>WNFE01001037.1_pt1 | contig 20011 bp, 18 predicted proteins | sample 5400451 | NCBI WGS metagenome assembly WNFE01 (sample SAMN13153344, study PRJNA577476) | soil metagenome | isolation source: 200 cm saprolite under Douglas fir tree site 2 hole 2 | place: USA:California | collected 2015-04-18
AACTGTCATCGTCCTTCTCCGTTCGGTCGGGCCGGTTCCCTTCCGGCTCTGCCGACGCTTCGAACGAGGCGCCGCCCGATCGACATACCAGTTCAAGATTTTTCTCACACGGTGCCTGGCCGGTCATCGCGGGGAGCCGATGCACAGGCGGACCCGGCGACGGACTGCGCGGCCGGCGGGGCCCAACGCCTCCTTCACCTTCGACTACGACCGTGGCTGACGGACCGGCGTGCTTGGGGACTCGCTGGGCGTCCACCCCGCATCCGAACGTGCCCAAATCCGCAAAGGGCACGTCCAAACGACGCCAAATCCGCACCCGGGCACGTAGAGACCCCCGCTCGCGCAGCTGATCGCCGGGGCCGCGGCCCGCGCCCAGATAATCGCGGTCACGCACTCCCGGCCCCTGATCGACGCCCTGCGGCGCGCAACCGAGGAGGCGGGCACGCGCGTCAACACCATCGAACTGACCAAGGACTTCGGCGAGACCCGCATCGTCGGCCAGCGGCTGCTTGACGAGCCAGCGTGGCACTGGCCCAAACGCTGATCCTTAACTCGCTCAAGGCCTCGGCCGTGATGTGACGCATCGGGCGTTCCGTGCGCGGCGTCACTTTGAACCGGCATGGGGTCGGGCCACGTGTTTACAGGCATAACCGGCGGCCGCCGCTCCAGAAGAATCGTCAACTCGCAGGGATAAGAAATGTCATTGACCTTCACCCGATCGGCGGCCGGGTTCGCACTGCTGGCGGCGTTTGCCGCAGGCTGTGGTGCCGCCGGTGCCACGCAAAAGCCGGCGTCCTCAGCCAAGGCCACCCACGTGACCGCGCCGGCGACGCCGCATGCGGCCGCCACCCACCATCAAGCACCCCCGGTGACGCCGCCGGCCACGACGCCCGCGCCGGCGCCGTCAACCACGCCGCCTCCTCCGCCGCCCCCGCCCCCACCTCCGCCGTCGACCATGGCGCCTCCGCCCGCCAACCCGATCCCGCAGGGCAATGGCGGCGATCAGGATGCCGACAACAACGGTGGTCCGAGCGACGGCGACGGCAACGTCTAGCCGCTGACCGCGTCATGCCATAGACCTCGGCTCAGCTAGGCGCGCGCTGCACCGCCGGGGGACCTGTCCCGCCGCGTCCACGCCAGCCCCGCCGACCATGATCACGGTGTCTTCTCAGTCACGGTGACTGAGAAGACACCGTGATCATGGAATTCTGCCCGGCCGGGCGGCCTGCCATTACGATGAGCCGGTGCCCTTGCGCGCCGTTGACTTCCATGTGCACTTGCCCACCCCGGACTGGCTGGATGGCAGCATGGCCGGCTACGTCGAGGCGGCCGAAGCGTATTTCCGCGCGACCGTGGAACGGCTGTCGCTGGACCAACTGGCGGCCAGATACCGCCAGCTGGACGTGATGGCGGTCTTGCTGGCCTGGGATGCGGAGACCGCGACGGGACGGCCTCGTATCCCGAATGAGACTGTGGCTGCCGCCTGCCGCGCTCATCCGGACGTCTTCACTGGTCTCGGCTCAGTTGACCCGCACAAAGGTGAGGCGGCGGCCGCCGAGGTGGCGAACATCGCGTCCCTCGGGCTGCGCGGGGTCAAGTTCCACCCGTCGCTGCAGGCATTCTCGCCCGATGACCCTCGTCACTGGCCGATCTTCGCCGCGTGCGAGCAGCACGGCCTGCTCGCGCTGTTCCACACCGGGACCAGCGGGATCGGTGCCCGCCAGCCCGGCGGGCAGGGCATCCGGATCGACTATGCCCACCCGCTCAAGCTCGATCCGGTCGCCGCCGCCCATCCGGGCCTGACCGTGGTAGCCGCGCATTTCGGCTGGCCCTGGCACATGGACCTGATCGCCATCGCCCTGCACAAGACCAACGTCTACATCGACATTTCCGGCTGGTCGCCGCGGCGGATCCCCTCGGAGGTGATCAGTGAGTTGCAAGGGCGGCTGTCCGGGCAGTTCCTGTGGGGCAGCGACTTCCCGTTCCTGACCCCCGAGCGCTGCCTCGCCGAATTCACCGGCCTCGGCCTGCCAGCCGGCGTGATGGACCAGGTGCTGCACGACAACGCCGCCCGCATCCTCGGGCTCACTCCGTTATGATCACACGCTCTCCGAACGCGAGGAGGAAGACGATGCCGGCGGCGCCGCGTAGCGGCACAGCAATGGTGAAGCTCCCACGAGGTGGGCTCTGATGCGCAAGCTGATCTACTCGATGGGCGTGTCGCTGGACGGGTTCATCGCCGGACCCCAAGGCGAGATCGACTGGGCGGCGCCGGACGAGGAGCTGCTCCGGTTCCACAATGAGCAGACGCGGGAGATCGGCGCGAACCTGTGTGGGCGGGGGCTGTATGAGGACATGTTGCCCTGGGAGACCGCTGAGGAGACGCGTTCAGACCCCCAGGAGCTCGAGTTCGCCCGGATCTGGAATGCCATCCCGAAGGTCGTGTTCTCCACGACGCTGGAGAAGGTAGCGGGCAACGCCAGGCTGGCCTCCGGTGATGTCGCCGGGGAGGTCGCCAGGCTCAAGGAACAGCCCGGGAAGGGCGTGGTGTCAGTCGGCGGCGCCGGCTTCGCCTCCACGTTGATCAAGCTGGACCTCATCGACGAGTACCGGCTGTTCGTCAGCCCGGTCGTACTGGGTGGCGGCACGCCTTACTTTCCGCCCCTCGAGGAGAAGATCAACCTCGAGTTGCTCGAGACCCGGACGTTCGGCTCCCGCGTCGTCTATGTTCGCTATCGGCGTATCTAGGACGACCCCCAGGCTGCCGCTCGCACCCCACTACCCGCGCCGACCACCTCTTCGCGTCTATCGACCTGCCGCTAGCTGACCAGCGTTATCAGGTCAAGGGCGATCTCCTCGGGGTCGGTCACAGAGTCGAAAGAAACCACTTCGACGTGTACCTTCCCGAACTTGTCCTGGGCGGCGTTCTTCTTGGCCGCTTCCTGGTAAGCGGCGACGGTGGCGTTGTGCTTGTCGCCCTGGCCCACTATCGCGACCACGAAGACACGCTTGGCGGAGGCCTTCTCCAGGACGGGCTCAAATTCCATCCAGTCGTCGGCCTCTCCATCGGTGAGCACGAGGGTGAGCATGGTCGGCTGCTCGTCGGGGTCCTTGTCGCCAAACTCTTCGTCGTAGTCGGCGAGCGCGGCCTTCCAGGCTGGCATGATGTACGTCCGGCCGCCCCACTGGATCTCGTTGAGCCTGCGTTCGAGGTTGCTGGAGTTGAGGTCGCCGATCTCGACATGCTCGTTGGCGAACCCGTGGGTCAGCAGGCCGCCCAGTTCATCACTGCCGCCAGCCTGCTCGGCAGCCGCCTCGCTGTCTTCTTTCTCCAGGACGCGGACGAGACCGCGCAGGGCCCCGATAACGATGGCACGGCGGCTGGTGAGATCGGGCCAGTCCGGGCCGGTTTCGGAAGCGGCGTTCCAGTCCATGCTGGTCGAGAGGTCAAGCAGGAGCACAGGCTCCTTCTTGCGGTTCGCGGAGACCGCCGGTCCGATTTCACTACGCGGAGTGCGGTTCGGGCCGCCTGTTTCTGTCCTTGGCTCGCTCATGATCGTTCCCTTCGTGTGGATGTCTGGCCCCCCGTCCACACGCTACCGCCCTTCGGGGCGGCTCCAGCGCGCTGACGTACGTGAGGCGCGAGCGGCACGTGATCGGGACGTGATTGGAGCGGATTTGGGGAGGCAGGCACCCTCGGCCGGGCGGATGCCTGCCTCCGCTCCAAGCACACCGGTCTGCCTCCTCGCGCCGGTGCGGCCAATGAGGCGAAAGTGTGGATGTCAGTAGCCCGCAGCCGGACCTGGTCCCACCTGCGGACGGTGAACGCATTCAAAGGAGTCGCAATGATCGACACGATGCCCACCGCGTCCGTCGCAGGCACCGGGAGAAGTTACCTTGAGCCGCTCGCAGAGGCGCTCAGCACAAGAGGGCTTCTCGCCAACGTCACTCGCATCGGCGACGGCCCCAGTTTCGTCGAGGTAATCAATCGTGATGCCCCTGATCTCGCGGAGAGCATTTTCGTGGCGCAGACCGCCGGGGAATGGTGGTTCTGGTGGTCGTGGGCGGAACGCATCGCACCCGCGAGCGAAATCGAGTTCACCGCGGGAAGAATTGCCCACGTCCTCGCCTCAGCGGCGGCGTGACCCAGCGGTCTGTAAGACCACTAGTGGAAATGACGGCCTGCGGCAGGTTCCACGCCGTCACCACTCCGTTACTACTGTGCGTCCCCGGACTGGCATAAGCTCGGCCGGGAGCGTTTCCTGACGCGGAGTGCCGATGTCCAAGGGCTCGCCAGCCGTCGCCGGTTCACCTGCGGTAGTCATCTCGGCGGCGCATGAAACAGTGACACGGCCGATCAGCGTGGCCAACCAGGCACGCCGGCGTGGCCGCCGCCCCCTGCGTCACGCTCTGGCCTGGGCGTGCCAGCTGGCCGTGCTCGCCGCCTACGTGACCGGCGTCTACCTGGCTGTGGCCGTCGGCCTGGGCGCGCTGACTCCCTGGTCGGACGGTTGGCGAAGCGCCCTGCGGCTGGCTGCCGTGGCGATCACCGCGGCAGGATTCGCCGCGGTGCGCCGCCATGTCGGCGTGGCGGTAGACCGGCACCTCCTGCCGAGCCCGAGCCGATATGAGGTCTTGACCAGCCTCGCGGGTCGGCTGCGGGCCGCCGGCCCGCTCGAAGAGGCGCTGCCCAGTCTGGCGCGGTTGCTGGGCGAAGGGACCGAGGCGCGCCAGGCCGCGGTGTGGCTGAGGTCGGGGCCTGGGCTGGTGCGTGCGGCCGTATGGCCTAACTCACCTGCTCCGCTCGGGCACCATACGCTCACCGGGCCGAAGGAATTCGGCAGGCGCGACGACATAGACGTGTTCGCCGCGGTGCGCGACGGCGGTGAGATGCTCGGCGCCCTCAGCGTCGCGCTCACGGCGGGCCGCAGAGCCGCCCCGCCGGACATCCGGCTCGTCACGGACCTCGCCAATTCCGCCGGCTTCCTGCTGCGCAACACCTTGCTGACCGCCGAGCTTTCGCAGCGGCTGCGCACGGTGTCCCAGCAAGCCGATGAGCTGCAGCGGTCGCGGCGGCGCCTGGTCGTGGCGCGCGACATCGCGCGGCGTCGCCTCGTTTACGAGCTCGCCGGGAGCGTGCAGGGCACGCTCAACGCCGCCCGCGAGGTGGTCGCCGCGCTGCAGGCCAGAGTTCACGATGCCGGCGGGGACGAGGAGGCGCTGCAGAAGATCACCAGCCAGGCGCGCGCCGTCATCGGTGCGGTGCGAGCCGAGACCAACGTGCTGATCACGCGATTTCGTTCGGTCGTGCACGGCATCTATCCGCCTGCCCTGTCCGACCACGGATTGGCAACGGCGGTCGAGAGCCTGGCCGCGACGCTGCCGCGCACGACAAGGATCGCGGTGCGCGGGCTGCGCCGGTACCCCATGGAACTCGAGTCGCCTATGTACTTCTGCGCCGCGGTGGCTCTACGCGCTCTCGCCGCACGCGACCACGCGGTACCGCTGCGGATCCGTCTCGCCGACACTGGGCGCAATCTGGTTCTCACCATCATCGACGAGTCACGTTCCGGCCAGATGGGCGATGACGAACGTGCGCTGCTTGACGAGATGGGCGACCACGCAGGCGCGCACGGCGGCATGGCGAACGCGACGGAGATCGACGGCAGCCTCTGGCTGCAGGCCACCTTCCCGCTGCGCGTGCCCCCGGTGAACCACCCGGCCCTTAACGGCTCACCGGGCATCGGCCATGCGAGCGAAGTTGACTGGAGCGAGGATGACGGCGCGGTGGCGGTGGGCGGGAGCGGTGCTGATGGCGTGACGCAGGCGAGCAGCCGTGAGGTTAAGGCCGGACGGGTGGCCAGCCACGGCATCGCCGCGGACAATGCACAGGGCCTGACCGGGGAGCATGGTGGGCGGCGGTCGCGCGGCGACGGCGCGTTCTGGGCTGCCTTCGCCGTGTACTCGGCCTTGGCGACGGCCTGGCTCGCGCTTGGGTTGGTGATCGGGATTGCCGCCAACGTCCAGGCGGTTCGCCACGCGGTGGAACGGCTAGCCCTTGGCGGCCATCCGTCATGGCTCGCCCACGTGGCGGCAGGCCTGATGGCGGGGCTGCCCAAGAGCTACCCCACCGGCGAAGTCGTGCTTGATTACGCCTTCAGCGCCATGAATATCGCCATTGCGGTGGTACTGCTCTGGCTGGCCCGCCGCGACTGGACCGTGCGACTGCTTGCGGTCGGGATGGTGGGCTCGGCCGCCGCCTTCAATCTTCAGGCCCACTCCGACATAGATGCCGTCCAGCGCATGGCCGGCCTCGGCATCGGCTGGTGGCACTCGCTGCTCCTGCACGGCGTGGGCGGCGTTGCCTACGTCTTCGCCCTGCTGCTGTTCCCCACTGGCCGCCTGAACAACGGCGGACGGTCGCGCTGGGCGGGGGGTGCCCTCGCCTTCGTCGGTCTGGCCGGGGCTGTCGCCCTGCTGAGCGAGTCCACGGCGCAGTACCCGCACACCATCAGCTTCGTAGTCTTCTTCGGCCTGCTGACGCCGGTCGTCGGCATCACGGCGCAGTGGCGGCGTTATGTTGACGCGGCCACCGCCGAGGCGCGTCAGCAGTCCGCGGTTCTGCTGCGGGCGCTCGTCCTCGCGTTCGGGGCCGCGGTGTTGCTGAGCGCTGGGGGCCTGGTGATCCGCGTGGCGCACGTGCCGGGGTTCACGGTCGACCCGCAGGCCCTGGCGTTCTGGATTTTCCGCGCCGTGTTCGCCGTCATCCCGTGCGCGCTCATGCTGGGGGTACTGCGCTTCCGCCTGTGGGACGTCGAGCGGCTGTTCAACCGCGCCCTGGTCTATGGCCTGCTCGCGCTGCTCATCGGAGTCCTTTATGTGGCGCTGGTGATAGGCGCCGACGTGCTGCTCGGCTTGCCGATGCGGCAGAACCCGCTGATCCAGATCGCGGCGACCGCCGCCGTCGCGCTCGCCCTGGCGCCCGCCCGCACAATGCTGTCGCGCCTGGCCGACCGGCTCGCCTACGGGGAGCGCCCTGCCCCGGACCACGTGCTGGCCCGATTGTCGGCGCTCTCCCAGGCCACCCACTCCGGTGTGGCGATCCTGCCGTCCCTCGCCCGCATCGTCGGCGATGGTCTTGGCGCGCGCTCATGCGAGGTCCGGCTGATCCGTCCGGACGGGCGGCTGGAGATCAGATCGTGGCACGCGGGGCATGCGGACAGCGCGGCGCCTGACACCGCGGCGCCTGACACCGCGGCACCTGACACTGTGGCACGGGGCAGCGACGCGGCCATCCGCCCGGGCACCGCACTTCTCTCGGTTCCGGTTGTTCACCGCGGGGTCACAGTCGGGGAGATTCGCGTCGAGCCTCCGGCGGGCGGGCTTGCCCCCGTTCAGCGGCGCCTGCTCGCCGATCTCGCTGATGGAGCGGGTCTCGTCCTGCGCAATGCGCGGCTCGCTTTCGAGCTCGAACGGCGGCTGGCTGTCATCAGCGAGCAGGCGGCCGCCATTTCGGCCTCACGACGGCGCATCGCCGCCGCCCAGGCGCATGAACGGCAGGCATTAGAACGAAATCTCCATGACGGCGCGCAGCCCCATCTGGTCGCCATCCGCATGTCGCTGGGCCTCGCGGAGCACCGCATTTCCTCGGGCGCGGGCGCCGACCGGGCCGCGCCCCTGGCCGCCATCCTGGAGGGAATCGCGGCTCGCATTGACGGCGCGAGCGCGAGCCTGTCAGAGATCGCGCAGGGGCTTTATCCGCCGAAACTCGTGGAAGAGGGCCTGTGCGCCGCCCTCCAGGCACACGTTACCGCCATGCCCGGCGAGACTAGCCTGGAATTCGATGCCGGCACTGAGCATGCGCGTTTCGGTGCTGATGTCGAGGCGGCTGTCTGCTTTGCCTGCCTTGAGGCGATGCAGAACGCGCGCAAACACGCGCCTGACGCACAGATCAGGCTGGCCCTGGCGAGGGACGCCGGCGGGCTGCGGTTCACTGTCGTCGACACCGGTCCCGGCATCGACCCAGAGACAGCACGCGGCTTCGGGTTGCAGGGCATGGACGACCGGGTCGCGGCCGTAGGTGGAACCCTGGAGTTCCGGTCGCTGCCAGGTGAGGGAACGACCGTCTCGGGCTGGGTGCCTGCCGAGCCGATCAATGAGTGCGCCGCACCGTCCATGGCGGCCTAGTTGCCCGCCCTAACCGGGTAAGCCGCGATTACCCGGTGAATCTGTGCCGCGGGCATCGAGGAAGCGTAGGACCGCGGCGACACGGCGGTCCAGTTCCGGGCTCTCGCTCAGCCCTAGTTTGTGGAACACCGAGTTGATGTGCTTCTGCACCGCCCGCTCGGTCAGGAAGAGGGCACGCCCGATCGCGGTGTTGCTTTTCCCCTGCGCCATCTGCTCGAGGACCTGCCGCTCGCGCGGGCTAAGCGCCCCAACAGATGTGTCGCCCTGGCGTTCGCGGCGGATGACCAGAGCTTCGACGAGCTGGGGATCAAGCGCTGTTCCGCCCGCCGCCACCTGGCTGAGCGCCCTGGTGAGCTCCTCGATGTCCGCGATGTGGTCCTTGAGCAGGTAACCGACTCCGGTAGCGCCGCGCCGCAGGAGCTGGTACGCGTACTCGGGCTCCGCGAACTGGGTGAGCAGGATGATCCCGGTGCCGGGATAATCGGCGCGGATCTGCTGCGCGGCGTTCAGGCCCTCGACAGCATGATCCGGCGGCATCCGGATATCCGTGATCACGACGTCTGGCCTGAACTCGCTCACGGCCGCGAGCAGACTGTCGAGATCGTCCGCGCTCGCCACCAGATCCACCTCGGGCACGGCCGAGAGCAGGGCCGCGGTGCCCTCCCTGAGCAGGTAATTATCCTCCGCGAGCACGACACGAATTACCACCCGTCACCCGCTTCCATAGCCGGGACCAGATTAGCCGCGTGGATAAACGGCGATACGGCAGCCGTCTCAGGCCGCCGGCCTGCCGGGACCTGGCCAGGTCCTATCGTTAGGCATAATTTTCCCAACGGATGCCGCAGCCACTCCCGTCCTTTCCTGCTGGGTCAGCGGATGACGCTCCGGCGGTCCGCTTCAACGGGGACCCTGACCGGCCGCCGGGGGACCGCAATGGGTCTCACCACACCCGCATCGGCCAGGATGTGCTTATGCAGGGCCTGTAGCTGCGCGCCCGGTTCCAGGCCGAGCTCACTGATCATGATCTGCCGCCCCTCCCGGTAAAGCTTGAGCGCCTCCGCTCGGCAGCCAAGCCTGTACAGCGCGATCATCAGCAGCCCGCGCAGCCGCTCACGCAGAGGCAACTGGAACAGCCACGTCGGCAACTCGGCCGCCACGGCGCCGCAGCGGCCGATGGACAGGTCCGCCTCGGCCTTGGCCTCGACGGCCAGCACGCGGCGCTCCTCCAGCGGCGCCGCCGCCGCCCTGATCACAGGCGATGCGACATCGGCGAAGGGCGGTCCGCGCCAGAGCACCAGCGCGCTCGCGAACAGCTCCGACCCGACGACCGGGTGGCCGGACTCGTGGGTGACTCTGGCCCGTTTCATGGTGGAGTCGAACTCGGCCAGGTCGATTTCGGCGCCATCCCCGGACAGCATGTACCCGGATCCGGTGGTCAGCAGCGGCCCGTACTCGTCCCGCACGGGCTGCCCCATGGCCTGGCGCAAGGCAGAAACGTGGGCCTGAAGCTTGGTGCGGGCGGTCGCTGGGGGCGCTCCGTTCCACAGGATGCCGATGAGCCGGTCCACGAGTACGACCCGGCCGTACTCCAGCGCCAGGGCGGCCAGAAGGGTCCGCTGACGCTCCACCAGGTGGATTGTCTTTCCGCCGTTGGCCACCTCGACCGGGCCCAACACATTGATGCGCACTAGGTCACTCCCCGCGTAATGCATGGACGAGCGGCGCAACGGCCAGATCCATGATCATCCATGCGCTAGATCGCTGACCCCAATTGTAGTGCCGGATGGCTCACCTACGGCGGCCAGAAAGCGCCGTAGGCCCTTACCAATTACTTACGGTCCTCGGCGTTAGTGAATGTCTCACGGCGCCTGCTGCCGGCGCGGCCGGACAGTCGGCGCGGCGGCTCCTTTCGCTGGACTTACGGTCGGCTACCGATCATTTGGGCCAGCGATGCGGGAATGGCATCGTTTGCATCCGGAACCGGGCATTCCTTCGGCCATCGTGTTCCGCGGGGGCCGTGAACCCGGGCAATTGCCGGTTACTACGAGAGGCCGATCATGAGCAACAAGAAAAAGGCTGCGGGCCCGAGAGGGCGGCACACCCCACAGCATCGCAAGGAGCCGTCGTGGACGGTGGGTAACCTGGCTGCGATGCCCAGTGGGCTGGGTGCGAAGATCGTCATCGCCGGCGTGGCCGGTGCGACGCTGGCCATCCCGGCCACGTCGGCATTCGCCTCGCCCTCGTCGATCGCCGTAAAGCCGGGCTCACCGCTGATCACCTTCAGCCACCAGGCCACCCACCACCAGCGCGCCCAGCACCAGGCCGCCCAGCACCAGGGCACCCAGCACCAGGGCACCCAGCACCAGCGCAGCCAGCACCAGGGCACCGACCAGGGCCAAGCCACCGAGCAGCACCAGTCCCAGCACATGCGTCACTCGCCGCTCCCGCCCACCGCGGGCCAGACCGGGAGCGGGGCAACCGGCGGTTCGGCGAGCATGCCGCCGGCGGGCGGGACCGTTGCGCCCTCGAACTCAGCAGATTCGGCGTCACCGGGCCCCGGCCTCCTGCTTGAGCCCGACGGCACTTTTGTGACTTTGCCCCTGTCGGCCAGCAACGTCCAGACGGTGCCCGCCGGGAGCCTGATCATCACGTCCAATGGCGTCCTCGTCAACCCGCCCGTCGGCACTTATGCCACGCCCTACGGCCTGATAACAGTGGCCCAGACTCCCGGCAGCGGCACGCCATCGGCCAGCACTGCGACGCCAGGTACTGCGACGCCAGGCACTACGATGCCAGGCACTGCGGCACAGGGCACGACGACGCCGGGCACTGTGGCGCAGGGCACGACGACGCCGGGCACGAGCTCCGTAAACCCGGGTGGGCCGATGCAGACCCCGCCGCAGCAACCGGCCCCGGCCCCCGCTCCGGTCACGACTCCGGGCCCAGCGCCGGTCACGACTCCGCATCCCGTCATGACTCCGGGCCCAGCCCCGGTGATGATTCCGGCCCCGGCGACGGGCGTCGGGACCACGGCCAAGGCACCGCCCGCCGCGGCCAAACCTCCGGTGCAGGTTCTCAGCGCCTTGGGCGGAGTGACCGTCGCCGACAACGGGACGGTCACGCCCACCGGAAGCGTGAACCTGGCCTTCCCAGGCTCGGGGATCGGTGGCAGCCTGCCGCTGTCATTGCCTTCCGCGGCCGCAGCCCAGCCGACTCAGCCGGCTTTCCGGCCGGCCGATCAGAATGTGGCGCTCGCTGATCCGATATTCCAGGGCCTGATCCAGAACCTGGGCCAGCAGGCGCAGCCTCCAGTGAGCCTGCCCGCGCCGATGCCAGATCTCTCGCCGAGCACCGCCCCCGCCACCACGCCGGCGAATCCGAACGCGGCCCCCAGCGACGCCGTTCGACTGGCGTCGCTCGATAACGGTGTGCTGAGCGACGCGCCACCGCCCGGCAGCCTCATGCTGGCCCAGGCCGCGCAGAATACGGCCACCCAGCCGCAGGGCTCCATCCTGATGGTGCAGCCAAGCATCTTCGGGAGCCCCACCATCAAGCCTCTCAATCCGGGCACCGACATGACGCTGTCCGATGGCACCCGGCTCCAAGTGACCAATGACAATTATTTCCAGATCACGCCACCTGGAGGCGACCTGCATGAGCTCGCTCCCGGGAACACGTACACCCTGCCCGATGGCTCCGGCAACCAGATCGTGGTACCCACGGTGCCGCCGGTGCTTCTGCAGGACCCTGGCAACGGCGACACGATCCTGACGCCCGGTTCCCACATCTCCCTAGGGAGCGGCGGCTCGGTAGACGTGACCCAGGACGGCGTTCTCAGGGTCACCACGCCCGACGGTCACCAGGCTGACTACGCGCCCGGTTCGAGCTTCACACTGCCGGGCGGCGTCACGATTTCCCCGATGACACCGCCGCAGGCGATGAACCTGGATCAGAACCCAGCCACCCAGCTGGCCTCTGCGGCGTCCACCGGCAGCCAAGTGGCAGCGAATGGCTTCGACGCGAACGGCAACCCGGTCACAAGTGACGCGAGCCAGCTTCCGGTACAGCTGGCGCAGAATCAGGCGCCAATGCCATCGCTGATTCCTGACTCTCTCACGGTCATCCTCCCAGATGGCACTCCGCAGACCTTCCCGCTGGGGACCAGCACCAACCCCCTCGCGCCGCCGACGTTCGGCCAGGGAAACCAAATTCTCGTGCCCTCCGGAACGCAGGTTCCCCTTCCCGGCGGCGGCTCGACCACAGTGGACGGGAATGGAAAGCTCATCTTCCCGGGTAATCCTGAGCTTCCAGCGATCCAGTCGGTCCCCGCCATGCCAACCTCGGATAATTCCCCCGCCGGCACGACCGCCGTGGCCATGAACAACGTCAACCCGGCGGACACCCAGCCACCGGCTGGCACAACCCAGCCGCCGGCTGCCACGACGCCGGCACCGGCGGACACCCAGCCGCCGGCTGCCACGACGCCGGTTCCGGCGGATACCCAGCCGCCGGCGGACGTGGCTCCGCCTTCGGTGGTCGCGGCGCAGCCTCCGGCGGATACCCAGCCGCCGGCGGTCACGCCGCCGGCCCCGGCGGACGTCGCCCCGGCCCCGGTCCCGGCCCCGGCCGACGTCGTCCCAGCCCCGGTCCCGGCTCCCGTTACTGTCGCGAGTTCCGGGGGCTTTACCAGCAGTGATCCCAGCGCGGTGGGCCCCCCACCGGGCGCCGGCGGTGGCCTCGGCGGCAGCAGCGGCGGCGGCTATGGCGGCGGCAGCGGCGGGGGCAGCTAAGGCCGAAGGACGCGCCCCGGGCATCGGCAGCAGGTCCCACCGGTGCCCGGGGCACGGCAGGCCCAGATCTCCCGAAAATTCAGGTAACGGCGGTGGCCGTAGCGGAAAGGCTGGCAATCAATGCAGGAGTCGGCGGCACGTTCGAAGGGCGTGACACGCGCTCTCACCAGTGTGCTAATAGACCCGGAGACCGCGGTATCCCGGTCGGGGATGGCCGAGCCTCACCTGAACGGGGCGTCCGACCGGGGCGGGGGAGGGGCCGGTAGCGATCCGGTGTTCGTGCTCTGCTGTGGCCGGTCGGGCTCTACTTTGCTGCGGTTCCTGCTCGACGCCCACCCCGACCTGGCCTGCCCGCCGGAAACCAACATGGCAGCCCTGTGCGCGCACCTGGCCAGCGTGTGGTCGCTGCTGGCGGGCGCGCCGATTCCGGTGGAGGCCCACGACGAGCCGCCGATGATCCCGGGCCCGGCGATCGCCGGGATCCGGCGGACCCTGGACATGATGGTCGGGCCGTACCTGGCAGGCCGGGGCAAGAAGCGGTACTGCGACAAGAGCCTGGGTGCGGCCGAGCACGCGGACCTGCTGCTGCGGCTGTTCCCGGGAGCGAAGTTCATCTGCCTGTACCGGCACCCGATGGACGTGATCGCCTCCGGGATCGAGGCGTGCCCCTGGGGCCTGAAAGGCTTCGGATTCGACCGTTACGCGGCTGAGTCGCCGGGAAATGCGGTGCTGGCCCTGGCCCGGTTCTGGGCCGACCATGCCGCCGCGATCCACGCCGTGGAGGAACGGTTCCCGGGCCGCTGCCACCGGGTGCGATACGAGGATCTGGTCGCCGATCCCGAGGCGGTCGCGGAACAGATATTCGGATTCCTCGGCGCGGGATCACAGCCCGGAATCTCTGGCCGGTGCTTCACGCCGGAGCGGGAACGGGCCGGCCGCGCTGACTACAAGATCTGGCACACCTCGCGGATCACCGCCGACTCGGTGGGCCGGGGGTGGTCCATCCCAGCGAACCAGATCGAGCCTGCGGTGGCGGCCAGGGTCAACGAACTGACGGACAAACTCGGCTACATCCGGGTCGATGACACGTGGGGTGTGGCAGACACGCCCCCGGACTTCCTGGCCCCCGCCCCCGGTGGATGGGCGGCCGCCCCGCCGGCCGCCGACGATGGTACGACCCGGGAGATGCCGCGCGCGTTCCTGCTGATCGGCGACCTTCTCCAGGCCGGGCTGTTCCGGATCAGTGATCGGTTTATCAGCCGCTGGGGATCGTGCGCAAGTGAGTCCTTCCTGGTCATCGCCACCTCGGCCGATGCCGGCGGCTCGGCGCGCTGGCGGGTTGACCTCGCCGCCCGGACCGTCGCCCTGGCCAGCGGCAGCCAGTCAGGCGATGGCGCCCGGACCGGCGTCGCCTGGCAGATCATCGGCCAGGCGGGCGCGTGGGAACAGGTGATACGCGGCAACATCAATCTCAACGTCGCGCTGCGCCGCCGCGATCTGCGTTACTGCAGCACCGGAGAGGCCGCTTCCGTGGGTGCCACGAGGATGAGCATGCTCGCCGACCTGCTCGGCATCACCTCGTGGCGATCGGCAGAACCGGCCCGGCGGCTGCAGGCCGCATCGGCCCGGTAAAGGCGGAATGCCGGCGTCGTTACGCTGGGGCCGTTGCGATCCGCGACTCTCGGTGTTGTTGGCGTCGCAGGGCGAGGCCGATGAAGAAGGGGGTGGGCGCACCACCTATGCGATCCGCCCGGTGCCGGGCGGCGACCTGGGGCCAGCCGGGAGGCTGGTGGGCACGTCCTCGCTGTCCGAGGCCAACCTGCGCAAGGAGAGCATCCATCTCGGCTCGACGCTCTACGGCTCACGCTGGTGGGGCACGCAAGTCAACGCCGAGTCCAAACTGCTCCTGATGACGCACTGTTTCGAGGACTGCGGCTACGGCCGGGTCAAGATCCAGACCGACATGTTGAACACGCGCTCGCAGGCGGCCATCGCCAAACTCGGCGCCCAGCGAGAAGGCGTCATCAGGCGGCACATCAAACGCGAGGATGGGACCTTCCGCGACTCTGCCGTGTACAGCGTGCTGAAGGACGAATGGCCCCAGGTCAAGGCCGGCCTCGCCGACCGCCTCGGCTGACCGGCGCCTGACCGTCTGCCTACAGGCCGAACTCGCCCGTCTTGATCCTGCTGGTGAGTACCTGCCAACTCTCAGAGCTGATGACCAGCACTGGGCCGCTCTGGTTCTTGGAATCCCGGACGGCGACGATGCCGGGAAGATTCTGGGCTACCTCGACGCACTGGCCGGTACCGCTGCTGCGGCTGCTCTTGGTCCACTGGGCACGTGAGAGGTCCAGTTCGTCCATGCCGCGCCTTCTCTCGCTCAAATTTCCGCGATGAGGGACGCCACCAGGGACCTGGAGCGCCTACAGACGGAGCTCCCCGTCTTTCGCCCGACCGATGAAGGTTTGCCACTCGTCAGGTGCGAAGATCAGCACTGGCCCCTTCCGCTGCTTGGAGTCTCGGACAGCCACGATGCCCGACAGGTTGGTGGCAACCTCGACGCACGCACCACCGTTGTTGCTGTGAGTGCTCTTGCGCCATACGGCACGGGACAGGTCGATGTCAGGAGCCACCCCGCACCTCCTCTGCTTCGGTGGTCAGGCCAGCTCTGCCGCCGCCTGGGCTATCAGGTTCCTGGACTCGTCCGGGCCGAGGGCCTTGGCGACGAGGTGGTTGAACATCATCTGATAACGCTCGACTTCGGGCAGCTTCTCAAGGTAGAGGCTACCCGTCTGGCTCTCCAGGTAGACCACATCAGGGTCTGGCGCTTCCGGAAAGCCGAGAATGATGAACGATCCGTCCATCGCTGGATGCGCTCCGGCTTTGAACGGCAGCACTTGGACGCTGATGCGTGATAGATCGGCCATCTGCACGATGTGCTGGAGCTGGCCGCGCATCACGTCAGCGCCGCCGACGACACGACGGATGGCTGCCTCGTTCAGTACTGCCCAGCATTCAGGCGCATCGTCGGCTGTCAGGCGTTCTTGGCGGGCGGCGCGGACGGCGATCTTGCGTTCGATGGCTTCTTCGTTGCCAGCGGCCGGTGCGGTGCGCATGAAGGCCCGGTAGTAGTCGGCGGTCTGGAGCAGGCCGGGAATGAGTTCGGCGGCGTACTCGTGGATGGAGGCGGCTTCGGCTTCCAGGCCGAGATAGACCTGGAACCACTCGGGAACGGCGTCGCTGCTGTAGGACTGCCACCAGCCACGTTGGCGGGCTTCACGGGCGAGTGTCAGCAGTACCTCGCGCTGGTCGCCGTGTACGTCGTAGATGTCGAGCAAGACCCGCAGATCGGCGGGGCGGATGCGGCGGTCGCCGGTCTCCCAGCGGCTGATGGCCGAGGGTGTCCAGTCGCCGCCGGAGCGCTCCGAGACCTGTTCGATGGTGAGGCCGCGCTGCTCACGGAGACGGCGCAGTTCGTAGCGTAGGCGGCGTCCGCGCACGGTGGGGCTGGGACGCGGGGGCATGACATCTCCCTATTTTGGTAATTTGCCATTGACGTATTGCCAACGGCAGCAGGCCAGCGGCATGCTAGAGAGAGTTTGTCAGCCAGGGCTGCGGCTCACCGCCGGAACCGGCAACAAGGGAGGCCAGCCGATGACCTGCTCCCCCATGAGCGGCGGTACCAGCGCTGTACACGGTGGTCCGTCGATGCACCGCTCGGCGAGCGCACCTGAGTCCGACTCCGGCGCCGGTACTGCCATCCAGAACTGGCCGCATGTCAGCTTCCTCGAGCTGGCAGCGCTACCTACTGCCGTTCCCTGCGGGCGTCTGCATGCCAGGCAGGTGCTCTGGGAGTGGGGTAACCAGTACGGCCACCTGGCTGAGGATTCCGAGACGCTGGTCAGTGAGTTGCTGACCAACGCCGTGAAGGCCTCGTCGTCGCCTGATGGGGCTGGCCTCGTCGTCTTGCGATTGCTGGCCAACCGGGAGCGGCTGCTCGTTGAGGTCTGGGATCACAACCCGGACGATCCGCAACCACGTCGGGCCGATGCCGAATCGGAGAGCGGCAGGGGGTTCAGCGTCATCGAGGCCTTAAGCAGTCGCTGGGGATTCAGGCGGCTCAGCTACAGCTTGAAGGTGGTCTGGTGCGAGCTGCTGATCGGCGACTGAGGGTTAAAAGATATTGGAGGACTATCCCATCATGAGCAACGGAGCCCAGGAAACCGCTGACGATACGGCAATCGTCAGCGCACGCCAACTGCCGCTACATACTGTGGAGCTTCCTGACGGCGAGCGTGAACTGCTGGTCGTGCTGGGCGAGTACCGGCGGGCACTGCACGCCTTGGTGGTCGATAGCGGCAGTGCTACCAGTCAGGATGCAGAAATCCGGCAGTGACCGGATGCCACGGCGCAAGAGCATGGCAGATGGTTTCTGTTGGTCGAGAGTTTAAATATCAGGTGCGTGGCCTACGTGTTGGAAAGATCAAACGGGAAGGGTGCGGCTCTTCTGGAGTGAGCTGATCACGCAGCCATGGTGAGATGGTCGCGGTAGCGGGCCTGGTGGGTTCGCTGGTGTTCTTGCGGCAGGACCAGGTCACCTCATCCGTCTGTGCGGGACTCGGTGCGCCTTGCCGTGACCACATGCTCCAGCCAGGACAAGACATACTGCTGACTGCGGCGAGCACGGGGCTGAACGCCGGACAGGCCAAGGGCCCCCACTACGGCCATCGCGCCGACGAAGAGCAGGAACAAGACCTTGGCGCCGGCATCGGCCCTGGCGTCACGGAGAATCCCGACCGCCAAGCCCAGACCCAACACCAGCATGAACAGCCCAGTGACGACCTTGGCCGCCTGCTTCGCCGCTGGCACGAAGAAATGGCAGACCAGCTCCGTTCCGCCCGCTGAGGGCCGCTGCCCGTAACCCCGCTCCAAGGGGACAAGCTCGACGCGGCAGCTGTCAATCGTGAGCCGGCCCAGGAACTGGATCCACTGCTCAAGGACGACCTCACCGTCAGCGACGAAGCGGGCGCGCACTCCCTGATCTCGCCTCATGCGCAGCCCGTGCGACTGCTTCTCCTCCGGCAAGTTCAGCTCCGCATCCAGCGGGTGCACGTTTGCCGCGCCCGGCGCCCGGTAGGCCAACCGGGTCACCCTCACTTGCCCGAACACCGTGGCCAGCGGCCGGGCATGGCCCCTCTCCGCGCGAGTCCGCACAACCCCGTCCGCGCCGGTTCCTAGTTCGCGGACGCCGACGTGCAGTGGGACTTCTGGGTTATCTCCACGGAATGGACGACATGGTCCGGAAGGACGCCAGCCAGCCCAACGAGCCGCCCGGGAGAATCGCGAACTGAGGCAGCATGCGGGTCCTGGGCCAGGACCTGGGCCGAGATCGTCGGCGACTGCGAGGCCTGCCTGCACTTCTACCGCGATTGCCTGGAGCACGATCCGGCGGTGGAGAACGCGTCGGAATACCTGCAGCGCGTTCACGGGCAGCTCACGCCTATGCCACTCCAGCGTAAAAGCAAGTAATGCGCGGCAATCCGAGAAACAAGATCAGCGAGGAGAAAGGAAAACGTCCAGCATTCCCTCGGGAATCCAGCTGCAATGATCACTATGCTACTGGCCGGGAATCTGGGCGCTGGCGTGGTCGCGACAGCCGGATGCCGCCGGACCCCGGCGCGGCGGGCGGCGGGCGGTGACCCTGTGATCTCACCGGACGGTCAGGCGGCGGTGGAGCGGCCGGAACGGGCTGATGCCGGGGCGGGCGGCGGGCCTGAGATGTCAACGACCGCGGCAGCCGCTAGCAGCCGGTCTTGGCGGCGGCCTTGCGCACCCGGTAGGCGCGGGCCCGGCAGGCCTGGGTCGCATACTCCTTCGGTCAGCCAGCAGGGACCTCGCTGGCGGCCTACCCGGCGTCACGCCGGGATCTGTGGGAGCCCCGAGGGGAGGTTCCTCCGGGCTACCCGACCCCGGGCCACCCGACCTAAGAGCTTGCTGGGCTGGCCTGGTGCGGCAGGCAGCGGCGCCCAGACCGGCGCGGTGGCCAGGCATGCGGGATCAGGATGCCGACGGCATAAGCGCGGGCCACTAATTCCGCCCGGTTACGCGCCTGACTGCGGCGCAGCATCACCCGCAAGTACCCGGCGACGGTGTGGCCGCTGATACCCAGGGTGCTGGCCACTTCCTCGTTAGATGCCCCGGCTGCGACCTGGCAGAGGACGTCGACCTCTCGCTCGGTGAAGCGCTCAGCGTGGCAGCAGCACTGGGCAGGCCGGCCTGCTGGGGTGACCTCGTCCAACCATTGCCTCCTACGACGGCATGATCCTGGTCTCGGCCCCCCTGGGCGGTTCCTGTGGTCTCGGCCCTCCTGGGCGGTTGTCACGAGCGCGTGTATACGCATGCGGAGCGCGCGCCAGGTCGCGGGCGTTACACGGCGCGGTTGCAACATCCCCGAACTCGCGAACCGGGCCGGCGCGGGCGCGCGAGGCGGTCACCGCTGCCCGCGGTGCTGGAACGGGGGACCGGCTGTCCCAGCCAGCGGAGTCCCGGGCCGCCTCCGGGAGGTGGGCCGCTGGGATCCGGCGCGGTCACTGCCTGCTGCTGACGCGATCTGACGTTGAAAACCATCAGATCTGAGGGTAGGCACGGGATCGGGAGCAGTTCAGAATCGGCTGTGAATATAAGCCGGGATTTGCCTGGATGATCCCTTCTGCGCAGTTCGCGCTGATGGGCAGTTCCTGGTGCAGGCTGGCTGGCCTGGTCTGAGCCGGGCTTTTGGTCTGCGCCGTTCCTGGGTGAGTTCTGCCTGCATCCGGGAACGGGGGATGTTCTTTTTGGAGGAGCGGCTATGGATGGCCGGCGGATGCTGGATGCGACGCGGAACCGGGTGCTGAGGGCGGCCAGGTGGCTGTTGCGCTCGCCGGAGGGTGTGCCCGGCCCGGCCGGCAGCATCGCCGGTGACCTGCCGGACGTGGCCCGCTGGGCCTGGCGGGCGGCGCGCAGACGGTGGCGGCTGGTTGTCGCGTTTGGCTGCG
>WNFE01001041.1_pt1 | contig 19963 bp, 15 predicted proteins | sample 5400451 | NCBI WGS metagenome assembly WNFE01 (sample SAMN13153344, study PRJNA577476) | soil metagenome | isolation source: 200 cm saprolite under Douglas fir tree site 2 hole 2 | place: USA:California | collected 2015-04-18
ATCAGCAGAACCAACAGCAGCAGGCCACCGCAGAAAAAACGGAGAAAGAGCCGCCCCCACCGCTGTTCTCGAGACATCGCCGAGGCATTTACAAGAATGCGTTAGGCGTTGCGGTAGTTGACGCCACTCCCCAGTCTCCGCCGCTGGAAACGGATGATCCAAGCGTTCCCGATAAAGGCGAATACGAAATTAATCTCACGACCCACGCCGATTTCTCAAAAGAACTGCGGACATTTGATTTTTTTTTCGTCGATGCCAATTATGGAATTGTGCCCAAGATATTTGGTCATGAGCTTCCTACCCAGGTGAAATTTGAATTCCCTCTGGCGGGCGCAAAGGTGCCTGGCGATCCGATGAAAGTCGGCGTTGGCGCCGCCAAATTCGGCCTTAAGTTCAACTTCTATAACAACGAACACCATGGTCTGTATATTTCGCTCTATCCGCAAATTGGGTTTGCCCTTCCAGGCACCAATGCTGTCGAGAAAGGCCTGGCGGAACCGGGTCAAACGTTGATCTTGCCGCTGCTCGTGCAAAAAGAATTCAAGTACCTTACGTTCGTTGCGAATGGCATCATTGAGCAACCGATTCACGATCCGGCAGAAGACACCACGGGCACTTTGGGTTTCGGTTTTGGACGCGCCATCACTCGACACACAGCGGCCATGGCCGAGATTCGCTTCACTTCGACGTTTGATCTTCAGCGGGAACGCCTGCTGGTCGTGAACACCGGTTTGATGCGCCGCATTCGGGACAATGTGGTCCTGTACGCGAATGTAGGACGGAACGTTTTCTCAGACGAAAGTATCCGGCACATCTATGTCGGGGTTGGCGTGAAGTTTCTGCTCACGCCGAATAATGCTGCAGGAAAGAAGTGAGCGGGCAGGGAACACTTGTGCCAAGCATAGCGTCTCTACATCAAGTCGAGATCTCCGCTGCTGCCGTGGCGCGATTCAAGCAGGCGGTTCTTACAGAGTCCTGAGCGTGTGACGCTCAAGTGCGTGAGAAGTTGAAACTTGTGAGTGTTCCAAATTGTCACTAAAACTGGCGCAAAACGGACAAAAACATCAGCCACGATTGCCAGGACTCGCTGACCGATTCGCAATTTGCACAGTGATAGCGAACGTGCATCCAACGTCCGGCGAATGCGGAAACTCGGAAAGGCCCTTGAAGGGAGGAGGGAAAGTGATGCATCAACTCTTGCGGAACCCGATTTCATTCTTGGTGCTTTTGGCAATGCTCGTAGGGGTGATGGATATCCACCAACCCTAAGACCAGGAGCTATAGAGTTCCACCGAATGTGCTCCTGAGAGCCGCGAAAAAGGCTGCCGCTGGGCACGCTATAGTCAGACTCAGTGATGCGGATTCCCAGGTTTTCAGCGACGATACTCAGGACACATTGAGCTTAGCATTCGTTACCAAGATTGAGGGTTTTGCTCCTGCGGTGGTCGCGGTAATTAACATTACACATCGAAAGGCCATTTCGGCTCTTGTCCTCCACCGCTCGACACCTGCCACTTGCCGCTGCCATTCGGAAAGGGGGACACATAGATCTCCATGTTCCCCGTCTCATTTGAGGCCTAGGCGATCCATCGGCCATCCGGAGAAAACTGTGTGTTCCGCACGGTCCACTTGGCCTGCAAAAGCGGCTTGGCTACACGCTCCGGCCAGGAGAGATACCATAGCTCGTTTGCCTTCCTGACCAGTATGTGCTTGCTGTCGCGCGACCAGTCCCAGGCATTGACCTGCGTCTCGGCGCCGAGATCGGCGACCTCCTCCTCGGAGCCGGAACCTTCGGCATTCTTCAGAAGAAGTTGGAAGCCGAACTTGCGGTTCGCACCGAACAGGATCTGCCTGCCATCGGGACTCCAGATAGGCGCCGTATGGAACGACGGATCGAAGGTTAGCCGAGTCGGACGGCCACCCTACGCCCGTCTGTCGAAAGGCCCACGCATCATGCAATTAGCTGCTCGATTCGTGTTTTAAGAAATTCCTCAACAGTCTGCGCGGGGTGTGTGCCGCGGCTGTATTCATGCGGCAGAAATAAAACATCTCGGCGTTGAGGTTACAAACAGCAGCAGCCGAAAAGTCTTTAACGAGCTTTGGGTGCAAGATTGGGTGCAGCATTCGCAAGGGAGAAGAGGTGATTTGGTCCTTAAGCGACACCGAATCAACGACATGTTCATTTTGTACTGATATTTCGGGACCAGGAGGTCGATGGTTCAAATCCATTCGCCCCGACCACTTTATTTCCCGCTCTCTTATAGACTTATACCGCAGCTACTTCCTGCTCTTCATCTTGCAAAACTTGTCCCGACTTGTCCATTAACGGCTGCTCTTTCTCCTTAGGAAGTGCGAAACCAAGACCTACCTTGTCCGCACACTCTCGCCGCCACTGAACGTTGTCGAGCAACTGCTTACCATAGCGCCCTGACATCTCTCCGTTTGCGTGTCCCATCCAATAATCGATGAGCAGGGTGCGCGCCTCGCTCATTTGTAGAATGGACTCACGGAAACGCCGAAATGTGTGGAAGCCTGCCGATTCGCGTCCCATTTCTCTAAGGATCGGATGCAAGCTGTCCCGCGTGATATTGCGCGGAGACATAGGCAAACCCCCAGAAGTCTCGAATAGAAAACCACTCGTGCGAGCGCCGATATATCCCTTCACCAACGCGGCAAGGGCAGGAACTAGGTCAACATCTCTTATCGCGGAATCCGACTTGAGGTACGTTTCGATCCCGCGTCCCTTCTTGCTGCGTTGCTGGCGAACACAGAGCATCGAGCAATTCGTAGTGAGGTGCTTTCCGACTTCGAGGCCCAAGGCTTCGGAGATACGTAGTCCGGTCCCTGCCAGAAGTGCGTAGAGCACGCGGTAGCGTTCTTTTGCGGCGGTCAAGATAGTTTCAATCTCCACCGCTTCAAGCGTCGGTGTGTTCTGATCGCCCTTTTCCACTGCCGGCAGGCCGATGTAATTCAGGTCCCATTGACGCGGAAATAGCTGCTTGCCCCTGCGGTCTTTTGCTGTGGCGAAAACCGCCGATGCAATCAGGAAATAGTTGCTAATGCTTTTTGGTGTAAATCTTGGTCCGCCGTTCTCTTTCGTTTCTGCTTCCATCGTGGAGATCAGGTCTTTCATCTCTGCGTTGTCGAAAGTGGCGAGCGTTGCATGCCCTATCTTCTCGTTGAGGTAGCCGACCGCAGAAGTGTACGCGTCCAGAGTAGTAACTCTTATTTTCTGACCGCGTTTGTTCTTCTGGCGGGATTTGAGGCGACCGGAACCGATCTCAGTGAGCCACCATGCCGCCTGCGAGCGGAACGTAATCTCGCTCGGCCGCAAGGCAAATTCCAATTTCTCTCTGTCATTGACTCCATTCCTCATTATCCAGCGATCTGCTTTTCGTCTAGCCTCTTCCCGAGCCGCGCATTTGCCAAGGGGTTGGTTGTGTTTAACTCGTTCATATTGGCCGGGAATATCCAGATAGAGGCGAAGGTATGCCGGTTTATCGGGCAACCATTCATCCGTCTGTTTTCTTCCCTCTTGATACACTGTTCCGTCCTGTCCAAGTCTGCTCTCCAAGCGTTTTCTCCTCGCTTGTCGCAGTCCTGGCGTCGGCGAAACGATAGCAGGTCGACCGCCCGGTAGTCTATGGCCCCTTGATGATGGCCGTATTGCTGGCGTGGCCAACGCTTCTCTATCGGAGACCTGCAAGCTGGAGTGTGGAACTTGATGCACAGTCACGACACTCAGAACAGCCCGGATATCCGAGAATTTATAGTTGTCGCTTAGAGATGGTGCGCACTGCGATTCTCCCTGCATCGACAGGGCGCTCTCGCCTAAGGAGATGCCTGACGGCACCTGGTCTATGATCGCTTTGACCGGGCTGTTAGACATAGCACACGATTACCTGCCTGCTTCAATCCTCGTTGCTCGCCCTCTTTGGGGAGACTGCCAGTGTCGGTGCGCCATACGATGATGCTACTATACATATAGCACCATGAGAAGAGATTTCTTGATTCCATTGACCATTTTTCCTAAGATGGATTGACGGGACCTCCAGGACGTCCTTGGGTATCCCCGGGTCGGCAACCGTGGGGACCCGCGAAGGCACCGGCGCAACGATGGCTTTCGCAGCCTCGAAGTTGCCCCAGGCGATTAGAGGGGAAGAAGTCCGCTAAGAAACAAAGACAACCGTGCAGGGAAGCCCTTGCCTTATCAATCGACCCTACGAAGATGGAACATTCCGATTCGAGATGCCCCCTCTTTTCCCCTGTCGTGCTCAGCGATAGGTGGTCCACCGTGCATTGGTAGGGCGCGATTCGCTTGTTTCTTGAAGTGGGATTATCGGTCGCGGCCCGGCTTCGCGCGTTGTTTTGTCGCGTGCAGTTCTTTGCCGAACACTTTAGCAGTCCAGTCCGGTATCGTCTGGGCGGTTTTGCTCAATTTGCCGCCGATGAAATGCGCCACTACGCGAAAGCCGCGGCGATGCGCTGTGTTGTCGTACACGAGCAATTCATCGGCGTGTTTCGGGACTTCGGAGAGATGCTTCGTTGACTCGCGATAAGAGTCAATCACGCTGGACACGGGCACGGCTTGCCCACCTCGACTCATGCGCACCAACACCCGGCCCACATTCAAATTTGCGTCTTCCGTAGAAATAAAAAGAACCTTTGTCGAATACCCTGCTGCCTTAGCCTGGTCGAGCAGTTGGGTGTCCACACGAATGTCTTCAACGGCAAAAGAACGCCGATCATCAAGAAATGGTTGTTGATGGTGTCTCAGTGGGGGAACAAGTGTTGGGAATGGCTCCTTCAAATAGGCTTCGTAGAAAGTTGTTTTACCGGCGCCCACCGGTCCTGCAATTATGAACAATGCTGGTTTTTGCTGGCTCAGGATGCGATTTCCTCGTGTGCAATTTTGCGCGGACCTTTCCGTCGCGTGGGCTCAAAACTTGTTTCCAACTTCTCAACAGGGGTTCGCTCTCCGTCAGACGTGACTTTCACCGTCGCTTTCAGGTTCCGGTCGTATTCGTAATATGTTCCATCGGGCTCTTCCGCCTCTAAGGGAATGGATTGCATTGCCGAAAGGTCCGCAAGCATCTGATGAAGCTCCCGACGCTCGGGCTCCGACATGGTGTCGTACGAATGTATGGACGGCCCGCGTCCCTTGGTTGCTCTTTTGAGTTTGCCTTCTCCACCCTTCGAGTAAAAAGCCAGCAGAGCGCTATTCACGAGCTGATTCATCGAACAATTCCGCTTCTTGGCGACTTGATGAATGCGCTTACGAAGTCGGTTCAAGATGACGACTTGTGTTTCTCTCCCGGTTTGTTTCTGTCTGGACTGAAGAGTCACAAGCCCGACAGTATTCAGGTCGACCGCCAGCAGCGCATCGTTGATCGAAGTCGAAAGTTCTCCCATAAATCTCGGTTTGTCCCGCAGGAGTTTGTCGAGAGCACTCAAGAGCCGAACATTGTAGACTCCGAAATGAACGCTTCGCCGCTTGGGCACGATTCCCTACTGTCTTCGGAAGGGGGTTCCCGCAACTGAAAATTACTTCACGGCCCGTACATACAAATATATACACCACCCTCACCTCTTGTTCAAGACGCCCTTACAATTTCGCGGGGGCATAAGGTACGTTGAATGGGCATCTGCCCAACCTGCCCACCCTAATGCAAAATGCACTCGGAACCGCGACGACAGGCGTAAAATTAGAGAGCTCTCCGTGCTAGTCGAGAATCAAGACTTGCCTCGCAGGGTGAGGAACGATGAGTTACTCCGACGAACTTCTGGCCGTCGCAAAGCGCATCTTCTGGTTTGGAACTCCGGAAGAAGCCCTTGAATTTCCGAAGCGCTTTCTTACCTACGCCATGACATACGCCTCGGACGAGGATACGCAGAGAGCTGGCGTGTTCACGATGGAGAATCCCGAAAAAGTTGCGAAGTTGGTCCTTTACGCGCCTTGGTGGAAGGGAAACGCTGAGTTAAATGAGTTTCGAAGAAAAAGAATGGAAAACGGCGGAAAGCCTCTTCCGCAGTATCGCGACGTAACCGAGGAATCCATCCGCAGCGATTTTGTGAGAGGAGACTTGGCACAGCACCCTCAGGTTGAAGCGGACGTTGTGGATGAAATCGTAAAAGAGGTCTTACAGGCCAACCCGCAAGCTCCGAATACGTTCGTCGAAAATGCGCATCTTCCAATCCTGGATCCGGCCCGGATCACTGTACCCACAATGATCATTCATGGAGAGAGAGACTATGCGGCGAAAGTGGAAGACCTGCTGCCCTTTTACTCGCAACTTAGCACGCACGACAAGTTATACGTCTTGCTTCCGGATGGGGGGCACGCTCTGATGCTCGAAAAAGATCATCGGAGGTTCCAACATGAGGTACTAAGCTTTTTTGACCGGCCATGATCTGGGTGTAGCCGCCTGCCGCGGATTCCTGCTGGATGACCGTTTGTTTTTGTCATTCGAGTCCTCCGTTCCATGCACCAACGTTTTCAAACTCCGTGTACCCCGCCAGCGAAAACCAGGCCTGTCTTCCTCCAATCGCCTTAGATTCGCCAGCGGGTCCCGTTCTTCAACTGTTTCCACATTTGTTTCCTGCAGCCCTTGCGCGTCCGAAGGTTTGTCCTGTTTTCCCCCGCTGCTGGTGGCGGTTGGTTTCCTCATTTTTCTGGCGCGCCAGACTGCCTTGTGAAAACCGTGGTAACTCATCTGCAGGCCTTCGCTTTCCAGTACTTCCCAAATCTTTTTAAGACTCTGCCCTGAATTCAGAGCCGCTTCTATTCCGGGAAGAATAGATCGAATAAGCGCGGCTTTTCTCTCGGGGACGGCCCCGACTAGTTTGTCCAGGCAGTGGCGGTAGTCTTTTTGCATTGACACTTCTTTTCACGCTGCTGTACATATAGCACCATCCTGTACCGATGTAAAGCATGAACAGGCTCTGGGTCGGCACAGGTAGACAGAAGTCGGCAGAAGTCGGCAGAACTCGGCAAAAGTAGACAACAGTCGGCAGTAGTCGACTGGAAGTCGGCAGACTTCGGCTGGAGAGGGCAGAAGTAGATAGAAAGTCGCCCAAAGTCGGCAGAAGTCGACATTCTTCAATAGCAGTAGGAGTAGCGTGCATGCAATGCAGGCGGATTATTGGGGACCGACACACGTATTGGAACATAAAGGGTTGTGGCGACGCTGCGCGTGTTTTTAGAGGCAAGTTCCTATTTTTCAGAAGGAAGAGATGTGGCGACTTTTGCTCGAAATGTGGCACAAGTGTGCCACCGCATTTTGTTCAACGTTTCTCAACAATTCGACAGCCTAAAAGGGGGAAATGTATGGCAAAACCTAGAACCGAACGAAGTCTGCTGTTTCCGAGCAAGGAATTCCGAGAGCAGGTACGGAAGGCGTCGAAGGATAGGGGCTTCCGATCCGAACAGGCGTTCATTCTCGCCGCTTGCGAACGAGAGATTCGTAGGGGCGATAACACTGAAGCCGTAACGCAGTTTGAGGCCCGCGTGGCGGCTACGCTTACGAACCTGGCGAAGCAGGGGCAGGGTCTTCACACGCTTGCGCAAGCGCAGGTCGCCCTAACGGACGTGCCCCTGAAGTACGTCATTACGTGTGTTGTGGAACCCCCGGAAGATGCGCTCCCAGCGGCGCGCGTTCGCGCCAGATTGCGCTACGACAAGCTGATCCGCGCTGCGGCGAAAGAGATCTCGAACAAAAACAGAGACACTCTCAGGGAGATGGTAGCCGATGAATGACGAACCGCCAGTGCGACTTGCGACTGAGAAAGTCAAAACGCGGCCCAAACGAGAACCCGCGTCAGTACACGCGTGTTGTCCGATCGATGCTTCGCCTCGTCCAGATGTCGAAGCGGGGACGAAAATCGCACGGCACACACAGGGCGGGAAGGGGCAGGCCGGGGTATCCAAGATTGAGCTCACGAAGTCCGAACGGAGAGAAAGAGACAGAACTTAGCCCACTTGGGGTTTCAGTCATCGACCACGGACTGTCGGGGAAGCGTCCTCTCGCGCATTTCGGCAACACCGGTCTTTACTTCACTGACAGTCAAGAACGAACAGTGATAGAAGTTGGCGGAGCCTCAACTTCTGCCCCGCAGCTTGCACCGATTCCAGAAATCACTAGTTTCAATGAAAAAGGCCAAGCGGTTTGGCATGCTCCGGGAGATCGACACAAAAGCTCACATGTTCTTCGACCTGGAGGAAGGCACGCTGACGTCGTTCAAAGATGAATAGGAACATTGTATGCTGCACATCATCGGAGTGGCTCATCGTGCGCAATCACTAACGCCGGGCGCTGAGGAACCAGAAGCCCAGCAAGCTTTCACTCGTCGCTTGAACCGCATGATTCAGGAAGTTGGGCCGGCTTTTATCGCTGAACAAGACAGCGAGTAGGCCCTTGCCGAGCGTCGCAATTGCTCGACTCTAAAATCTAGTCCGCGATGGGATAATGCCACGGATTTCAGGTATCGAGTGGAAAGCTGTGGATGGGTTCCGTCTGGATCGGAGTTGGTTAACAAGAGGTTTTGTCAATCATGTTGTCACTGACAAAGTCAGATAGCTCACGAAGGCACAAGATATGAAGAATTATTCACGCAGGCAACTGGCACTCTTAGTTGCTCTGTTCGGTTTGCTTGTTTCCTGTGCCATAGCCCAGAAGAGTCCGACATCGGTTGCTGGGCAGGCATCTCCAGCTCAGCCTGCAGCTTCGTCACCGGGGGCGGCAAAGTTCACCGATGTAACTTCCGCTCTAGGCTTAAATTTTGAATACGTTGCATCGCATACGTCCAGAAAATACCTGATTGAGACGATGGGATCGGGTGTAGCCCTCTTCGACTACGACAACGATGGACGCCTGGATATTTTCGTCGTGAATGGTGCACCGCTCAGCGATCCCACACCCAAGGGAACGATCCCGCAAAAGACGGGCCCCAAGTATTGGAATCGCCTTTACCACCAAAAGAGCGATGGCACGTTTGAAGATGTAACGGAAAAAGTCGGGCTGCAGGGTGTGGGCTACGGCATGGGAGTTGCGGCAGGGGATTACGACAATGATGGATTTGAAGATTTGTATGTGACCGCCTACGGCGGAAACAAGCTTTACCACAACAATGGAGACGGCACATTTACAGATGTGACGGAGAAAGCAGGCGTCGGTGGCAGCGGGTGGTCCACCAGCGCGGCGTGGGTTGACCTGGATGGCGACGGACTGCTGGATTTAGTCGTGCTCCGGTACCTGCAGTGGGACTTTGACGATACGTGGTGCGGCGAACGCAGAGAGGGCTACCGCGCGTACTGCCATCCGGATGCGTACCGTCCGATCGCGCCATTGGAATATCACAACGATGGCAATGGCCACTTCACAGAAATCTCGCGCAAGGCAGGCCTGGCAGAGCCGGGCAAGGGATTGGGCATCGCTCTCGCCGATTACGATCGAGACGGCCATCTGGACATCTTTGTCGCCAACGACTCCATGCCCGAATTTCTTTACCACAACAAAGGCGATGGCACATTCGAGGAAGTTGCGCTGAGCTCGGGCGTCGCCGTGGATGGCGAGGGCCATACCTACGCAGGGATGGGAGTGGATTTCGCGGATTACAATAATGATGGTCTGCCGGATCTGGTCGTTACCGACCTTGCCAGCCAAATGTACGCGCTCTATCGGAACAATGGCGATGGCACCTTCACGTACGATAGTTATCCGTCCGGAATCGGCCGCATGACCATGACGCATTCCGGTTGGGGTGTACGCTTCATCGATTATGACAATGACGGATGGAAAGATCTGCTGATTACCCAGGGACACGATCTGGATACCATTCAACTGACGTTTCCCAACCTTCGTTACCGGGAAACCATGCTATTGGCAAGAAACACGGGCAAAGGCTTTGTGGATGTTTCGACGGAGGCCGGTGGAATTTTTCAGAAAACCTGGGTGGGGCGCGGGCTGGCGATCGGCGATATTGATAACGATGGCCGGTTGGACGCCGTGGTGACCAGTAATGACGGGGGGCTCTACGTTCTACACAACTCGACGCGAACGCAGAACCATTGGTTAACTTTGGAGCTCGTGGGGCACAAGAGCAACCGGGATGCGATCGGGGCAGAAGTGAAGTTGATCACCGCGAAGGGTTCTCAAATGGCAACCGTGACTACAGCCGGCAGCTATCTCTCTTCCAGCGACAAACGAGTGCACTTTGGTCTGGGAGCGGAGACGGTTGCCGGGACGATCGAAATTCGTTGGCCGAGCGGTATTCGTCAAACGCTCAAGAATATCCGTGGAGATCAAATTCTTCAGGTGCAGGAACCTTCCGCGGGACTGGCCGAAAAGGGCCCTTCCAAGTGACGTCGCGTAAGCCTTAAGAACGATACTCTTCGTCCGATCAGGGCTTTTTCGGAGTTGCGGCGACCGCCGTCCCAGAACCTTCTTTCAGCGTGTGGATCGCATCGACGGATAGGTTATCGAAAAGTTCCGCAAGTCCACTGGGCCAGCGCACTTCTACGGCATCGATTTTAACTGCAGAGCCAAGACCGAAGTGCACCCGCAGATCATTTTGGGAAATATAGCTGGAACCGCTACGCACTTCATCCACCAGGATTCTCTTGCCAATTTTCACGGTGATCTTTGCACCGATTCCGTCACGATTGGAGCGAGTTCCGACGGTCTTAAAAGCGACCCAGTGGTTGCCGGAGCGTGCCGTATTCACCAAGAGGCTGGGCTTTTCGTACACGTTGTTGATGAGCGCGGAAATTCGCCCATCGTTCCAAAGATCGCCTACAGCCAAGCCGCGCGCCGAGGAAACTGCGGTAAACGCGGGTCCGGCCGTCGCCGACACGTCCGTGAAGGTTCCGTTGCCATTGTTATGATAAAGGAGGCGCGGTTCCAGATACCCGCTGCCAAGGTGAAATTTGTCCACCTCAGGATAGACATGTCCGTTGCCGAGGATGAGATCGGGCCAGCCGTCATTGTCGAAGTCAAAAAACATGGTGCCCCAGCCGAGGTATTGCGTATGCAGGCCGAGTCCCGCGGCAAAGGTCACGTCAGAAAAGATGCCGTCGCCGTCATTGCGATAGAGGGTGGGCGTGTCATCGGAGAAGTTGGTCTTAAAAATATCCAGCCGTCCGTCGCCGTTGTAATCCGCGATGGTTGTTCCCATGCCCGCCTGCTCGCGGCCATCTTCGTTGAATGCAACGCCAGCCATCACCGCAACATCGGTGAAAGTTCCATCGCGATTGTTGTGGTAAAGGATGCTTGGGGCACTATCGCAGGCTACGTAGATATCTGGCCACCCATCATCGTCAAAGTCGAAGGTGGAAACGCTGAAGGCAAAGTGTCCACTGGTCTGGTCTATGTGAGCCTTGGTGGTGACATCCGCGAAGGTCCCGTCGCCGCGATTCTCATACAAAATATTCTTCGTGCCCGGCAGACCGCGTGGGCCGCACATCACCGGCACGCCCTTCCACACGCAAGAACTACCCTCGCCCGGGCTGGGAGTAGTGGACAGATGAAAATCCACATAATTTGCCACCATGAGGTCGAGGCGCCCGTCACGGTTGTAGTCCACGAAAGCACACCCGGTACCCCAGTTCTTTCCTGATCCGGCAACACCGGCCTTTTCGGCTACTTCGGTGAAAACACCATGGTCATTGTGATAGAGACGGTTTTTCCCGTAATACGTGACGTACAGATCTTCCCAACCGTCATTATCGTAATCCCCTACGCAAACACCTTGACCCCATCCGGTGGCGACAAGACCGGCCTTCACGGTGACATCCGTAAAAGTCCCGTCATGATTGTTGTGATACAAGTGGTTGGTGGGAGCCGCGTCGGATGGGAAGCCTTCGAGAGTGGTGCCGTTCACAAGGAAAATATCCGGCCATCCGTCGTTGTCATAATCAAAAATGGCCACTCCCGTTCCCGTCGTCTCGATGATGTATTTCTTGGTTTCGATTCCGCCAAACACATTCACCGCGGTAAGCCCCGCTTTTTCCGCGATATCCGTGAAATTTGCGATGTTCGGATTGCCAGCAACTTTCTGCCGCTCGGTCTGAGAAGGCGAAGGGCTGCTGAACAAGAGGATAAGTACGGCAGGCCACAGCAATATTTTCCGAACGAGTACCTTTTTGACTTGCGAGCCGCCACTCTTCACGCGTTCACCTCAGGCGCGTCGAATCGATCCGTGGATTCAGCGGAGCGCGATAAAAGATGATTCACGGATACTACCTCCGAAAGAGAAAGCCCAAAGGTAAATGGCACGTCGAAATCTTTTTCCCTGTAACAGGGTAGGGAATGGTTTGGCATGGGTCAAGGAAGCTGCCGCGCACAACGACAGAGAAGTTCTGGAATTCTCCTGAGAGCTACCCGGCAAGGATGCCTAGACTTCTCCACAGTTCGTGGGGGACTACTGTCCGGGATTTTCGGGGGGATCCTGCCATTTCGGGATGAAGAAGTCACCGAGAAGATCGCCTTCGGGGACCAGAGGCGCGTCTGCGGACGCATCTGCAAACTTCGCCGCACTCTTCGAGTCGCCTGCCCGACGATACGCTCGGCTTAAGAGCCGCTTTGCCTGGGGGTTGCCCGGACTGAGGCGAAGCGCCTCCTGGAGTTCGGCGATGGCGTCGCTCACGCGGCCTAGCGTAAGTTCCGTTTTTCCCAAACTGAGATGGACTTCGGCATTATTCGAATTCAACCGGACGGCCTCTTGAAAAGCCATCATCGCTTCCAAAGGCTTGGCAGCACGATCAAGAGCCAGCCCCCGAAAATAGCTGATGAGAAAGTTGGGTCCTAACTTCTGCCCCGCATTGGCTAGCTCGGAGGCCGCTTCCACGGCACGGCCCGTTCTGAGCAACACCTGCGCCAATCCGATGTAACCGGTGGGCAGCGGGTCGCCCGCGGCAACAAGATCGCGAAAGACACTCTCGGCCTCAGCGTAGTGGCCAGCGGCGAGGTGCGCTGCTCCGAGCCGCAAATGCAAAGCGTAGGACTTCGGGTTGGCAGCCAGCCCATCTTGAACCGCGGAGATTGCTTCGGAAAAGCGGCTCAGTTCCATCAACTCGCGCGTCAAGTTAAGCCAGTGCTCTTCCTCGCCGGGAGCAAGGGTAGCAGCCTGGCGCAGAGCGTTGACCGACCGCTCGCCCTGGCTGAGGTGGGCACAGGCGATGCCGATCAATGTCCAAACCTGCGCAGATTCTGTGGACTCTGAAGCTTCCAGGCGAAGAGACTCCGTGTAGGCGTGAGCCTGTTCGACCGCTTTTTCATAATTCCCGGCAAGGAGATAAGCCAGAGCCAGATTAAATTGGCGCCACGCAGCTTTGGGAGGCGATGGAAGCTTGTTCAATTGCTGCATGAGGTTGATCGCCGCGTCGCTCTGATGGACGGCCAGGAGCAAGGAGGCTACCTGGATCGATTGCGCGTCGCTTAAAGGAAGTGTTACGAGATGATCGAGCGATTTACGCGCATCTTCAGTACGCCCTAAAGCGACGTACCCCGTTGCGACCTGGATCGAGAAACCCGCGTCCGCCGGCAAGGGCACGCGAGAGATCTCCAATTCCTGGATGGCCTGTACGTATCGCTGGGCCTCCAACTGCACTCGCCCGAGATAGTAATGGGCGAAAGAATCGCCGGGGGAGAGTTCCACTGCGCGCTCCAGCGCTTCGCGAGCTGGCTCGAGCTGGTGTTCGGTCCATTTGAGAAATCCCAGATTTCGGTAGGCATCTTCCATGCGCGGGTCCAAGCGAATGGATTCGTGATACTCGGCGGCAGCCTGGGCATTCTGGCCGAGGCGGGCAAGCACAATCCCGCGAAAATTGCGAACCCGGGGATCGTCAGGATGCTCGAGTTCGGCGATTGAGAACGCTTCGAGGGCATCTTCGACCCGATTGTCTTGAAGCGCCGCAAGTCCCCGCTGAAATGCGTCTGTTTGCCCAGATTGTTGATACGCGGAGCTGCCGAGAGAACTAGCGAACACCCGCCCGGCATGTGGAGGAAAAAAGAAAAAGAGAATCAGAAAGTGTTTCATTCTAAGGATCTTCGGCGGATTTGGTTACTTCTCCCAAGCGCTCCGTTTGTTTTTCGAGTTTGTTGTGCGATTCACGGTTAAGGGCTGTGGAGAGAGCAAATTCACGCGCCGCGCTCTCTTTCTCGCCCAAGGCCTGGTAAACCCTTGCTAGCTTGTAGTGGACTGAACCATCGCGATCGGCTGATACGGCGATTTTGAATTGCTCTTCCGCTTTCCGGTAGTCGCCCAACTCGGAGTATGCGGTGCCTAAATCACGGTGTACATCGGGATTTCCGGAATCCGCCGCCAGCGCCCTGAGCAGATAAGGCAAAGCTTTATTCGGCTGATGCTCAAGCAGGTAGGTGTCTCCCAGGTTGTCCAACGCACCTGGATGACGCGGGTTCAAATCAAGTTCGGCTTCGAGTTCGACGCGGGCTTCGGGAACTTTAAGATCTTTCCACAACAGATGGCCCAGGCTGTAATGCAAATTGGGCAAGGAGGGCTTCAGGGCGATGGCAGCGCGGTACTCCTCAATGGCTTTGCCATCATTTCCCTTCGCCGATTCGAGGTCACCCATCAGCTGATGCAAGCGATGCGAACCTGGGTCTGCCTGGTAGAGCCGGAGATATGCCGCGGTTGCGAGTTTTTCGTAACAACGCGCGCGCCAATAGGATGCCTCAGCCGAATTCCGATCCGCTGCCGGCAATTCCTCAAGAGTTTTGAGGGCAGTCTCGTACTCTCCCACTTCCAGAAATGCGCTCGCCATTCGAATGCGAAGTTCAGGGGAAGTTCGCGAAGTGAGGACCTTCTCTGCGCATGGAGCGACCAGAGAGAACTGCCCGCGGTGGAGCGCGAGGTCGACGTCTGCTTCGGTGCAGCTCTTGCGGGGAACGTCCTTACTGGCGGTGGAAGCTACAAGGGTAGACTCCGCGGCCGCTTGATAGAAGTTCCCGTTTTGTTGGGCAAGAAACGCAAGAGCCAAGTGCGCGGCTGGGGAATTCCGATCCTGGAGGTTGCCCGCGAGTTTCTGGATTTTTTTGAGTGTGGCGTCGGGAAGTTGTTCGAGAGCGGACTCGCCGAATCCTGAATTGCGAAGTCCCAGGAGCCTCTCCGTTTGCTCCACGTCGATGGCAAGCGCCTTCTCCCAATCCTGAAGAGCGGACTCCACATTTTCCTGGATCAAGGATGCTTCGCCGCGACGGACCATGGCACGCAAGTTGCCAGGATCGTTCCGCAACTCCTCGTCAAATTCACGAATGGCCTGGTTTACTTTTGCCGCGCGCAGAAGAACTTCACCCAGCTCCGCGGGCAATCCGGCATGGTTCGGGGAAGCCGCCAGAGCATTTTGAAAATGAATCACCGCGGAAGGCCACTCGTTGCTCGAGGCATAACTCTCCGCCAGGAGCTGCTCGCTGCGGGAAGAGCCCGGAGCAACTTTCTCCAGGCGAGCGACCTCTAGTTTCCCCAACCGCTCGTAAGCATGTCCTAGCAGGTAGAGCAGATCAACGTCGTTGGGCTGCAACTCCAGCGCCTGGCGTACGGTTACGACTTCGGGGTGAAGCTGGCCGGAGATTTCTTGCGCGGTGGCCAACCACAGCCAGGTGTCCGGCCGATTGGGTTCTGTTTGGAGGGCTGCTTTCAAGTAGGGAATGGCCTTGATTCCTTCGCCCAACTTGCAATAGTCAACCCCAAGGAAAAAATTGGCGCCGGCAAGAGCTGGTTTGATTTTGAGCGCACGGCGGAATTCTGTCATCGCTTCGGGAAAACGATCCTGAAGCTGATAGACCAGACCGAGGTTCATGTGAACTTCCGCGAAATCCGGGGCGAGGGCAAGGACGGCCTGGTATTCCCGCTCGGCTGCAGCGTAGTCCTTATCGCGTTGGGCCTGTTGGGCTGCGGCGAAGTGGGATTCGATCGCAGGGTGTTTGGCGGCGGGTGCGGGCGCGGTCTGTCCTGACGACTTCAAGGTGGGAGACGTCAGCATCGTGAGCAGGAGAAACAAAATAATCATGCTCGCCGCGATTGACGGAGCGCTCATGGCTGGGGCCCACGTCCGAATATTGTGGGATGATTCATTCTAGTTCTGAGAACTGTGCGGCAGGGTTTTCTCTTTTTCCAGTTTTGAAAGACGTTCAAACTGGGCGAGTTCGGCGGCACTTGCCTGCTGATCGTGCAACTCACGATAAACTTTGGCCAGTAGATAGTGAGGTTGGGCAGCCGCGGGGTCGGCGTTGATGGCCGCCAGGAATTCGGCTTTTGCTTTTTCGGGTTCCTTCAGGCCCTGATAGCATTTCCCGCGCAGAACGTACACTTGAGACATATTTGGCTGCCCTCGCTGCGCCACAAGCAAGAATCGTAAAGCCTCCGGGAAGCGTTGATCCCGCACCGCGATGTCACCCAGGTACAAATTCGTGAGGGCATCGTTTGGGTTTTCATTCCAGGCGTCTTTAAATTCCTTTTCTGCGAGATCCGTTCGCTGCTGGGCCCAATAAGCAACTCCGATCGCATAGTGCATGCCCCGAGCGTCGGGACGTTTGACAAGAGCTGCCTGGTATTCCCCGATGGCTTCGGGATAGCGTTCCTCATCCGCGTAGACCTCACCCATCAAGGCATGTAGTTGAAAAGAGTCCTGGTCCAGCGCTTTGAGCAACTCGATAGAGCGGAGAGACGCATTTTTGTAAATACGCGCGAGCTCGTAGAGGGCGTCAGCGTCCTTGGGATTCTGAGCAAGCGACTGGTTCAACTGCGTGATAGCTTCTTCGACTCGGCCTGAAGATTGCAGAGCGAGTGCTAAATAATAACGGCAACGCGGATGCGGGTTGGGTATCGTGAGTTCACGCTCAAAGCTATCGATCGACTGACTAAATTCATTTCTTCCGAAGTAGGAAACACCGAGAAAGAAATTGACTCCCGGATATCGCGCGTCGCCGGCCAATACTTGATTAAACAGCCGGATGGAATCTTCAAACTTAAGTTCCGTCTGCTCCAGAATTCCCAAGCGCTTCAGGGTCTCAAGGCTTTCAGGAGCAAGCGCCAGGGCTTGTCTGTAAATGCGTTCCGCAGCGGCGTAGTCTCCCGTCTTTTCTTCGCTGCGCGCTTGTTCGAGCAGGATTTCCACGTTGCTTTGCGTTTGCGTTGCCCAGGCTGTTGTCGTGATGATCGCGGCGAGAGCAGCGAATAAGAGGTAAGACGCGACCGTACGGAATGCGCAATGCTGAGTCAGGGAAGGGTCCAAAATTAACTGCGTCAAATCTTCTGGAGGCTTCCTGTCCATGTGTTTATCTTTCACTTTGTGTGAACTCGCGGGAAAAAACGAAAGTTCTGCAGAAAGTATATCAATCTGCTCCAGGCGGCGCTCGGAAAAGACGGAACAATCCGGGCTACGCCACCCACACGCGAGCGCTGACGTGCTCGCGTGAGCTGCCTCAACGTACGCGTTTACAGCGACATGTTTTCGCAGGATGCTGTTGGAGGTAAAGGAAACTCCCCCGGCACTGCCTTCAGGAAGAAATAAGGAGCGGCGTTGAATCAGCGCCGTTGACCGAATCGCTAACGAATTCGGCGGACCGCGACGAGCGTCGTGGAATTCGGCGCCCCGGAAACTGTGCGGGATCGAATCAGAGCCTCAAACCAGATATTTTGAGAGATGCTATCCGAGGCAGAAATGCCGAGCGCGCTCATGAGTTGACGCCGATTTTCCTCATCCGCAAGGAACCGGCCCGCTGCTTCCGTTCCCTCCTGCTGAAGACCTTGGAATGCGAGCACGCTTCCGTCGTGGGTCGCATTTGGAAGAAGAGAAATGGTAGCGTAATCTTCTCCCATCGTTCCTGTCCACCGCAGGCCTTCATATTGTGGCTGCTCACCGGGTAGAGGGTTTTTGTTTACGAATACTTTGGCGCTATTACCGACGACGGTCTCACTCTCACGGAAGTTAAGCTTGTCCTGTAGAAGCGTCACCCAAGGATTAGAGCCAGGGCTTCCTATAAAAATGTAATTGTTGTGGTCCAGGTCGCGCATCCTCAGGTCCCGCGGATAGCGCACGGACACCTGCGATTGCAGTGCACCCGCCATTTTGAAAAGGGAGACGACGTCCGCTACATCCGCGAATGAAGTGAGCGTCGAGTTCGAAATATACTCACTCAATCGAGAATCGGCTTCACCAATCTTGCTGGCGGTCGGGCTCCGCAGAAAATCTCGGCGGAGATACTGGTCGAGAGATCCTGGCTGACTGGCGAGGATACGGGTCATTCCATAGTTGCTGTCGGCTACCACAATAATCGTCTGGTGTCGCGCATCGAAAATCTGAGAAGACGGCCAAGAAAGTGAAGCGGTGCCTGGCACCGCGCCGGCCGTCCGGTGCGGGATGACGCGGTACGCCAACACTGCGCACAGCATGGTCAGAATGCCGCATATCGCCCAAGGAACCATCGCTCGGCGGCGCCAAGCCACGACTGGAATCACCGTAGATGCAATTGTTGCGGGGAGGTCGGCAGTTTTCAGAACCGTTCTGAATACCGGGGCGTAGGAGCCTTTGGGTATGTTCAGTATGACCGGCTCATTACGACCTTCTTCATCGAAATACTCGTGAAGTTTCAGGCGCAGCTGCCGAGCGTGTACCCGTACGGAGCTGTCCTCCAGGGGGCTGTAATCGGAAGGTTTGTGGAACAGCGCGTTGCCGATGTGTTGCTCGCTTAATTCGTGCGCATGCCCGTGGATGGTTTGCTCGGTGGCGTACTGCAACAAATCCCTGAGCCGGGTGCTTTTCTGGAAGGGTGTACTGGACACAATTCGTTGTACGAGCTGCCAACGCTCATCACTAAAGAGGTCGTCAGTGACTGCTGGTTGTGAAACCGACGTTTGCGGTGAGGCCATACTCTATCAACAATTTCGATTGAGCGCGGTTATTTTATCACAGAGGCTTTCCAAGTCAAGCACCTATCCTGCTTCTTTCCAATGGTTTCGCGTAATTAGCGGAGTGCCAGGCGGATGCGCGTGCATGTGAATCACAATGAATTCACGTGTTAGACCCTTTCGTTCAAACGTCAAGTAGGTCAACTATTCGTTCACACTGCCCGGATAGTATAAAAACACTTAGGTTGCGGGGCAGGTCTTAATCTCAGTGCGCTTTGCGTGTTCAGCTCTATGTGTAAGTGTTCAGCTTCGCGACATCTCGTTTTGAGCCTTAACTAGAGTCTGATCAGAGTGGTAGGGGGAGAAAACGAGTGAAAAGATTCATCTATACTCTTGCGTTTATCCTGCTGGCATCAACGTTTTCACTTCACGCCCAGACTACAAATGGCAGCATTCAGGGCACTATAACCGATCCGAGTGGTGCAGCGGTCGGCGGAGCCAGCGTGACGGGTCGAAACCTGGATACCGGGCTCACGATTACAACTGTGACCACGGACGCGGGGCTTTATTCATTGGCGAACCTGCCGCCCGGGCGCTACACCGTTACGATACAGGGGCCGGGCCTGAAGAAATACTCGCGGGAAGGCGTCACGGTGCAGACGGACGCTACTGTTGCCTTGGACGTCCAGATGCAGCTCGGCGCAGTCTCCGATAACGTTACGGTTATTGCCGACGCCAGCCAGCTGGAAACCGCAACCTCAGATATCGGTTCGACCGTGCAGAGAAGCCTGATGGCTAATCTGCCGCTGGAAGTGGCCGGCACCGTCCGCAACCCAGTGCAGTTCATTACGCTGGTGCCAGGATTCGTTGGGCAGGTGGGCAACAACCCCGCTGACAATGCGACCGACGATTTCAAGGTGAATGGAGGCCAAGAAGGCGGAACGGATGTGCTAGTGGACGGAGTCTCGATCTCCCTGGTGTCGCCCAACATACAGTGGAATAAAGGAGTTTCACCGGAAGCAGTGCAAGAATTCAAAGTGCTGCAGAGTAATTTCTCGCCTGAGTATGGTGAATCCGGCGACGGCATAGTGAGTCTCAC
>WNFE01001411.1_pt1 | contig 19920 bp, 15 predicted proteins | sample 5400451 | NCBI WGS metagenome assembly WNFE01 (sample SAMN13153344, study PRJNA577476) | soil metagenome | isolation source: 200 cm saprolite under Douglas fir tree site 2 hole 2 | place: USA:California | collected 2015-04-18
CCCAACCCACAAAAACCTACGTCCTATATGACTCCCGCGTAGTTTGGCAGTCCCCGCGGTCTTGTAAGTTGTTGTAAAACCTAACCACGCTACGCTGATAAGGGCGAGGTCGGTGGTTCAAGTCCACCCAGGCCCACCAGTTTAGAAGTCAGAGATTAGAAGTTCGAGGTTAGAACAAAACCCCCTCTCCCCAGTTCATCTCTCATGAAGATCGTCAGTTCTGCTCACTTCGCTCCGACTGAAGAAGTTCAACCAGGCTCGACAAATTTGCTCAGCGGCCTTGCATTGCAGAATTGTACTTGAGGCTTGCGAAACCTCCGTTGAGAGCGGCACGTCACAGAGAGCAGGTTCGGTGCCCTGGGCGGGGTGCGCCATGAGATGGACTTGCGCGCCCGAGGCAATGCCCAATACTTCGAAAATTTGCGTGGAGGAAATCGTGAAATATTTCCGTGCGAGTGCTCTTTTGCCGCTAATCGTCTTTATGGCGGCAGCCGCGTGGGCCAAGCCCATTCGGATTCCGAGGCAGCCCGACTATCACAACGGGAAGATTGCGTTCAGTTACCTGGGGAGCATCTGGGTGGTGAATGAAGATGGATCGAGCCCGCGACGGCTGACAGTGAACGCCGCGCGGGACGCATTTCCGCGGTTTTCTCCCGACGGCAAGTGGATCGCGTTTTCCTCTAATCGCTACGGGAATAACGACGTGTTCGTGATCCCCGCAGAAGGCGGCGAGCCGAAGCAGCTCACGTTCAACAGCGCGAGCGACACGGTGGTGGGATGGTCGCGCGATTCGAAGTACGTGATTTTCAATTCGTCGCGCGGGCGCGTGTATCCCGGAGTGCTGAGCCTCTACCGTGTGGCGGTTGAAGGCGGGCTGGAAGAGCCGCTCGATGGGGATTGGGGCTACTGGGGGAGTTATTCCGCGGACGGGACAAGATTCGTATTTAATCGGCACTCGCCGACGTGGTGGCCGAAGCATTACCGCGGGAGCTATGCGGCGGATATCTGGTTCCGCAAAATTCTGGACCTGGACGTTCCCGACGAGATGAAAGCAAACAACACCTGGCCGCTCTATGGAAACGGGGAGATTTACTTCGTTTCCGACCGCGAGGTTACGGGGAAGGCAGGTTCGCACGAAGTGCTGCGGTCCACGAATAATTTATGGAAAGCGCCGGAGGGCGGCGGGAAACCAGTGCAACTGACGCATTTCCATGACGGCTCGCTTTTCTTCCCCGCGATTTCCTCGGATGGGAAGGTGATCGTTTTCGAAGAAGATTCCGGGCTGTGGAAGCTGGACACGGCGACAGGCAAGAGCAGCGAAGTGAAGATCGACATCGCCGCGGACGACAAGGAAAACAATTTTGAGGTGCTGAATATCAACAGCGAAGCGGATAGTTACAACCTTTCGCCTTCGGGACAGCGCGGAACGATTTCCGCGCACGGCGAGATTTTTACGATTGCGGCGGAGCATGGCGATGCGACGCGGGTGACGCACAGTTATTCGCGCGAGACAGATCCGATGTGGTCGCCGGACGGCAAGTGGATCGCGTATCTGAGCGACCAGGGAGGGCACGATTCCGTTTGGGTTGCGGATGCCGAAGGCAACAACGCCAAAAAGCTTACCGACACGGATAACGAGAAACTGAGCGTGGGCTGGATGCCAGATTCGAAAGCCGTGTACTTCACAAGCTCGGACCACGGCCTGTACGTGGTGGACGCGGGCGGCGGGCAGACGAGAAAGATCGCGGCGAACGACGCCGGCAATATTCTTGGCGCCGAAGTTTCGCCGGATGGGAAGTGGTTTGCTTATGCGAAGCAGGACCATGATTTGCGCGCGCACGTCTTTATCGTCTCGGCGCAGGGAGGAGAGGAACATCGACTGAACGATGATTTGCTTTTCAGCACGCTCGCGCCACGGTGGACGCCGGACGGGAAAAAGCTGATTTTCCTCGGCGGGTACGTGCAGGGCGGCTCGGCCACGCTGCGGGAGAACGCCGCGTCGCTGTACAGCGTGTCGCTCTCGGAAGAAGAGAAGGACCCGATGAGCCGCGATGTCGACAGCGAAGCCGCAGCGGAAGCGGCGGAGCGCGCAGCGGCGCCACGCGGAGGGCGCTCGGGCGGTGCGGGAGCAGAAGCGCGTGCTGCCGTTGACGTGAAGATTGATTTTGGCGGGTTGGAGCGGAGAATACACCGCGTGACGCGGCTCGCGGACAACATCGTGACGGCAGTTCCGTCACCTGATAGCCGCACCTACGCGTTTGTGACAATGGGCGAAGCAGAGGGACGCCCGGTGTCGACGCTGTACACGATTGGAGCAGACGGTGATGGGTTGAGGCAGATTACGCAATCAGCGCCACCACCGGCGGAAGGAACGGCGCCGCCTGCGGGTCCCGGGTTAGGCGGGATTTCGCGACTGCAATTCACGCGTGACGGGCGAAGTCTCTACTTCATGGAAAGGGACAATATCTACGCGGTCGCTCTGGGCGGAGGAGCCGCCGCGGAAGGCGCGTCCGCGGGAGGGCGTGGCGCTGCAGCGGCCAGTACCGGGAGCGCGGCTCCCTCGGCGGTAGGGCGCCGCCGGGTGAATTTCCAGATTCGCGTGGAAGTGGACCATCGCGCGGAACGCAAGGAAGTTTTCGAACAGGCGTGGCGTGTGATGCGGGACCGCTTCTACGACAAGAACATGAACGGCGTGGATTGGGCGAAGTACCGAGGGGAGTATGAGTTGCTTCTTGGGCGACCGCGAAGAGATGCAGAACGTGATCATGCAGATGATCGGAGAGCTGAATGCATCGCACACGGGGGTAAGCGGCGGTGAGCCGAATCCCAACGCGATCCAGACGCGCTACCCGGGGTTCGAACTGGAAGCGGACAGCTCGGGCTACTACAAGGTAGCGTTTATCTACAAGGATGGGCCAGCGGATCACGACTACGTGAGAATCCATACGGGCGATTTCATTCTCGCGATAAACGGCAGGTCGCTGCGCTCGGGAGAGAACTATTGGAAGGATTACAACCTGGCTCCGGGACGGAAACTTGCGTTCAGCGTGAACTCCAAACCTTCTACAGACGGAGCGTGGACGACGAAAGTGGAACCGGTGAACGGCGGGGCGCATGCGACGCTGCAATACAACCGCTGGGTGGAGGAGCAGCGCGCGATGACGGAGAAAATGTCGCACGGCGAAATCGGCTACCTGCACATCCGGCAGATGAACGCCGAGGCTTTGCACAAGTTCGAGCGCGACCTAGCGGACAACCACTTCAAGAAGGCGCTGGTGATCGACCAGAGATTCAATCCCGGCGGAGGAATCGACCAGGAGCTGCTGGAGATTTTGGAGCAGCACCAGTATCAATACACGCGCGGGCGGGATTCTATTTACGTGACGCGGCCGCAACGCGCGTTTTTCGGACCAGTGGTCGTGATGCAGAATGAGCGGTCCTTCAGCGACGCCGAGGTTTTTCCGGACGGATTCAAGCGGCTGGGGTTGGGCAAAACGGTTGGCGTGAATACGAACGGTTCGGTGATCGGAACGGGAGCATTTCGTTTGATGGATGGCTCGACGGTTCGAACGCCGGGCACGGGACTCTGGGACGTCAGCGGGCAGAACCTTGAGAACTATGGCGTGCCCGCGGACGTGTACGTCGATAATTCGCCCGCAGATTTTTTGGCGGGGCGCGACGCGCAACTTCAGAGAGCGGTTGAGGTGCTGCAGGAAGAGTTGAAGAGGAATCCGCCGAAAGATATTCCGGGCCGGTAACCGGGCCGGGCAAGCTACACCTTGAGGCCGTTCGGCACTAGGGGCAGGCCGCGGAGGCGAACACCGGTGGCGTCAAAGATGGCGTTTCCGATGGCCGGGGCGAGTCCGACGATAGGTGTTTCGCCCGCGCCCGCGGAGGGAATGTCCTTGCGGTCGAGAAGGACGGCTTCGATTTCGGGGACGTCGCGGAAGCGCGGGACGCGGTACCGCGAGAAACGCGGATTGGTGATGCGGCCGTTTTCGAACTCGATGGCTTCGAAAAGCGCGCCGCCGAGTCCCATGATATTCGCGCCAACGACTTGATTGCGGAGGCCGTCGGGATTGACGATGGCGCCGCATTCGAATGCGGTGACGACGCGAACTACGCGCACCACGCCGGAAGTGCGGTCCACGGCAACTTCGGCGCAGGTCGCTACGTAGCCGTTTTTTTCCACGCCACCACCGAGGCCAAATCCCTGGCCCGGCTGCTTTTTCGGCCGCGGCCAACCGAAAGACTTAGCGGCAGCTTCGAAGACAGCACGCAGACGCGGATCCGAGAGATTTTTCAGACGAAACTCGAGCGAGTCTAGCTGCGCGGCGTGAGCCAGCTCATCCATGTGGGATTCGCGAGCGAAATGATTTGCCGTGGCTGCCAGCCCGCGATAGGAACCCTGGCGCAGCGGTGAGCGAACGGGATGAAACTGGATGCGCCGGTTCGATACGGCGTAGGGCGTCGCAATGCCGGAAGCGCCGGAATTATAGTTGTGAAATTCCCAGGCGGTGAGCGTGCCGTCACTGGCGATGCCACTCTTGATTTCAATCACGCCGGCAGGGCGGAAATAAGCCCAGGTGAATTCCTCTTCGCGCGTCCAAACCACTTTGACGGGATGCCCGGCAGCGCGCGACAGTCGCGCGGCCTCAAGTGCGGCGTCGGCGGTGTGCTTGCCGCCGTAGGCCGACCCAGTGTCGGGGGCGATGACGCGCACATGGTCTTTTGAAAGGTGGAACGCATCCGCCAATTCATCGCGAACGGCGAACGGACGCTGCGTACCGGTCCAGACGGTGAGCTTTCCGTTCGAATCGGCCCACTCGGCAACGGCAGCGCGTGGCTCAAGCGGCGCATGCGCAATGTAGGCGACGGTGTATGTCTGCTCGAGGCGATGCGCGGCGCGAACGAGACCGTCCGCGACGGAGCCGGTTTCATTTTCATCGCGGCGAGTTGATCCGGCTTCAGCGTTCTGCTTGAGATAAGAGAAGAGATCTTCTCCTGAAGGCTGCGGCAGCGTTTTCCATTCGGCGCGGACTGCGGCGAGCGCTGCCTCGGCGGCGCGCTCGCTCGGAGCGGCGGCACCGACGAAATCGCCATCATGAATGGCCACAACGCCGCGCAGGGCTTGAGCCGCGGTCATATCAGCAGAAATGAGCGTAGCGCCGAAAGACGGCGGGCGAAGGACCTTGCCAAAGAATAGGCCAGCGGGGCGGAGATCGGTCGTGTACTGATGCCGGCCGGTGACGAAATCCCGGCCGTCTACTTTTGGAAGGGCTTTGCCGGCAACCGACCATTGCTGGGGCGGCGTGACGGGATCCTCGGCGGGAATGTCTTGGGCGAGAGTTTTGCCGCGGGCAAGCTCCGCGTAGGAGACGGAGCGGCCAGACGACTGGTCCGTGACTTTTGCGTTGGCAGAGGTTAGCCGATCCGAAGAGACGCTCCATTCCTTTGCGGCCTGTTGAACGAGCAGATCGCGCGCTGCGGCGGCTACGCGGCGAAGCTGGGGCGCCATTGTCGGCGTGGTTCGACTGCCGAAGGTGCCCATGTCGAAAGGCGTAAGGGCGGTATCGCCCATAACCATGCGAACGCTTTCGAACGGCACGCGCAACTCGTCCGCGACACTCTGTGCCAGGGAAGTTCGAATGTTTTGCCCGATCTCGACTTTCCCGGTGAAAGCCGTCACCCGGCCGTCCTCGCCGATGTGTAGCCATGCGGTGATTTCCTTTGGGAGCTCCTCACCTCCAAAGCCTCGCCCACGGCCGGACTCTTGAAGCGCCTCCGCGTCTTTGGCCACAGCGAAGACGGCAATGCCCGCGCCGAGAATCTTGAAGAAATCGCGGCGAGCCAAACCGAAATGATGGAATGCAGTTTCGCGGAATTCGTAGCGCTCCGGCTCGGGAAAGAATTTGGTTAGGCGGCCGCTCATTCCGAATGCTCCCATGACGTCTGAGCTGCGCGGCGAATAGCATCCATGATGCGCGGATGCGCACCGCACCGGCAGATATTGCCTTGAAGGGATTGGGCGATTTCAACAGAAGTAGGAATGGCGTTTTGCCGCAGGAGAGCCACGCCGCTCATGATCACGCCCGAAGTGCAGTAGGCGCACTGGAAGGCGCCGGCATCGAGAAAGGCTTGCTGCACGGGATGCAGCCGGCCGTCGCGTTCCAATCCTTCGATGGTGGTGATGGCTTTTCCGGCGGCGGCGCTGAGCGGCATTTGGCAGGAACGCCGAGCCACACCGCTGACGAGGACGGTGCAGGCACCGCATTGGCCTTCTCCGCAGCCATACTTGGCACCGGTGAGGCCGAGTTCGTCGCGAAGGACAGAAAGAAGCGGCGTGTCGGGATCAGCATCGATGGAGTACTGCTTGCCGTTTACGTCGAGTAAGATCGGCTTCGCCATGATTCCTCCCGGCCCGCGGATTGCAGCCAAGCCGGAGTGGGCTCAGGGAAGTTTAGCACCATCCATCTTACCTATTGAAGGCGGGAGCGCGGATCAGCAGGTAGAGTGATCGCCTGGCCCAGCGCTTCCTCGTCCCTGCAAGTAGGAACACAGCAAAAGAGCGGCTCAACTACGACGCTTGAGCGGCGCGGGAAGAATAAATGGAAGAAGGGCCACAGCGGTGCTGCAGCCCTCCTTTTTTTCCAGATAAATGTCAATGCGTCGCAGGTTTCTGCTCAGGAGCCGGAGGCGCCGGTGGCGGAGCGAACTTATCGTCCGGGATGGGAACGTTTTGCTGCACCTGGTCGACTTTAATGGTGAAGCGATTGCCAGGCCGCGCGATTGTCCAACGATAGGGAATCTTGACGCCGCCGTTGGCAGTGCGGTAATCAGCGTAGTCGATTTGCGTGGGGTTGCGTCCCAGAGGAGTCTCGCCATAACGGACAAGGCGCAGCAGAAGGCCGGATTGCTGATCGAGGTAGAGACGCAAGGGCGGCTGTCCTTCGTTGCGGCCCACGACGAGATAAGTATCGTGACCATCGATTTTCTCGCCCGACGCGACGACGAATTTCTTGTATTGCGTCTTGAGATGGGCCGCGAAGGCAAGGTCTCCGTCCATGCGCGCGGCCTCATTGTCTGCGGCAGACATCATGCGCACACGTCCGGAAAAACTGAGCCACCCGGCGTGACCGTCAAACGCCGTAATGCTGTCACCGTTCGGGGTATGGGCTATCGAAGCGCGCTTGTCCGGGGCCTTGGCAAAAAGTTCAATGACCGTATCTTTCTGGCCGGGAGTACTGAGTGAACCCTTTTCGATCCGGCTGGTAATTTTCTGCAAAGCATCGGCGCCGCCGACCGCCGCAAGATACTTGTCCAGCAGATCCTCAGAAGCAGGCAAGGCAGGCTTCGCATCCCCGGCTTTCTTTTCTTCCTCCGGGTGGAGATTCGCTGACTCGTCCGTGATGACAGGGGTTGCGACGGGATCAGCGGCACCGCGGTGGCAGGAGTAGCAGGTGACCTCGCGGTGCCCTTCGAAATTGTCCTTATTGATGGCGAACATCATCTGCATCATTTTGCGCGCGGTGACCTTGGGCTTCTTGTCGTCTTTGTCAAAGGCCAGTGCCCGATCGCCGCGGACATGGCAGTAGTCGCATTCCACGCCAAGGGAAGCTGAAATAAATTGCATCGAAGGGATGACTTGGTCGGCAGGAATGCCTTTGAGGACCTGAATATTCTTGAACTGCTCTTCCGCCAATTTAGGCGCGGCGGGAGATTGTCCGGCAGCGGACTGACCCCTCGCTCCGGCGTCAGCCACTCCAAGACAAATGCCCAGCCCACAGAAAAGAAGAACTCTATTTCGTGATTTGAGGTTCATCCCCACACCCCACAGGAATTTTCCGACGGGGGAGTGTATCAGAAAGCCGCCGAGACGTGCATCAGAAGGATTGATGGAATGAGCAGACTAGGCGAGCAGGTCGCCGCGCTTGGCGAGATGGGTGATGCGGTCCGCGGCGCGGTAGGCAAGGGCCATGATGGTCATCGTGGGCTGGCCGCGGCCGGATGTGACCAGGCTGCTGCCATCGCAAAGGAAGAGGTTCTTCACATCGTGAGCGCGGTGATCCGGATTGATCACCGAGGTCTTCGGATCATTTCCCATGCGGCAGGTTCCGAGCAGGTGAACGGCAAACTCCTGCTCCCCGATGGGGAAATGCCATTTTTTCTGCGCCCCGGCGGCGTCAAGGAGTTCCATCGCCCGGTCATTCAGCCAATTTCCCAGTTTCACGTCGTCGGGATGATCTTTGTAAGTCAAGCGCAGAGCAGGAAGTCCCCAGGCGTCCTTGACATCGGGGTCGAGCGAGAAGCTGTTGTTTTCAAGCGGAAGAGAAGTGCCATGACCAAAGATTTCCAATGTGCGTGTAAAGTTGTGCCGCAGGGCTGACTTGAATCCTGCTCCCCAGCGCGGCGTATCGGGCGGCAGGCTGCCCATGGCAAAGCCGATGGGGGTCATGTCGAACCGTGCGTCAAGCCCGCCCCCGCCGTAAAACCCGACTTTCTGAGCATCAAGCTCGTAAAAATCATGGACGATGCGGCTGACAGCGTAACCTTTGTAGTCGTTGAGCGGCCGTTCGAACACGCCCATGGCGAGCGCGCCAGAATTAAGCATTAAGTATTTGCCGACGAGGCCGCTCGAGTTGGCGAGACCATTGGGAAATCGTTTGCTCGCAGAAAGCAGCAGCAGGCGCGGGGTTTCCGCGCCGTTGGCACAAACAACGACGGCCTTGGCCTTCTGCAGGTGCGTATCGCGTTTCTCATCGAAATAGACCGCGCCGGTTGCGCGGCCCTGGCTGTCAATCTCAATGCGATGGACGTAGGAGTTCGGCCGAATCTCGCAGCGGCCAGTGCGTTCCGCCATTCGAATCACGCTGGCGAGAGAACTGGACTTGGCCCCGACTTCGCACCCGAACGCCAGGCAGAAGCCGCAGTTAATACAAGCGCTCCGGCCGGGCCGTGGCTGCGAAAGAATCGCCATCGGGGCCGGGAACGGGTGCCAACCCAGCTTGCGAGCAGCGCCCTCGAAGATAACTCCGGAGGATTTTACCGGCAGCGGCGGCATCGGATAGGGCTTCGAACGCGGCGGGTCGAAAGGACTCGCACCCGCAAGTCCGGACACACCAACTTCCCATTCGACTTTGGTGTAATGGGGCTCGAGATCGGCGTAGGTGATAGGCCAATCGGCAAAACCCGTTCCCGGAATTGCGCCAATTTTGCTTCGTTCGATGAAATCGATCTCGTGGAAACGCCAAAAATTTGCGGTGAAATGTACGCTTGTACCGCCGACGAGACATCCGTAAACGAGCGCGCGCCGCTGCGTGGCTTTTTCGGCTGGAGTCTTGCGAAAGGTGTTGGGCTGGAGCTTCGGCTTATTGGTGAGGAAGTCTTCCCCGAGGATCTTGACTTCGTTATGCGAAAAATCGGCCTCGGTGAGATACGGCCCTTGCTCAAGAACCACGACACGAAAGCCGTTGGTCGAGAGCTCCTTGGCGAGCACGCCCCCGGCGGCGCCTGACCCGATGATTACGAAATCGACTTCGTCAGAAGTCTTTTTCTTGGGCTGATCGAGCGTCATTTTTTCTCTGCGTCTGGCGGATTGGGCTGCCAGCCGGGATAGTCCTTGTCGTAATAGCCAAAGGGCGGCTGAAACATGTGCTCGCGCTCTCGCCCAATCACCTTCCAGCCAATCCCGTTGGCGTCGCCTCCCGAATCAGGATCGAGCAAGAACGCGACGACCGTGTGAACTCGCAGCGTCTCAAAAAAGTCTTTCGCGGATGCACGGGGGCGAAAGGCCCTGCCCCTCGCTTCGGCGGGCTCATCGAATGAGTGCAGGATCGCATCCTGCTGTTCCGGCGTCGCTGCGGAGAACTTAGGGATATCGGGGAATATTTCCTTTGCCCGCTCCTGCAATTCGGGCAGGCCTTCGCGGTAAGTCTTCTGGTCGTCACTCGCGAAGGTGGTGAGAGCACGATCGATGAAGTAAACCACGCCGGCTTCGCGGGCGCCGGGCATGTCATCCGTGGGGATGATGCGAGCGGTGATGGCTTCGACTTCGGCCGCCTGTTCCGGAGTGAAGAATTCCAGCTTCGCCGTAGCGGGAGATTTTGCCGCTTGGCGCGCTCTCGCCGAAGCGGCCAGAAGCGCTGGCCAGTTTGCCGAAAGCCAGACCGTCGAAATGCCGGTCAAACTGTTCGAAAGAAAATCGCGGCGCGTGACGTTCTTTTCCATAAACTGGCGGAAGCCCGAGACAATCGACTGTATTGTGCGTCCAGAATGGGGTCAAGCGAAAAGCGACTTGGCCCTGAGATTCGTGGCAGCAATATTGGCCTGTGCGTTTGCGGTGCGGCGCAAGGCTGGTGTAGGATTCGACAGAAACATTTAATCGATTGAATTTTCAGGTGCTTGCAGCTAACGGATGGCTACGCTAACTGGCGCGATCGGAACGGGAAGCAAGTGGCTGCTCGACAAAATCGTCGGGGCCATCGCGGCCACGGGAATCAACCCGAATTTCCTCACGTTTCTGGGCCTGGTGGTGAATTTCGGCGCAGCCGCGAATTTCGCCGTAGGGAATTTTCGCACCGGCGCCATCATCATCTTTATCGCAGGCTTTCTGGACATGCTGGACGGCCAGGTGGCGCGGCGGCAAAACCGCGTGACTGCTTTTGGCGCATTTTATGATTCGACTTTGGACCGCTACGCCGACATGGCTTTGTACATGGGGCTGCTCGTCTACTATTCCGTCAGCGGCCGCACGCCGTACGTCGTGCTGGCGGCCGTGGCGACCGCGGGTTCAGTTATGGTGAGCTATGCGCGAGCGCGGGCCGAATCCTTGATTCCGCTTTGCAAGGTCGGCTTCATGGAGCGCCCGGAGCGCCTGGTCTTACTCATCATCGGGGGGCTCTTCAACCGCATGGGGCCGGTGCTGTGGGTCATCGCGGTCGTCTCCACCATCACGGTAATTCATCGCATCGTCTACACTTGGCAGGAGACACGCGCGGGGCGCACGCTGCCAGGGATCAAGCTCACCTTTTAGCCGCCAAATTCACGCGGTCGTCATGCTCCAGCTCTGAGGGATCCTGAGCTTTGAGCGGCGCGCCAATGATTTCGCGAACGCGATCGCGGAGCGCGGGTACATCCACCTTCGAAAGGGCCGCGGTTTCGATGGTGTCGTGAAAATGAACCGTGATGGTCGCAGGCCACAACATCCAGCGGCCGGTGCGATGGTGCTCGAAAGAGCCGACAAGGGTAACCGGGGTGATGGGGATTCCCAGTTGTTGGGCGACACGGAAACCGCCGTCCTGAAATTCGCTCAGTTGACCGTCGCGAGTTCGCTTGGCCTCTGGGAAAATGATCAGGCTCGTGCCGCCGTTGATCGCGTCCTGCGTCAAACGCCACATGCGCTTGAGATCCGAAGGGCGGCGCACATTTGGAACGGGAACGTTGCCGAACCGCTTCATCAACCAGCCGTATGCGGGAATTTTGAAGTGGGATTCCAGCTCCCAGCCTCGGACGTATTGCGGGATCGCACAGTAAAGCACGAAAGGGTCGAAAACATTGACGTGGTTCACCATGAAAAAGCAGGTGCGATTCGGGTCGAAGCCTGGCGAGCGCCGGGTTTCGAGGCGCGCACCTGAGAGAAAAGCGATGCGGCGGCAGAAGCTGCGCTGCAGCCAGTCGTGCCTGCGCGGGTCGAGAAAGATTCCAAGGAAGACAAGGAGCGGCGCAACGAGGAAAAAATGCAAGCCGCTGACGACCCAGAGCAATGCGCTGCGCAGCGCGAGGAGAGAGCGCCTCATATGTAGACATCCAGGGCGGCAGGGAGAATATCGAGCGAGCGGCATTCGAGATACGCAACTTCTCCGTCAATTAGGACGTCAACTGGAGTAGGAACATCGAATTCGACCCGGCGCACCGCGCGGCGCGAGGCCAGCACATGTGTAATGTGCGTGCCATCGTAAAGTCTCGGGAGCGTGCGCAGCAGTCCCAAGCGGCCGATGGGTCCCCAGCGCACGAATTCGATGAGGCCATCGGCGGGATCGGCATTTGGCGCAATCAACATCGTTCCGCCTGTAAATTTGCTGTTATTGAAGGCCAGAAAAAGACAGCGGCTCTCATCCCATTCCTTATCGTCGTCGCAGCGCAGCTTGAAGGCCCGGCGCCGCAATTGGACCACGCGGACAAAAACGCCTAGAAGATACCCGGCATAGCCGAAGGGCTTGAACAGGCGATTGGTGATCGCGCCGACATCGGCCGTGAAGCCCAGGCTCAGAAGATTGAAGGAATAGACCTCGCCGCTCTTGTGAGTCAGACGCAGAAGATCGACGGGTCGCGTTCGGCGGCCCAAGAGAGCTTGTAGAGAGGCCTCTGCGCCATCGTTTGAAAAATCGCGAAGAAACGAATTGCCCGTGCCCAGCGGCAAGAAGCCGAGGGCGACGCGCTCCGGAGCGCCAGCGCGGCGGAAAACTCCATTCAGAATTTCGTGTGCTGTGCCGTCGCCGCCGACGGCGATAAAGCGCCGGTATCCCTGCTGATACGCTTCGCGTGCCAGCTCAACAGCGTGGCCAGGCCCGGTCGACGCCAGGACATCCACATTGAGGCCCTTCTCACGCAAACGTGCGAGAGCGGGCCCGGCCAGCCTGGCCGAGCGGCCGCCACCAGCAGCGGGGTTTACGATGGCGAAGAAGCGATTTTTCAAAGGCGCCTTATATCCCGAAATGCCAAAGCTTGGCTACCGCTACAGCGGCAGAATCGCTGTGGCGCGGTCAAGTTGCGCGAGCCGTTCCGCAAGTTCGTTCCTTTTTATTTTAAGCGAAGCGGTACGCGGAAAGTCCTCATCGACAAGTACAACACCTTGAATTCGCTTGTAGTTGAGCAGTTGATTGTTGCGCGCCGAGATCTCGCGGCGGAGTTCTTCCTCATAGCGTTGGCCAGGCTCGAAATGCAGCGCCAGCACGAGTTGTTCGCCAACCATGGAGCGCTTCGGCCAAATGTAATTCGCCGCGAAGACGCAAAACTCTTTCACCGGGAGACTTTCAAAGACGGACTCAATGTCCTCGGGGTAGATGTTCTTCCCTTCTTCGGTCACGATCATGTTTTTCTTGCGGCCGAAAAGCTGTAAGTGTCCTGAGGAATCAAAACGGCCGAGGTCCCCGGTCATGAGCCAGCCGTCAACGATGGTTTCCGAGGTCAATTCGGGATCATCGAGGTACCCGGCCATGACCGTCTTGCTGCGAACCGCTACTTCGCCGATGCCGTCCGCATCGGGATTCGCTATGCGGATCTTCATGCCAGGAAGCGGCTTGCCAACCGTATCGGCGCGAAACGGCTTGAGATCATTGACCGTTATGGCAGTCCCGGCCTCGGTCAGGCCATAGCCATTTGCAACCGGGATGCCGAGATCATAAAAGAATTGCAGAGTTTGTGGCTCAGTGAAGGCGCCACCGACAATAATCGCGCGGAGTTCACCGCCAAATGCCTCATGAACTTGCTTGAGCAAGCGACGACTTATCCCCAGGCGTGGCTGACTTTTGGTGAGCGCCTTGTTAATGGCCACTAGGCCTTGGAAAACTCTGCGCCTCCCCGGCGGAAGGCCATCGAAGCGCGCCTGCAAACCCTTCTGCAAGTTCTTCAGCACCAGCGGAACGAGACTGACGTAAGTGATTTTGTATTTTGGAAACGCCTCGCGCACATATTCCGGGCGCGGCGTGCGGAGGTGTACGACCGCAGCGCCGCACGTGAACGGCCCGAAGAAGCCGACCATGAAATCGATCGCGTGATTCGTCGGCAGAATGCTCAGATACCGCACGCCGGGCCAAAACGGGTAGAGGGAGGTTAGCGCGACGCACTGCTCCAGATAATTCTCGTGCGTCAGCATACAGCCTTTAGGGTGGCCTCCCGTGCCGGAGGAATACACGATGCAGGCTGTATCTTGGCGCTGCCGTGCGACAAATGTTGGCTCGCCGCCCCCGCGAAATTCTTCCCAGCGCCGCGCCCCGGATAAATCCGCATCCGCCGGCGCTTCCGTCACCAATACGGTAAGAAGATTGGTCGCAACTGATCGCCCCGCGGCGGCGCTAAGTTGCCGCCAGATTGGATATTCGGTGATAAGGACTCTGGCTCCCGAATGCTTCAGAAGCTGCCAGTGCTCGTCCGGCGTGAGCTTGTAGTCCAGCGGAACGAGTACACCGCCGGCATGGAAAACCGCATAAGCCGAGATCAGCCACTTGGACTGATTCGTCATGATGATAGACGCCCGATCGCCCGCTACAAGACCCGTTTCCTGCAACGCTTTCGCCAGCGGGAGTGCGCGCTCCCTGAAATCGCGATAAGTCAGCCGCTCTTTCTCCCTCTCGCGGTCCGCCTCGATCAGGCACACTTCGCCCGCAAATTCTTCCAGCGCATCCTTCAACGCCGCTCCGATAGATTGATATTGGGAGAGGTCCAACATTACAGGCGGGACTGAATCCGCGAAGCCAGCGTACGGAAGTCGCTGACACCCTGCACTTCGTAGTCAGGCAGCTCGATTCCGAAATGATTCTCCAGCCGGGAGAGCATCTCAAGCGTCTGAAGGCTGTCAATGCCGAGCTTCTTGAAAAAATCGTCATCGGGCGCGAGCGAGCCTGCGGGCACGTTGAAGTGCTTCGATGCCAGGTCGAGGATTTCCTGCGTGGTCTGTTCTAGCGTGCGCATACGGCTCTAAATTTACCACCCCAACGCCAAAGAAGGAAAACTCGATCCGAACAGTCCCCCCAAGGGCTCTGCAGCGCCACGTCAGGGCAAATACGGCATGGCATCGGTTGACTCGATGAATTTCTTGAGCGCCGCCATAACCGTGGGGCGTGCGAATAGCTCGCAGAACAGGTCGATCTCCCGGCGCAGTTCTTCGTGGGGTATGGGCTTGATGAATTTCTTCGCCGCTGCCCGCGTAACCCCATCGAATTTCGCGACTTGAGCCGCGGTGGCCCTCGCGACACGCAGCACTTCGCCTTCCGCGGCAAGCTGCGCGACGAGCCCGACCGCATGCGCGCGCGCGGCGTTCACACTTCGCCCGGTGAGCAATAAATCTCGAACAAATGCGTTGCCGAGGTCGCGCTTCAGCCGCGGAATGCCACCGAAGCCGGGGATTAATCCGAGGCGCAGCTCGGGAAAAGCGAAGCGCGCCATTTTGTCCGCAATAATTATGTCGCACGCCAGTGCAAGCTCGAAGCCGCCACCAAAACACACGCCATGAACCGCGGCAATGGTGACAAAAGGCGCCGCGTCTATGATGTTAAACACTTCATGAATCCTCTCGAGAATATCGCGGACGCCGGCAAGCCGCTCTTTCTCAGGAAGAGCGGAAGCGCCGCGGTACAACTCCCTCAGGTCCGCGCCCGCCGAAAATCCCTGTTTGCGCGCGCTGGAAATAAGGCAGGCTGCGGTCTCCGGCGCCAGTGCGTTCAATGCAGCTGCAAACTGCTCGAGCTCAGCGAGCATGGCCGTCCCAATTTCGTTGGCGGGGGCGTGGTCAAGGGTCAACTCAATCACGCCGTCGCGGCACTGCCAGCGCAGCGTCTTGCCTGTAAAGGACTTCATGCTTGCTTCCGATCGTACATCGCGTCGATTTCAGCCACGAATCGCGCGGCGATGGCCTCGCGCCGAAGCTTGCCGTTTGCGGTGAGCAACCCGCTCTCCGGCGTGAATGTATTGGCGATCAGCGCAAAATTGCGAATCTGCCGATAGTGCGGCAGCTCTAGATTCGCTGCGTCGAGCGCGGTTTGCACCGCGCCAGCTTCCACGTTGCCGGCGACCAGCGCGCAGAGGTACCCGCGCCCATTTCCCACCAACACGACTTGCTGCGCACCGGGAAGCAATTGCGCGACTCTCTCTTCGATCGGCTCGGGTGGAATTTTGTGCCCGGAATTGAGAATAATCACGTTCTTGAGACGTCCGCTCACCCGCCAGTTCCCTCTCACATTGACGTCGCCCTGATCGCCGGTATGGAACCAGCCGTCGTGCAGAACGCGCGCGGTCTCTTCGGGGCGGTTCCAGTAGCCGGGAAAAATGTGCGGCCCGCTGACGATGATCTCTTCATTGTCCGCGGATTTCATCTCGATCCCGGAGATCGCGTGGCCCACATACCCGGGTTCGACGGGCTGGCGTGGATCGTCCATCGTGCAGATCCCTGTGGTTTCCGTCAATCCGTATACCTGCAAAACGGGAATCCCGAGCATCAGGAAAAATTGCTGTGTTTCCGCCGCAAGGGGCGCAGATCCGCAAATCAACGCGCGGAGATGCGGTCCGAATCGCTCTCTGACTTTCGCAAAAACGATGATGCGGCCTAGCGCGATCCAGAAAGCGTCCCTAGCGCGGCCGCGGCCCACGTGCCGGCGCTGCCACGCATCGCGGGCCCGTCTAAAAAGCGAACGGACGACCGCCCCTCGCTTTGACAGAGCCTCCTCGACGCCGCGCCGCACGCGTTCGAGCAGCGTCGGAACATTGATGAAATAATGGGGCGAAGCAAGCCGTATTTCCTCGGCGAGGCGGTTCAAATCCGTGGAAAGAGTCAGGATGCTCTCGCGGATCAGGCCGGTGAGAAGCAAAATCCAGGAAGCGGCAAAACTGAATGGCAAATAATGAAACACACGGTCCGGTTCGTTCGTCGCGCTCATCAACTGGTCAAGCCGCTCGGACGTGCACGCCAGGATATGGGTAAGGTTGCCGGTATTCAGGCAAACGCCTTTAGGTTCGCCCGAAGTCCCCGAAGTATAAATAATGGTAACAAGATCCGTGTCGCTGCGTGGATTCGGGACATCGGGCAACGGCGGATTCGGCAAGGAATCTTGAAGGACATCCTCGAAGAGAACCAGTCTGCCTGCATCCTTCCACTGAGGTGGCAATGACCGCGCGACCTCTTCGCCAAGCGCCGGGTCGCTGGTGAACAGAAAGCGCGGCTGGCAATCTTTCATCATCCCGGCAAGGTCGGCGGGCGCCTGCCTTGAATAAAGCGGCACGACGATAATGCCTTCCGCCATCAAGGCGAGGTCGAAGGCCGCCCAGTGCGCGGAATTGGGCGCCAGGAGCGCGCACCGCTCGCCCGGTTTCAGTCCACGGCGCCGCAAGTAAGCGCGCACGCGCTGCACCTGATCCAGCAACTCTCTCCCCGTGACGCTGACGAATTGTTCCCCGCGAATTTCGCGTACGACCACGCGGCCGTCCGCCCGTTTGAGCTGTGCGAAAATGTCTTCTAGGAAATTGGGCATGCGCGACTAGCTCGTGGCCGCGAGAGCTGCAGTTGACGAATCATATCGCTCCGCTAGCTGCCGCAGCGTGCCGCTTAGTTCCGGCAAGTAGTCCTCCCAGGAGAAAACGCCGGAGCGAAGTGGAAACTCAGGATACGTGTTACGGACTGCGTCTTCGAGAAACGTGCCCATTCGCGCCATCAGCTTGAGGTTGCGGACGACCGTGTGGCCGATCCCAGCGCGCACGGACTCCGCTTCGGCCACCAGCGTCTCCATCGTAGTGACTAATTTGGGTTCGAGATCCGGGTCGTCAACCGTCAGCAGGAGATGCTGATGCCCGCGTTCGCGCATGAGGTTTCGGATCCGTTCATCCATCGTTACGCCTGCGGAAGGCACCAGGCTCGGCATGCAGGTCACGATCCCGTGATACCTCGACGAAACCATGTACGAGCAAGCGCGCAGGATCGAAACGAGTTCGAACATGTCGTAATCATCCGACGTGAAAACGGGCAGCCCCGGCAGGTGTTCCGCAATTTCCCGGCAGGCGACGGCATCCAGGCGCTCCATCGCCACGAGAATTGGAAAAACGCGGTGACGTTGCCGGAACGCTGAGAGCGCCCTCGTAAACGCGGAAACATACAGTTGAAATTTCCTGTCGACTTCCGGACCCGACTGGAAAAAATAAACGGTGCGGTACTGGCTCTCCCTGTATGCCCCCGTCGTAACCCGCGCCAGATATTTCGCGATCGACGCTTTCACCGGCCAGACGTACGGATGAATGGGGCAAAGCACGAGTACGGGCGTTTTTTCATCCCAGCCGGCTTCCCGCAACACCTTGCGGCCGTACTCCGGCGGATGCGGCTCAAATGTCCATGCAGTATCCGTCCCGAGCTCTGTCGGGATGCTCAGCAAACTCAGCAGCTTCTGCGACTCCTCATTGCGAGTGATCACCATAGAATCATGGACGTAGCGCGCGCACATGCTCTTGATCAGCCCGTCCATGTGCCCCGCTTCGCCTCCGTACCCGACGGAGAGCTTGTTTTCCGCGGAGGCGAGGCCCAGCGAGCCGATCATCATCGTCGTCAGCGCGTTTGCGAATTTGCTCTTGAACATCGAGCCTTCGCAGGCGATCACTCCATGGTTTTGCCGAACCTCGCGGTACAAAAACGGCGGGTACACATCCGGCAAGTAAACTTGCCGAGTTCCTTCGAAGTAGCCTTTAGTGCGGTCAAAACCCTGCGTCATCACGCTGAAGTCCGCGTTCTCGGCGCCCAGAATATGGCGCACCTGGCGCAACATCTCCTGCACGCGCACGTCCGACCCGGTATTTCGCGTCCCGTTGTACCCTGCGAAAAGAAGGCGCAGCTTCTCGCCCGGCTTCCAGCGCTGGCCAAGGCCCAGCATCCAAGCGAAACGCCTGACCTCGATCAGCGCACTGACCCACGCGACAAGGAAAAAGTCCGTCATGCGCGAGCGCTCCCGGCCGTGGCGGATTCTTCCGTTGGTCTCGTCGCCGGCCACGGCTTTGCAGGATAGCGGAACTTGTTCTCCCGGCTGAATTTCAGCAACGGGTAAGCGTAGCTCGAAAATTTCCTCGGAGTCTCCCCAAGCTCCGCGACCACCCGCGAATTGTCGAACACCGTATTCCAATCGAGATAGGGCCAGAAGACTTTCAAGAGTGATGCTCCGTGTCCGATGGGGCCTTTGCGATTCGAAAGCCAGTTGACCGTACTCGAAAATGGCCCGCTCATCCAGGGCCAATATACGGGACGCCGCCACCCGCCGGCCTCGGCGAGCGCGTCGGTCAATTCTTGATAGGTCTGTGAGCCCGTGCCAGAGGACAAATGATAGACGCTGTGAGCAGGCGCGTCCTTCTGGTGAATTGTCACAATCGCCTTTCCAGCATAATCCGCGGGCACGATGTCGATTTTATCGTGAGCCCGCAGAGGAAGAACAGGCAGCCGGGCAAGCACGTCGAAGGCCTGGATCATGTCGAATTGCGAGGTCTCCACGCGCCCGCTGTCGCCCAGCACGATAGCCGGACGGAAAATTGTGCGCGGCACATCCGCCAGAAGTTCGTGAACCATGTGCTCGCTGAACTTCTTGGTGCGCGCGTATGGATCGTAATCGGACCGCGCCCAATCGATGGCTGCATCTTCGGTGACAACTTCGTTCTGGCGCTTCCCCGCTACCGCCACTGTTGACACGTGCGAATACCGCCGCAGCCCATTGCGATTCTGCGTCCTTCGCGCGAACTGAAGGACTTCCAGCCCGCCGCGCAAATTGACGTTGACGCACTGCCTCTCCGATTTGCGGTTGAGAGAAGCCGCGCAATGGATGATCGAATCGGTGCTGTCGATAAGGCTATGATATCCGTCGTCGGAAAGGCCAAAACGCCCGCTGGTGATGTCGCCGAGGAAAATTCGCACTCGCGATCGGATATATTCGTAAAATTCAGCAAATCCAAAGTGGAGCTGCAGTGAGGTCCATAACCGCTCGCGCGCCTCCTGCTCGGCCTTCGCGCGCACGAGCAGATTCAGCGCGTCGCGGTGCCCGGTGAGCAATCCAGCGACCAGATAACTGCCCAAGTAGCCGGTCGAGCCGGTTATGAAGATCGCCATAACGAATCGGCCGGCGACGCGGAGCCGGAAACCGCCGCGGCGCGCGCGGGCTCAGCTGGCCAATCGAGCTCGCGCGGTGC
>WNFE01001248.1_pt1 | contig 19890 bp, 24 predicted proteins | sample 5400451 | NCBI WGS metagenome assembly WNFE01 (sample SAMN13153344, study PRJNA577476) | soil metagenome | isolation source: 200 cm saprolite under Douglas fir tree site 2 hole 2 | place: USA:California | collected 2015-04-18
CCTGGCGAGACGGGCTGCGTCTCGACGCGAACCTCAGGCGGAGCCTGAGTTACCAAGACCTCTCGCGTAGCTGGACCCGTCGTTGTTACTTCTCGGGTGGTGGTGGTGGTGGTCGTTCACCGTCGTTGGTTCCTCAGCGCAGCCGACCAGTGCGAATGTCGCCAACACCAATAGGTAAGGGCTTCTTCTCATATACGCCTCCTTGTTTAGGAATTCGTTTTGCGCTAGGCGTTCGGCTTTATCAGAAAGGAAACCCCTCGTCGTACTCGATGGCGAAACACCAATTTTGATCCGATGATATATGATGCTTTACGTTGTCGCCACTCCGATTGGCAATCTGGGCGATATCACGTTGCGCGCACTTGAGGTGTTGAAGTCAGTCGATCTGATCGCCGCTGAAGACACGCGGCATTCCGGGATGTTACTGAAACATTTCGGAATCAAAAAGCCGCTCATCAGTTATCACGAACACAACGAAGCCATGCGCAGCGCGCAGTTGACCGAACGAATGGCCGCGGGAGAAGACGTCGCGCTAACCACGGACGCTGGAACGCCCGGTCTATCCGACCCAGGCGCACGCCTCATTCGGGAATGTATCAAGCGCGGGCTGACTTTCACAATAATCCCCGGGCCCTCCTCAATTCTTACGGCGCTCGCCGGTTCGGGCTTCTCAATGGAGAAATTTCACTTCCGCGGATTTCTTCCAGTTAAAAGCGGCCATCGCGAGCGCGAATTACGAGTAGCCGTTGACCGTGCAGAGACAACAATTTTTTTCGAATCGCCTTACCGATTAGCCAAAACGCTCAAGGTTTGCATCGACATCATGCCCAATCGACAACTCTGCGTCGCGCGGGAACTCACAAAAAAATTCGAGGAATTCCGCCGCGGCATCGCCAGCGAACTTTTCGCGCATTACGAGGCTTATCCGCCAAAAGGAGAGATAGTTTTGATGATCGCAGGTAGGGGCGATTGAACGCAATCGCCCCTGACGTGATCCCGCGCGCAGCGGGCGGTACGGGTGAACCGCCCCTACCTTTGGGCTTGCGCACACCACGCATCTATGGAATTTTGAGCGGCCTTTTTCTCCCCAGAAAATGCTTATGGCTTACGCAATCATCAAAACTGGCGGCCGGCAGTATCGTGTAGCGGAGGGCGACACGATCGATGTCGATCTTCTCGACGTCGAGGCGGGTAAGACCACGACGTTCGGCGATGTCTTGATGTTCGTCGACGGGAAAGACCTCACGCACGGCAATCCGCTCATCCCAGGCGCGAGGGTAACGGCCGAAGTCGTCGAGCAGCGCAAAGACAAAAAAGTGATCGCGTTCAAATTTAAACGGCGCAAAGGTTATCATCGCACGGTCGGACACCGCCGAAAGCTGACGCGGGTGAAAATCAGGAGCATCAGTATTGGCGCGAAGAAAACCGCCGCGAAAAAGAGCGAGGAATCAGCTGCTATCCATCAACTCTCAACTACCAACTATTAACTTTCGTCATGGCTCATAAAAAAGGACAAGGCAGCGTTAAGAACGGCCGCGACAGCGTCAGCAAACGGCTGGGCGTGAAAAAGTTCGGCAGCGAGATGGTCGTCGCTGGCAACATCATCGTCCGCCAGCGTGGAACCAAATTTTTACTTTTCGCGCTGCTCGATGGAAATGTGCGCTTTGATCGCGCGGGCCGGCGAGTAAATGTGGATCCTGTCGTGGCCGGAAAATAGCCGGTTGATTCTGCTTTCCGGGTTCAAGCGGCTTGCGGTATAAACCGATTTCGATGATGAGATATAACACGTTTATCCTCTTTGGCGCGCCCGGCAGCGGCAAAGGTACGCAAGGCAAGACGCTGGGCACGATCCCGCGCTTTTATCATTGCGCCTGCGGCGATGTATTCCGCTCGATCGACACGCGCACGAAGGTAGGCAAAGCGTTCCTTGAATACTCGAGTAGAGGCCAACTCGTGCCGGACGAGATCACAGTCGAGCTTTGGCGAGAGGCGATCGATGCGGCGGTAGAGGCGCACAATTTTAAGCCAGACATCGATACACTCGTGCTCGACGGGATTCCACGCAATATCGGCCAGGCGAAAATCATGGAGGAAATGATCGACGTAAAAAAAGTGTTTCATCTCTCCTGTCCGAGCCGCGAAACGCTTTTTGCCCGGCTGAAAAAACGCGCCTTGAAAGACAACCGCCTCGACGACGCAAACGACCACGTCATCCAGCGCCGTCTCGACACCTACGAAACGGAATCGAGGCCGGTGCTCTCCTATTATCCGCAAGAGCTAATCACGGTGGTTGACGCAACTCAGCCGCCCGCCAAAGTTCTGCTCGACATTCTGGAGAGTGTGAACGACGGCGTCTATGAGCCAGCAGCAGTTTGAAAATTTCACCGCTTCGAGCCTCTACTGCGAAAAATGCAAAACCGCGATGCCGGTACGCCAGAGGTTACTGTTAGTTCTGCCAGACCGCGAGATTTTTGATTATCTCTGCACCGGCTGCGGATCGTCGGTGGGCCGGCGTGAAATCACGTCCGGCGAAAAATTGATGGCTCAAGCGATGGCTGGGCGGCCTCCGCGCCGATCGGCGGCGCTCCATCAGCTGACGCCGTAATTCGGCATGCGCATCGTTTTCATCGGCGCGGGCAAAATCGGCGTGCCGACGCTGCGAGTTTTGTTGCAGTCGAGCGACCACGACCTCGTCGCAGTCGTCACGCAGCCGGACAAACCGGTCGGACGTGCGCAGCAAATCGAGCCGTCACCAATCAGAAAAGCACTCGCTGAAACGAAGACGTCGATCCTACAGCCGGCGCGGATCAAAAATCGACAAGTAATCGACGAAATACGCGTCCTGACACCAGATGTAATCGCTGTGATGGCTTACGGACAAATTCTGCCGCGAACGCTTCTCGACATTCCGCGATGCGCATGTCTGAACTTGCACGCATCACTTCTGCCGCGCTGGCGCGGCGCGGCGCCGATTCAAGCGGCAATCGCAGCGGGCGATCGCCAGACCGGCATCACCGTGATGTACATGGATGAAGGGCTCGACACCGGCGACATCTTATTGCAGCGCAAGATCGAGATCTTGTCGACCGATACGGGCGGATCATTGCACGATCGGCTGGCGCAGACCGCGCCGGAGGCGTTGCTCGATTCTTTGGGAATGCTTGCGAAAGGGAGCGCGCCGCACCTTCCGCAAGACAACGCGCTGGCTACTTACGCGCCGAAACTGACTCGCGACGACGGCAAAATCGATTGGTCAGAGTCTGCAGAAATAATTGAAAGAAAAATCCGTGCGCTTAATCCATGGCCGGGCGCGTTTGCATTGGTCAGCGAAAAATCTGGCCGGGTACTGAGACTGAAAGTCTTCGATGCGAAAATAGCGGATGAAGAAGGAAGGCCAGGGGAAATCTTGCGCGCTGACAATCAAGGATTAATCGTCGGCACCGGTGACAACACTATTTCGTTAGGACATGTACAGCTAGAGGGAAAGCGGCGCATGAGCGCTTACGACTTTGTCCGAGGCCACGCGAGACTGCTCGGCCGAAAGCTTGAGTAATCGATTGGCCGGCGTCAGCGACGCCGGCTACAGCTCATTTTCCTTTTCAAGATCGGCATCTTCTGTTTGATGATTGTTCGCGATCATGCAAACGGAGGCGCCAGCCTATAAACGCATTGTGCTCAAGTTGAGCGGCGAAGCGCTACAAGAGCGCGGAGCGCGGGACAATATTTCCCCGGCAGTCGTGCATGAGATTGCTGAACGGATAAGAGATGTGCGCGATCTCGGCGTGCAGGTGGCGGTCGTGATTGGCGGCGGAAATATCTGGCGCGGTCTCTCTGCGTCACATCGCGGCATGGATCGCACCACGGCCGATTACATGGGCATGCTCGCCACTGTGATAAACGCACTGGCGTTACGCAGCACGCTCACCCAGATGGGGGTTGAAACGCGTGTGCAGACCGCCATCGAGATGAAAAACGTGGCCGAGCCCTTCATTTTGGGCCGCGCCATCCGCCATCTCGAACTTGGTCGCGTTGTTATTTTCGCCGCCGGCACAGGTAATCCCTATTTTTCAACCGACACGACCGCCGCGCTGCGCGCGAGCGAGATTCGCGCCGATGTCATTCTGAAAGCCACTAAAGTCGCCGGCGTCTATGATCGAGATCCAAATACGCACCCAGACGCGCGATTCTACGATCGCCTCACATTCACTGAAGCGCTCACGAAACGGTTGCAGATCATGGATTCGACCGCCTTCAGCCTTTGCATGGACAATAAGATCCCGATCGTGATTTTCGATATGAACAAGCCGAGCAACATTCGCGATGCTGTTCTCGGGCGAAAAGTCGGGACCCTAGTTTGCGACGAACCGCAACCGAAGTAAAGATTCAGCAGCATGAGCAGAGACGACATTCTTCTGGAGGCCGAGATGTCGATGGAAAAGAGCGTCGACTACATGGTGCACGAATTTGCCGCGGTCCGCACCGGCAAAGCTTCCCCTGGACTGGTGGAAAATGTCGATGTGCAAGCATACGGATCAACCATGAAGCTGAAGCAACTTGCGTTGATCACGACACCAGAGCCGCGTTTGCTCGTCGTGCAGCCGTTCGACGCGGGCACGGTGCAGGATATCGAGAGAGCGCTGAAGGAATCGAAGATCGGCATTATGCCGGCGGTTGATGGAAAGATCATTCGACTACCAATTCCGGAATTATCGGAAGAGCGCCGCAAGGATCTCGTGCGTTCGCTCGGCAAAATGGCAGAGGAAGCGCGCGTCCGAGTGCGGGCAAACCGGCGCACGGCGCTCGACGAAGCGAGGAAACTCAAAGCCGCAGGCGAGTTAAGCGAGGACGAATTGCGCGACGTGGAAGAAGAAGTGCAAAAGCTGACCAATCGCTTTGTCAAATCCGTCGATGATCATCTCAAGCACAAAGAAGCTGAGATCATGAACGTGTGAATTGTTGTAGAATGGCGTTTCGCAGAAGCGTCCTACAGGTTCATAATCGCACTAGGTCGACCAGAAACTGGCACCAAAGATAAATCATCCCCCGCCAGGAATATTTTACATCGCCAGCCGCGGTTTGTTTGAGGACCCCCTGGTGAATGTTGTGCGCGATTTGGTCGCGCAGATCGTTTTCCATTTCCGTTTGAATCCGCTCTTCATCGAGCGCATCGATTGCGTCTGCGTTCACGCCGTTTCGGCGAAGAAACTCGCGATGACTTTGATAAAGCTGCCAGAACGATTGATCTGGTCGCTGACGATTAGTGTGAAAGTGGGGCGTGAGCTTTAAACCGTAAGAGAGCGGATAATTCCATGTCGTCCAAACCGTGCCGCCTTTCGCGCGCGATGAAATTCGCAGATAATAAAATGAGAGATCATGCTGTTCGTTCAGGCAGATGGCGGCCTGCGCTCGATCCCCCTCTTTATAGAACAATCGGAAAAACTGTCGATAATCCTCCCAGTCCCACCCCGCGTCGCCCACATGCACGAACCCTTCCTCCTCGATCTCACGCGTGATCTCCCTAAGCGCAGGAAAAGTATCCGATGATGGCGGACTTTTCGGCCGGAGCTGTTTTTCCTTCGGTAGCCGAAGCGCGCGAATCCGAGTAAGAATTTCCAGCCACGGCAAGAAGAGCCAGCTCACCGCAGCGGTCAGACCCAGCACCCAGCTGCCAGTAATGAAATAAACGGCGAGAAAACTGGCGACAAGAATACCGAGTGCGCCGGCTTTTTGCGAATACGAATTCTGAAAACTGCGCAGAGCGATGCTGAGCACCGCGATGCCAATCGTTAGGAAAACACCAAAAAGCATTAGGGATTGATTTGATGCTTGTTCAGAAATTTCCGGAGCTGATCGGTATCGAAATTGGCCAGCACCCTACCGCCTGCCACGAACGTCGGGACATAAGTCTGGTCGGAAAGCTTTTTCATCTCTTCGTATGCTTGTCGATCTTTGCCGATATCAACAATATTGAAGCGGTAACCTTTCTCGGTGAGATACTCCTTCGCGTCAATGCACCATGAGCACCATTCGCGACTGTAAAGCTTTAATTCCACGGTTGCTGCGGGAATAAACAGGAGCGGAGTGCGCCGTCAACAAAAGTAGAGCGTCGCGTCGATGATGCCCCGGTGGATCGGCCGGTCCGTCGGGCGATGCCAATTAAGTGTCGGCTCCGCCGACATTGTTTTAGCATCGAGCACGAACTGCTGGATCCCACCCGCTTCGCACGATAAGTACTGGCATCAGTACGACTTTGCCCACGCGACGCGACGCGCACTCGGTTCGCCCGTGAAAATGCAGGTGCCCGGTTCTGATGAATCATCGAGCGGAATGATTCGGATCGTGACTTTGAGGTCATTCTTGATTTGTTCCTCGACTTCGCGTGAGCCATTCCAGTGCGCGAGGGCAAAACCGCCATGAATTTCGGGTTTCGCCGTATTTTTCGGTGTGAAGAAATCGTAAAACTCCTTTTTGGAATTGATCACATGCGTGTGCTCATCACGAAATTTCTTCGCGCGCTCGAAGAGATTTTGCTGAATCGAGGCAAGAATCTCCGGTGCGCCCGAAAACAACTGCTGTGTTGACACCAGTTCCTTTGCCTTCATCGGCTGATCGCGCCGGCGCACCGTCACATTGTCCGCTGCGAGGTCACGCGGACCGATTTCGATCCGTAGTGGCACGCCTTTCTTGATCCACTCCCAATTCTTTACGCCGCCTCCAAGATCGCGGCGATCGACTTCCACTTCGATTGGAAGATCCACATATCGAGTCGCGCGCAACTTGTTCGCGAGTTTGTCGCAAGCTTCGAGTACCGCGGCGCGTGTTTCTTCCTTTGGCGTGATCGGCAAAATCACAATCTGCGTCGGTGCGATTCGCGGCGGCAGAACAAGCCCATCGTCGTCTCCGTGCATCATTGCGAGAGTGCCGACTAATCGCGTGGTCATTCCCCAGCTCGTGGTCCAGCCGAATTCCTGTTTGCCTTCGCGGTTTTGAAATTGAATGCCGCTCGCGCGCGAAAAATTCTGTCCGAGAAAATGGGAGGTGCCAGCCTGAATCGCTTTGCGGTCTTGCACCATCGCCTCGAGTGCCAAAGTCTCTACCGCACCGGGAAATTTTTCGCTCTCGGACTTCGCGCCGGCGAAAATTGGAATTGCGAGATGATCCCGCACGAAGCGCTCGTAAAGATCGAGAATCAATTTTGTCTCGGCCCGCGCTTCCGCCTCAGTCTCGTGAACGGTGTGCCCTTCCTGCCAGAGAAATTCGGTCGTGCGCAGAAACAAACGCGGCCGCATTTCCCAACGGACGACGTTCGCCCATTGATTGATCAGGATAGGCAGGTCGCGATACGATTGCACCCACTTGGCGTAGCTCGCGCCAATGATCGTTTCAGACGTTGGGCGCACGACAAGCGGTTCCGTCAACGCGCTCGCCGGTTTCATTTTTCCTTCGGCATCAACTTCAAGCCGCGTATGCGTGACAACAGCGCATTCCTTGGCGAAGCCTTCGACGTGTTCGGCTTCCTTCGCGAAATAACTCAGGGGAATGAAAAGCGGAAAGTAGGCGTTGCGATGTCCGGTCGCGCGAAACATCACATCAAGCTGCCGCTGCATGTTCTCCCAAATGCCGTAGCCCCACGGACGGATCACCATGCAACCACGCACATCCGAGGGCTCGGCCAGCTCCGCCGCGCGAATGACTTGCTGATACCATTCAGGAAAGTCTTCGTCACGCCGCGGCGTGATTGCGGTTTTCGTGGAAGTTTCTACGGACTTTGCCATGTGAGAAGCGCAACAATTAAGCTGGCGCAATGCAAATGACTAGTAGCCATTTAGGTTTAACACGGCGCTTCAATAAAAATCCCCTACCTAGAAGTTTTGCTCGATGACCGACTTAGCCGCCCTTCAGTTAGCCGCTGGCGAAATTAATCGTGCAAACGCTGCCATAAAGCGCGTGCGGTCCGTACACTGCACCGGCGAGTTAAAATTGGGGTTGAAAATGTTTTTCGATGTGGCCGTCCTGGACGCCCATCGTCGATGATGAGCGTAAGAACGATCGCACGCGCAGTCGTTTTCCCGTAAGCAATGTTTTCACCCCAGAATCCCGCCCCAAATTCCGTAACGGCTAAGGCGATCCGCTGGGCTACTCTGGTCGCTGCCGCGGTGTCCTGTGCGCCCGCCAAGCCTGATCGGCGCAATGATCGGCTGCGCCGAGACACATCCCGGGTGACAGCGTGAGCGGTTGTTCCGGGCGAGCGACGCGCAGAAAGCGCACAGCCTCGTCTATCGCGCCCAATCCTTCTTTGATTCGCGATTTCATTCCTCCTGGAAGGACGACGAAGCCGCCATCGTAGCGCGAACGCAACTCTCGAACATATGTCGCGTGAAGGGCGGGATTTTTTCGCGCAATGTTGATCTCCCAAATGACGGCCGGCACCGAAACATCCTCCCTGCCGCTTGCAGAAACAAAGGAGACGGCCGCCGCCCAAAACAAGGCGGCACTAACAAAGGCAGATCTCGAGCGAAAATTTGACACTCTGTGGCATGGCCCGTAGTTTTCGTGCCTTTTCCGCCCGTATGAAAACCTTTTCTGCCAAAGCCAACGAAGTCCCGCGTAAATGGTGGGTGATCGACGCCAATGACCAGGTGCTGGGCCAAGTCGCGGTAAAAGCGGCCAAGTTGCTGCGCGGCAAGGAAAAGGCCATTTTCACGCCGCACGTGGATACGGGTGATTTTGTGGTGGTCATCAACGCCGAAAAAGTGCGACTCACCGGAAAAAAAGAAGAGCAGAAGAGTTACATGAGCTTTTCAGGGTACGTGGGCGGCCACAAATCAGAGAATGTCCGGGCGCGCCGCGCTCGGCATCCGGAATTACTGATCGAGCGGGCTGTGCGTGGAATGATTCCGCACAATCGGCTCGGTCGCGCCGTTTATCGGAAGTTGAAAGTTTATTGCGGGGATTCTCATCCGCATGCTGCGCAACAGCCGCAGGTGGTCAAAATTGCCTAGAGTAATCTTATGCCTGAAACCCAAGAATTCGTCGCCACAGGTCGCCGCAAAACGTCAGTCGCGCGCATTCACATGACGCCAGGCAACGGAAAGATCGATATCAATGGTCGCAGCTTTGAAGATTATTTTCCGACCGCGCCGTTACAGAACGTGGTGCTGCAACCGCTTCAAACCGCAAAGGCCGTGAATGCCTACGACCTGTCGATAAACGCGAGCGGCGGTGGCGCGACCGGACAGGCCGGCGCCGTGCAGCTCGGCATCGCGCGCGCGCTTCTTCAGGTGGATGGTAATTTGCGTAGCACGTTGAAGACCGAAGGTATGCTCCGTCGAGACCCGCGTATGAAGGAGCGAAAGAAATCGGGGCAACCCGGCGCGCGGAAACGTTTCCAGTTCTCGAAACGATAATATCCGAGCCGTAGACTGGAGAGCCTGTGCCCGATCTACTTTGGCGTCGGGGCAGCTTTCGGAACAACCGATCCCGCTGGCATTGGAGCTGGCGCTGCCAAAAATGGCGGGACTGACGGCGTGGCGGTCGCCTCCGATGGCCCGCTCGGCTTCAGCAAGCGCAATTCCTGCATCGCTTCACCGGCCCAAAAGCTCGCCTGGTGTTGGGTCAGGATTGTCTCGCAGATACGGCGCGCGTCGTCGATTCGGTTTTTTGTCTTCAGAATGTACACTTGCGAAAGTAGGGCCAGCGGCGCGGTAAAACTGTTCGGGTAAGTCGATGCGATTTGTTGGTACATCGACAATGCCTCGTCGCTCTTCCCCATTGATTCCAGATTGGCTGCCATCGCCATCCGCGCCGTGCTCACGAACTCATGATTCGGATTCTTCGTAATGAAGACCTGAAGAGTTGCGTTCGCTTCTGCGAGCTTCTTTTCACTACGCTGAGATTCGGCCAGGAGAAGATATGCGTCGGCGCCTGCGGGCGTGTTCGGGTAACGGGCAATCACCTGCTGATAGTCTTGCGCGCTCTTTGCGCTCGCTAACAAGGCCGATGCCGCTGCAGCCTGGCGATCGGAATAAAAGCGGTAACCTGTAAAGCCGATTACGGCGAGTACGACGATAATAAGCGCCGCGATAATCTCATTTTTGAAGCGTTCCCAAAATACGATTGTTTCAAACGTTGCGTCGTGCGAAGGAGGCGGGGCCGTGGGCATGATTTCGGTTTCGATGTGCTGCTCTCGCTATTTAAACCGCGCGAGCGTGGTGTTATGCCACGCGAAAGTTTCTCGCGCAAGCGCTGTAGCCAGGCCACAACGGCAATCAGCTCCATTAGACCTGAGTGGAGGTAAAAAGGATATAAAGAATGATCCCATCACGGTCGCCACGACGATGATGCTGGCGGACACGACCATGCCACGGTCCGCCTTAATTTTTCCCATCTCAATTACAGGGTTGACGATGTGATAGCGCCACCCGGCAAGGGCCGTCAGCAGGTCGCCGAAACCGATCATGATTTCTCCCAGCACCAGGGATAGACCCATCGATTCTAATTGAATCTGCGGATTGATGTTCGAGGCCAATTCGCGGACCAAAGCCCAAATCGCGCGACCACAAATCCCAAGCCCATTACAACGCTGGTCCGCATCCACGCGAGGAAGGTGCGTTCGTTGGCAAAGGAGTTCGGTCTCGAATTTACCCTCCACCAAAAGATGTTTGTTAGGTCGATTACTCATTAGGGTCCGCAGACTTCGTGCCAATTACCTCTCGCTTGTTTGCCCCGTCAAAATCGGTATGCGCGCGACAAAGCTTCTTCTGGCGATACAGTTTTATCTATGAATGCATTCTGGAATTCCTTTGACACTTTGCTTGGTCTCGGCGCGGAACCTAAGGATTTGACGTTCGTTCAAATCTCTCTGCGCGGAATAATTGTCTTTCTCGCGACATTAATCATGGTCCGACTCGGCCATAAGCGCTCGCTCGCGCACAAAACCCCGTTCGACGCCGTCCTGTTGGTCATTCTCGCCTCGGTGCTTTCACGCGCGATCAATGGTTCGGCAGCTTTCTTCGCCACCCTCGGCGGAGGCGTCGTCTTGGTCGTGCTACACCGGGCGTTCGCCCACCTGGCGTACTATTCCCATCGATTTGGTATTTTAGTCAAAGGCTCACCGGACACGATTGTGCGGGATGGTAAATGTGATCTTCCCATGATGCGGCAGAACCACCTCTCGATGCACGATCTGGAGGAAGATATGTGCCTCGACGCGCACATTGATGACCTTTCGAAAGTTCGACTGGCCCGTGTGGAACGAAGCGGCGACATAGGCTTTATCAAGAAAGAAGGATAAAATCCAGACACGGCCGCGAGGAATTTTATTCCTGGTCGTAGCGCGGTTGCGGCTTACGCGCTAGTTTTTGCACGTGCAAGCGCACGACAAGCTCTTCACTCCTGGGCCAGTCGAGGTTTCGCCGAAAACCTGGGCGGCGTTTTCGCGCCCAATGATTGGCCATCGCGGCGAAGATTTTAAAAATCTTTACCGCGCAGTTCATCCAAAGCTTCAGACGTTATTCGGAACAAAGCAGCCCGTGTTTCTTTCCACCTCTTCTGCGTGGGGCGTGATGGAAGCTTCAATCCGGAATCTTGTTGATCGGGGGGTGCTTTGTTGCATGTGCGGCGCGTTCTCTGATAAATGGTTTGATGTCGCGAAACGTTGCGGCAAGAACGCCGAGCCTCTGCAAGTCGATTGGGGAAAACATATCGATCAGAAAGCGATCGATCGTCAATTAGCGACTGGAAAATTCGATACCGTCACGTTGATCCACAACGAGACCTCAACCGGAGTGATGAATCCGCTTGGGGAAATCTGTTGTCTTCTCGCGAAATATCCCGACGTAGCGCTCGTCGTCGATACCGTCTCGTCATTTTCGGGGTTGAACATCGAAATGGACGCGCTCGGGATCGACGTGATGCTCACGGGCGTGCAAAAAGCTCTCGCGCTTCCACCCGGCTTTTCGTTGTTCTCCGTCTCGGAAAAAGCATTCGCCCGCGCCGGAGAAATTCCACAGCGCGGATTTTATTTTGATTTCCTCGAATTCAAGAAACAACAGGGGCAGTGGATGACGCCAAGCACACCGAGCATTGCGCACATTCACGCGCTCCAATCCAAGCTCGAGGAAATTTTCGAGGAAGGCCTCGACGCGCGTTTTGACCGGCATGCGCGCACGAACGCGCTTGTGCAGGATTGGGTTCGCCACGCTGGTTTCGAGTTCTTTGCCGAGGAAGGATTCCGCTCGAAAACGCTCACCTGCGTGAAGAACAATCGAGACATTGACGTGCCAAAACTCGCCCGTGATTTGCGGTCCAAACATCATCTCGTTATCGACCCCGGCTACGGCAAGATCCAAGGCAAAACATTTCGCCTTTCCAATATGGGCGACGAAACCGAGGAGACAGTTTCACATTTACTCGCCTGTCTTGACGACGTTCTGTAGTTTCTCGCAGTCGCATCGCAGCGTAGCGTCGTGTCAGGACGCTTAGTCCTCTCCCTTTATGCCAGCGATCGAAGCTTCTGAACTGACCAAAGTTTATCGTACCTACCGGAAGGAGCGCGGTCTCTGGGGCTCAATTAAAGGCCTGATCAAGCGTCGGTACGACGAGACGCGAGCCGCCGACCATGTCTCTTTCCAAATTGAGGAAGGAGAGTTCGTCGGCTTTCTCGGCCCCAACGGCGCGGGCAAAACCACCGTGCTCAAGATGCTCTCCGGCCTGTTGAACCCGACTTCGGGTGATGCGCGCGTGCTTGGGTTTGTTCCCTGGGAACGGCGGAACGACATGAAGCGGCAATTCAGCCTGCTCATGGGACAAAAGAATGCGCTCTGGTGGGACCTGCCGGCGCAGGAATCGCTCGAACTCAACCGCGCCATCTACGGGATCGATCGCGGACGGTTCAAAAAGGTTGTTGATGGATTATCCGACCTTCTCGAAGTGCAGGACAAAATGAATGTGATGGTGCGCGAACTCTCGTTAGGCGAACGAATGAAGATGGAGCTGATCTCCGCGCTGATTCACGAACCGCGCGTCCTTTTTCTGGATGAACCGACAATCGGCCTGGATGTGGTAAGCCAAAAACGTGTCCGCGAGTTTCTGCGCATTTACAACGAGGAACATCGCGTCGTCACGCTGCTGACGAGCCATTACATGCAGGATATCGAAGAACTTTGTCACCGGGTCCTGGTAATCGATCACGGCAAAATCTTCTTCGACGGTCCGCTCGCGCAGATCATCGATCGATTTTCCGGACGAAAGATACTCAGTCTCACTTTCGAAAAAGAAGCAACGCGGGACCTTTCGGCCTTTGGCGAAGTGACCGAACAAACGCCTGTTTCAGTGCAACTGAAGGTTCCGCGTGCGCAAGTTACCGAAACGTGCCGGCAATTACTCGAGGCTTGCGATGTTAGCGACATCAACGTCCAGGAAGTACCGGTCGAGGAGGTGATCCGCCAACTTTTCGGCGAGCGGCACGAGGATCATCGCGCTGCCAATCTCGCCAGCGCAGAAGCCGTGCAAGCAAGCTAGCGGCTTTAAGAAAGGCGGCGACATCCAAACCCGATACTCCCACCGATCACAGCGCCTCGTTTTGGAGTCCGCGGACATGTCCGGACCCTTGGAATGTTAAAACCCTAAAATGTCAAACCGTTTGCGCGTGAGGAACTCCGAAGCTTTCGCGAGCGACACGCGTCCCTACACTAGCTTTCACTGAATAACGTCTACGAAGCTTGGCAGGATGCTTTTCTCCATCGCTTCCGCAAACGACGGATATCGCGGCGTCCAGCCAAGACAACGCAGTTTCGCGTTGCTCACGCGCTTGTTGCTGGCGCCACGCTTGGAGGTTGATGTCGATTTTCCAAGCGGCGGAATCGGACGGTTCAGTGTTTTTGCCAACCAGCGATAACATTCACTTTGCAAAATCGGTTGATCGTCAACTACATTGTAAATCTCACGTGCCGGCGATAGTCGATCCAGCAAGAGAAAAAGTGCGGCTGTGATATCGTCTCGATGGATCTGGTTAAGAAACCGATCGTTTTCGGGATCGATAATCGCTCTGCCCAACAGAAATTTCGTCAATAGCGCCGAGCGTTTAGGCCCGTAAATGCCTGCAAGCCGCGCTACGATGCCGTCATGGGCTAGCACGAAGTTTTCCGTCTGAAGTAGTATTCGACCCGTCTCGCGCGGCGGTTTGGTCTCGCTCTCTTCGGTAACCCACGAACCATCACGTTGCGCGTAAACGCTAGTGCTGCTCGTAAAGAGGAGCTTCGTTCCAACGAATCGATCGAGAAGATTGCGCGCGCCGTTCAGGTAGATTTGGCAATAGGCATCTGCATCGCCGCCGCCCGAGCTAGCGCAGTGGATTATCGCGTCGAACATTCCCGCCCGCGCGCCAACCTGAGCCTTACTCGCTATATCGACCGCATAAACCGGGTACGGCTTAGCCGATAATCTAGCTGCGGATTCCGCGGAATGTGTCCAGCCTTCTACGGGCCAGCCGGCGGCATGGAACAGATCCGCGGTTGCTTGCCCGACGTAACCACATCCGGCGATCAAGATTCGCGGCATGATTGTCGATTTTCACGGTGCCGCGGCCGCGATTTCAATTTCTTCAAAGATGTTTTTCTGAATAGCACGAACTTGTTTGAGACGAATCAATTCCAAAAGCGCGAGAAAAGTCACAACGACTTCGACCCGCGATACGACAGCCCCGAACAAATCGGAAAAACGGACGGGAGGACCGGCTGCGACCCGTTGCAAGATCGTGTCGATCTTCTCCGAGACGCTAAAACGTTCGCCGAAAATCTCCTGCACGTCCTGTCGCGCTTCCACCCGTTTGATCACGGTCCGGAACGCATTGATCAGCTGAAAAATTCCAATCTCTCCAAGACGAAGCTGCGCCTCCAACGGCGGAGCCAAACCTCCTTCGCGCGCGAAAATTCGTTCTTGTTCCAGTTCGCGGAGATGCAAGTCCGCAGCCGCCTCCTTGAATTTTTTGTACTCGATCAGCTGCCGGATTAAATCCCACCGAGGATCGTCTTCCTCCGCGTCTTCCTCGGGCGGCTGTTGACTAGCGGGCAGCAAGCTGCGGCTTTTCAAATAAATGAGGTTTGCCGCCATCACGATGAATTCGCCGGCAAGTTCAATATTCAGCTCTTTGAACGCCTGAAGATATTCGAGGTACTGGCGAGTGATGCGCTCGAGCGAAATGTCGTAGATATCGATTTCGTCCTGTTTGATCAGGTAAAGCAGGAGATCGAGCGGCCCCTCGAAGACATCGAGCTTGACCTTGTAATCGGCTTCCATGCGTCGTCCGCGATTTTAAGCAAGCGAACGCGCAAAGTAAACGGCGGGCGATCGACAAACGGCCGGTGGTTGTCGATCCTGCGAAAAGTTGCCCAGAATTTAAACGAGAACTTTTCGGTGGATCCAAACACTGTTCACGAGCCCCAGTCCAAACATGATCATCAGCACAAACGAGCCGCTGTAACTGATCAATGGCAAGGGCACGCCAGTGATTGGCAACATCGCGATCGTCATCCCCATGTTCTGGAAAATATGTGTGAAGACGAGCGCCGTGATCCCAATGACCAGAAGCAGGCCTAATTGGTCCCCTGCAAGAAAAGCGACGAAGAGACATGTCAGGAGAAGTAAGGCGAACGCGCCGATAAGAAACATTCCGCCGACAAATCCCCATTGCTCGCCAATCGCGGAGAAAATGTAATCGTTGTGCACAGCGGTCGCCGGCAAGAAGCCGAGCTCGATTTGCGTGTTTGGCGCTTTGAATCCCTTCCCGGACCATCCGCCCGATCCGATCGCAATGAGCGATTGATTGATTGCCCAGGCTGCTCCCTGTTTATCAATATCAGGATGTGTAAAGGCAGTGATTCGCTGCTGCTGGTACGGTTTCAGCCCGAGGTGAATGGCGATCGGAATAAAAGCAATCCCAATGAGAATGATGCAGATCAAGTAGCGCAGAGGAAGACCTCCCACGAACAACAGCGCCAGGAGCACCGGCGCCCAAATGATTACTTCGCCGAGATCTGGCTGCATGAGGATGAGAAGGCAGGGCGCTGCGGCGATCGCTCCACAGAGTAGCAACCGAAGCATCGGATGCATTTCGCGGAATTGAGTTAGGAACAACGACAACACCATGATTCCGGCAACAACCGCAAGTTGCGCGGGTTGAAAATTAAGCGGCCCCAAGTGCAGCCAACTGCGCGCGCCATACACTCTTTGTCCCATAAAATGCGTAAGGATTAAAAAGAAAATGCCAGCCAGATACATCGGCAACGCGCCCCAGCGAATCCAGCGATAGTCAATTAGACTCGTAATCATGAACGCTAAGATGCCGACCGCGACCCAGTTTGCCTGCTTTCGCCAAAAATCTGCAGCGTAGGAATCCGTGCGCGTGGAAGTCGCGCTGTAGATTGCTACCACACCGAAGATGGCAAGCGCGAGCATCGTCACCAGCAGCAGCCAATTTTGGCCCAGCAACTTTCTAAGAAAAGGCGTCATGCTGTTTGATCTCGCTTAAACTCCAGCGCACCGGCCAGGAAGTCAGAACGATTATACGCAAGTTGCGGTTCTGGCAAAGTCCACGGTATTTTTACGAGCTTCCTGGCCCCTTGCTCCGCTGCCGCCGCCTCCATCCACCCGGAGCGCATTCGTCTCCTGTCATGTCGAGTCCGACAGCTGCCGAAAGACGCCTCTTATTGCTCCAAGAAAGCCATGGCAATCGCCAAAGGACTGCCAGTGAGAACCTCAGACATTTTCCTCGTAAGTGCCAGAGGATGTAGAGATTACATTGTTCTGATCCTGAAACTTAAATGTCAACATAATCAGTTAGCGCTCAGGAACTTGCACACTTTTCTCGCAAACATTAGCGCTTTGCTTGTAACCCGATTTAAAGACCACTAAAATACTCTGCACTTTGGTCGCTTTCGGGAGGACACACGAATGGCTAGGACAAAAAAAGCAAAAACGAAACGAAAGCTCGCACACCCAAAACTGCCGATGCAAGGGCAGTTGAATTTGCGTCACGAGGGAACGCATTTCGATCTGCGCAGCATGTTTGACGACTTGAACGAACGGTATTTTCGCGGGCGTCTTCGCAGTTACAAAGTCATGTGGGGCCGCCGACGAAAACATCGTCCGAGAGAATATTTCATCTTCGGCACCATCCAAGAGGAAGATCGCGTCATCCGAATCAATCCGGCACTCGATCAGCCCTTTGTGCCGCTTTGGTTTCTGCGGTACGTGCTTTATCACGAGATGCTCCACTCTGTAGTCCCGGATGAGACATTGTCGGAAGGCCGCCGGCGAGTTCACACGGAAGAGTTCAGCCGCCGAGAGCGCGAATTTCCGAGCTACCGGCGTGCGCGACGCTGGGAAGAAGAAAATCTGTCGCGTTTCTTGCGTTGACCTGCAGCTGTACCTTCAGCGCGTTTCCGTAATCGGCGGGCCGGACGGCCTTTCAGACGGCGAGGGCGTCGTCGCTACGTTCTTTTTGATCAGGTACCAAAGCGTTGTCGCGAGCAAGAGGGAGATCAACTTCGCGCGCCAGTTTTTCAGGATCAGTTTCTTCATAATTGCCGTGCAATAAAATTTCCGCGATGCGCTGACGAAATGTTTCCGGAGTGAAATTGCGCTCGATTCGCCGCCGGTGACAAATAGAAATACCGCCGGTCTCTTCGGAAATGACCACTGCCACAGCATCTGATTCTTCGGTGATTCCGAGGCCAGCGCGATGACGTAATCCCAAACTTCGGTCCAGCGTTTCCCGTTGACTAACAGGAAAAATGCAGGCCGCCGCCGCGATCCGTCCGTTGCGGATGATGACTCCGCCATCATGAAGAGCAGCCTTTGGGTGAAAGATCGTCAGGATGAGCTCGACAGAAAAATCGCCATCGATCGTTACGCCGGTTTCTTCATAAACGCGAATCGACGTGTCGCGCTCGATCGCGATGAGTGCACCGAATTGTTTGTTCGCGAGTTGCGTTACTGCTTCGGCCAGATCGTGCACGGTTTCTCGTTTCTCGCTCGTCAGAGAGAAAATCGGATGTCCACCAAGCGCGGCCAGCCCACGCCGCAGTTCCGGTTGAAAAATCACCACCAATGCGACTGCGAGGAAAACCGAAAAACTTCGGACTATCCAGCCGATCACAACCAGATTGAGCAACTGCGAAATTAACGTTAGCGTCAAAAAAACGATTGCTAGCCCCGTTAGAACTTTTGCGCCGCGCGTCCCGCGGAAATAGAGATAGCCGTAGTAGATCGCCACACTCAGCAAAATGATTTCAAAGGCGCTGCGCCACCCTCTGATCCAGAGATGAATGAGCTGGTCGATCATTTCGTCCTTTGAAGAATTGCTTCGGTTACCCGTAACGCGTTTACATTTTCTTTGACGTCATGAACGCGAAACACGTCCGCGCCGCGCACACGCAGAAGCGAAGTTAACGCCGCCGCAGGCGCGAGCCGATCGCTGATCCCTGACGAGCCGGTCAGTTTCGCCAGAAAAGACTTGCGGGAAACACCAATTACGAGCGGCCGATCGTGCACGCGAAGTTCATCAAGCCGCGCGAGCAACTCGAGATTGTGCTGAAGCGTTTTCCCGAAACCGATTCCCGGATCGAACGCAATCACCATGGGGTCAATACCGCACTCTAGGGCGCGCGCATACTGTTGTCGAAAAAAATCAACCACTTCCACGACAACGTCCACGTATCGCGGCTCAACCTGCATCGTCCGCGGATTTCCCTGCATATGCATAATGATGAAAGCCGATTTGGTTTCGGCAACTAGCGGCATTATCTCTGCGTCCCCTCGTCCACCGGTGACGTCGTTCACAATCGAAGCGCCTGCTTGAATCGCCGCGCGTGCAACCTGAGTCTTCGAAGTGTCAATCGAAATGACAGCGTCGATCTTTACACGTAATTTTTCAATTACGGGAATCACGCGGCGCAATTCTTCCTCTGCGGCGAGAGGTTCGGCGCCGGGCCGCGTTGATTCGCCACCAACATCAATGATCTGCGCGCCTTCCTCTACCATTCTCAGCCCATGCTCAACTGCCTTCTCTGCCGTGAAAAATTTTCCGCCGTCGGAGAATGAATCCGGAGTGACGTTCAGGATACCCATGATCAGCCCCTGCCGGGAGAGATCGAAAATGCGATCGCCGATTTTCCACTGCCTCCCACCCATCATGCGTGAGACTAACACACACGACGATTTATTCGAAGCGCATGCCAACGCAGATTGCGAAAACGTAGCGCATCCGTCTCGCTTGCGATCCGCGGGTTCGCAAGGCGGGAGATTCGCGCTACTTCTTCCGCGAGTAACGCCCCATTAATTCGCCTTGGGCGACGACGTGACCTTTCATCGCCGCGTCGAGCTGGCCCCGTTTCGCACCGGATGGCAAATCCAGTTCGCGGTTAAGCGCGAAAATTTTGAAGTAATAACGATGCGTGCCCGAGGGCGGACACGGGCCGCCGTAACCCGATTTGCCGAAGTCATTTGTTCCCTGCACTCCTTGTGGCGTACTGCCTTCGCCGATGGTGCTGGTTTGTGGAGAGATATTCCAAATAGTCCAATGCGTGAACAATCCGCTCGGCGCATCGGGATCATCAACAATTAATGCGAGGCTTTTTGCCCCGGAAGGAACATCCGCAATCTGCAAAGGCGGGCTGGTGTCTCCGCCGTCGCAGGTAAATTTTGATGGAATGTTTGCACCTTCTTGAAAAGCAGAACTTGTGATTTTCATCTTGGCTCCTCCTGCCGCAAATGAAGCGATTGCCGCCAGTGCAGTCGCAAGTGCGCCAGCCGTAATCGCTTTTGGCATTATTCGACCTCCGGTTGAAACCGCGTTACATCGACAATAACTCAACGACATTGTTTCGCTGG
>WNFE01001049.1_pt1 | contig 19853 bp, 15 predicted proteins | sample 5400451 | NCBI WGS metagenome assembly WNFE01 (sample SAMN13153344, study PRJNA577476) | soil metagenome | isolation source: 200 cm saprolite under Douglas fir tree site 2 hole 2 | place: USA:California | collected 2015-04-18
ATCCACAGCACCCTGTCGACCACGTGGCTGGGACGTCGCATCGAACTGTTCGATTGCCTCCCTTCAACGAACCGGGAGGCCGTTCAGCTCGCACAGGCAGAAGTGGAACATGGCACCGTCGTCGTCGCCGATAGCCAGACAGCCGGACGCGGGCGTCTCTCCAGATCCTGGTTTTCCCCGCCCGGCGCCAATCTCTACTGTTCCATCATCCTCAGAACAACACGCCCACCAGAACGCCTCACGGAACGGCTCTCCTGGTTGCCGCTGATCTCTGCGCTGGCCGCAGCCGAAGCGATCGAACAAGTCTCGTCCATCCACGTCTCCGTGAAATGGCCCAACGATCTCCTGATCTCGGAACGAAAAGTAGGCGGGATCCTCTGTGAAAGCGGTACAGGAATGCGATCAGACCCTTTCCAGATCATCGGAATCGGCATCAACGCCAACGTTGACCACGATGACTGGCCTGCTGACCTTCGCGACTCAGCCACGTCGATATGGCAGGAACGGAAGATCGTCGTCGACCGCAATAGACTGCTCGCGCTGCTGCTCCTCGAACTCGAACAGTGCCTCGATGAATTGGTCATTCACGGAACGGATCGGATCGCGTTGGCCTATTACCAACGATGCTCGACCATCGGCCACACGGTACGAGCGACGTTGGGCAATGGAGACATAGTCGTGGGACTTGCCGAGGGAATCGGCCAGGATGGATCCTTGCGCGTGCTGCCGCAGGCGACTCAACCTGGATCGGGAACGCCGGAGGTTGTCCACCTGCGCGTAGCTGACATCATCCACTTGCGGACATAAATAGAGTGTTTTTTTGGTTTGTTTGGTCTATTTGGTTTGTTTGGTTGAACTAGACTAACCAGATAAACGAAACAAACCAGATAAACCAGATGAACCAGATTGCCTGCTGGCCAAACCACCCAATCGAAACGTACAATAGGTCTCATGCTCCTTGTCGTTGATATCGGCAACACCAACATTGTCTGGGGCGTCTATGACGACCGCACCCTGGCGGCCCATTGGCGATTGGCCACGGACGTGAAAAAAACCTCGGACGAGTACGGCATCCTCTTTGCCAATCTCCTCACGGCAGCAGGGATTCCCTCTCAACGTCTCTCCGGTGCCATCATCTCCTGCGTCGTGCCTGCGCTGACCGAAACCGTCGAAGACATGCTCGTACAATATTTTCATCAGCATCCAGTGATCGTCACCTCGGATACGGACACGGGGCTCACAATCCGTTATGCTAATCCAAAAGAAATCGGCAGCGACCGGCTGGTGAATGCCGCAGCCGCTTATCATAAATATCGCCGCGATCTCATCGTCGTCGATTTCGGCACCGCCACGACCTTTTGTGCCATTACGGCAGAGGGCCATTACCTCGGAGGCGTCATTACCCCCGGCCTTGGGATCTCGGCGGAAGCCCTGTTCGCCCGCGCCGCCAAACTTGCCAAGGTGGAATTGATTCGTCCTAAGACCGTGATCGGCACCGACACCGCCGGCAGCATTCAAGCCGGCCTGTTATTCGGGTACGCGGGACTGGTTGATACCGTCGTCCGGCGAATGGAACAGGAGCTCGGACGCTCCGTCTATGTCATCGGTACGGGAGGGCTCAGTTCCATCCTGGCAGCCGAAACAACTTCCATTCAAAAATTTGAACCTCTCCTGACATTAGAAGGTCTTGAGCTTCTCTACCGACGAGCTCAGGGTAGCCCCCCTCCCACCATGCAGGTCTAAAGACCGCCGTTCCCTGCACAAGTAATTAATTTTTCTGGCCCGGTTGACTTTATCGGCCCTGTGGCTATCTCCTGACGGACAAAGGAGTCTTTCATGACTGAGGAACACCAGAACGCGAATACAATCGAGAACTTCGATACTTCATCGCCCGGCGATTGCCCCGCCACGGAGGAAACAGGCCTGGTCGAGGAGCTTCAGCGGGCTCTCGCGGAAAAGACCGAAAAATCCAATGAACTCAACGACAAGTATCTGCGACTCGCCGCTGAGTTTGACAACTACAAGCGCTTGGCTCAGCGGGACCAGCGCGATCTGATCCGATTCGGCAATGAACAATTGCTCAAGGAACTCTTGCCGGTCGTCGATAATCTGGAACGAGCCATCAAGGCCTCTCGAAACGGTGGGAGCAGCGACGTCCTGATCCAGGGCGTGGATCTCACCCTCAAGCAATTGACGGGAGCCTTGACGAGATTTCATGTCACGCCCGTCGAGACGGTCGGCCAGCCGTTCGATCCCGCCACGCATCAAGCTGTCGTCTCCGTCGCGTCCGAGAAGGTTCCAGAGCAGCATGTGGTCGACGAGTTTCAGCGAGGATACCGCCTGCACGACCGTATGTTGCGTGCAGCCATGGTGAGCGTGTCCACCGGACAGGCACAGGACGGCGCACCAGAACCAGACGAGACGATAGGTTTATCGTAAGAACACAGACCGAGTAGGAAGGAAGGAGCAGGCACATGGGTAAAGTGATCGGCATCGACCTTGGAACCACGAACTCCTGCGTCGCCATCATGAGCGGCGGCGACCCGATTGTGATCGCGAACGCAGAAGGAGCCCGCACCACGCCATCTGTCGTCGCCATTACAGACAAGGGGGAACGCCTTGTCGGACAGATTGCAAAGCGGCAAGCGATTACGAATCCGGAGAACACGATTTTCTCCGTGAAGCGCCTGATGGGGCGCAAATTCCGCAGCCAGCAAGCACAAGACGCTACCAAACGCCTTCCCTATAAGGTGTCTGAGGGGGACAACGGCGATGCGCACGTCGAACTGCGCGGCAAACGCTACAGCCCGCCGGAAATCTCCGCCATGATTCTGCAGAAGATGCGGCAGACGGCAGAGGACTATCTCGGTGAGAAAGTCACCGAAGCGGTCATCACTGTCCCGGCCTACTTCGACGATAGCCAGCGCCAAGCCACCAAGGATGCGGGCCAGATTGCAGGCTTGAACGTCCTCCGGATCATTAACGAACCGACAGCCGCGTCCCTCGCCTACGGTCTGGACAAGAAGAAGGACGAGCGGATCGTCGTCTATGACCTGGGTGGCGGTACGTTCGACGTGTCTGTCCTCGAGATCGGCGACGGCGTCTTCGAGGTCAAGTCGACCAACGGCGACACCTATCTCGGCGGCGACGACTTCGACCAGCGCGTCATGGACTGGTTGGTCGATGAGTTCAAGAAGGATCAAGGCATCGATCTTCGGAAGGATCGAATGGCCCTCCAACGCCTGAAAGAGGCAGCTGAACGCGCCAAGATCGAACTCTCGTCTTCACAGGACACCGAAATCAATCTGCCCTTCGTCACCGCAGACGCCAGCGGACCGAAACACATGGTCACGAAACTCACCCGCGCGAAGCTTGAACAGCTGGTCGACGACCTCATTCAACGAACGATTGATCCCTGCAAAAAGGCCCTGTCCGATGCCGGCGTGACGGCCCGCGACATCAACGAAGTCGTCCTCGTCGGCGGCATGACCCGCATGCCGAAAGTGATTCAGGCCGTCAAAGACTTTTTCGGCAAAGAACCGCACCGGGGTGTGAATCCCGACGAAGTGGTCGCCATCGGCGCCGCCATTCAAGGCGGCGTGTTGAAAGGCGACGTGAAGGACGTGCTGCTCCTCGACGTGACACCGCTCTCGTTGGGCATCGAAACCCTCGGCGGTGTCTTTACGAAGTTGATCGAGCGGAACACGACCGTCCCGACGAAAAAGAGCCAGGTCTTCTCGACAGCTGCCGACAATCAAACGGCGGTGACTATTCGAGTCTTCCAAGGCGAACGCGAGATGTCGAACGACAACAAGCTCCTCGGCCAGTTCGACTTGGTCGGCATTCCTCCCGCGCCCCGCGGGATGCCGCAAGTCGAAGTGACGTTCGACATCGACGCCAATGGCATCGTCCATGTGTCGGCCAAAGACTTGGCGACACAAAAAGAACAGTCCATCAAAATCACGGCGTCCAGCGGCTTGAGTAAGGAAGAAGTCGAAAAGCTGGTGAAGGATGCACAGGCCCATACCGACGAAGATAAGAAGCGGCGGAAGACCGCCGAAGCCAAAAACCAGGCCGACACCCTGATTTACCAGACAGAAAAGAACCTGAGTGAGCATGGCGACAAGATCGCTGCAGAAGACAAGACCAAGATCGAGGAAGCGGTGGCCGCGCTGAAGAAAGCGATGGAGGGAACGGACCCCGGGACGATCGAGTCCGCCACCCAAACATTGACGACTGCGTCCCACAAGTTGGCTGAGGAAATGTATAAGAAGGCTTCGGCAGCGGCTTCAGCCGGCAGCGGCACCGACGCCGCAGGCGGAACCGGAGCCGGCGAGACCAAGACGGATGAAAAGGTCGTCGACGCGGAATTCGAAGAAGTAGACAAAGACAAAAAATAAGTTAAAATATCGTCAGTGAGACCGAGCTTCGTCGATGCACGGGGCTCGGTCTTGCTGCTCTTTCACCAGGAGAGATGGCGCCTGTGTCCAAGCGCGACTACTACGAAACCTTAGGTGTCGACCGAACCGCGTCCGACGACGAGCTCAAGAAGGCCTATCGGAATATGGCCCGCCGACACCATCCTGATCTCCAGACGGGAGAGGCCCAGAAGAAAGCGTCAGAAGAAAAGTTCAAAGAAGTCAATGAAGCCTACGAGACGCTGAGCGACCAGGAAAAACGCAAGCGCTACGACATGTTCGGTCACGCCGGGACGCAGCAGGGTGGCGGTCCTGATGGTTTCGGATTTGGCGGAAGCGGCTTCGGCGACGCCTTCAACGACATCTTCGAGGATTTTTTCGGGGGCCAGCGAGGCGGCAATCGGGCGGAGCGCGGCAACGACCTCCAATACAATCTGGAACTGACTTTCGAAGAAGCCGTCTACGGGAAAGAGGCCAAACTCAAAATCCCGCGATGGGAAGTGTGCAACGACTGCAAAGGGACCGGCGCCAAGAGCGCTGCATCGGTCAAAACGTGCCCCAGTTGCAAAGGGGCCGGACAAATGCGGTTCCAGCAAGGGTTCTTCAGTATCACTCGCCCCTGCGGCCAATGCGAAGGGGCGGGACGAATCGTCACGGAACCCTGTCCTGCTTGCCAGGGCCGTCAACGCACCTATCGAGAGCGAACCATCGCCGTACACATCCCGGCCGGCATCGAGTCAGGCATGCGCCTGCGCCTCTCAAACGAAGGGGAGCACGGAGTCAACGCAGGCCCGCCAGGCGATCTATATGTGGCGATTACCGTCAAGCCGCACCCGATCTTCCAGCGCCAAGGGCACGATATCCTCTGTGACGTCCCGATTCATCTTGTCACAGCCATACTCGGAGGAAAGATTGAGGTCCCCACGCTGAAAGGCAATACGGTCATCAAGATTCCTGCCGGCACGCAGCATGATAAGACCCTGCGCATTAAAGGCCTGGGCATTCCCAGCCTCAAGAGCCAGACTGCCGGCGACCAATTATTTGTCATCAAGATTCAGATTCCAACCAAGCTGACCGCTCGTCAGAAAGAATTGCTCAAAGAATTTGCCAAAGAGAGCGGCATGTCGATGGAAGAGGACAGCGACGGCTTCTTCGACAAGATGAAGACCTTCTTCGAATAGCGCCGGCGGTCATCGCCCAGACACCCGCACTATGTCCACGTTCTTCGTCGACCCTGATGCCATCACTCCCGCCACGATCCGCATAACCGGTGACCTTCTCCATCATCTTCGCGATAGTCTCCGCTTGCACCCGGGAGACTCCCTCACCCTGAACGACGGATGCGGAACCCGCTATCGCGTGGAAGTGGCCCATGTTACCTCACAGGCCATTGACAGCCGCATCATCGATCAACACACCGAGCCACCGCGCAGAACCTCACCGATCGTGCTCGGACAGTCGTTGATCAAAGGCGACAAGATGGACTGGGTCATTCAGAAGGCCACAGAACTCGGAGTCGCTAGCATTGAGCCCATTCACAGCACACACAGCGTCATCAAGCCCAACCCAGAACGCCTGAAACATCAACGATCCAGATGGGAGCGCATTGCGCGGGACGCGGCACAACAGTCGGAACGATGGACCATTCCCACCATCGCAGACCCGCTAGACCTCGCACAGATCTGCCGACAATATGCCTCGGAGCCTATGAAGGGCATGCTCGTGGAACGCTCCAGCAGCCCTTCGCTCGCCACCATGCCTTTGCCACAGAACCGTCAGCATCCGATTGTCTTGTTGGTAGGACCGGAAGGGGGATGGACACCAGACGAGCAGCGTCTTGCACAAGAGCAGGGTTTCCTCCCGCTCACCCTCGGACCACGAATCTTACGGGCCGAGACTGCAGCGATCGCAGCGCTCAGCATTCTCCAATCAAGACTCGATGAAACAAGGAACGATTAGCAAACTGCGAAAAACTATTGTGGAGTGCATGAACTTCGATAGTTCGCAGGATCCTCGAAAAGCTGTCCAGCAAGGCCGCAGCGAGCGAAGAGGCGAGGCGTACGCTTCGGTACGTTGAGCCTCTGAACGATGCGAAAACGATGCTGGCTGACTTTTTCAGCATCCCGCTTCTTCAACCGCCTGTCAGCGGCCTATGGTCAAATGAACGATCGTGCCTTTTTCTCCGCTGGCCCAGCCCTGTGTTCCATCAGGAAATGAAAGACCGAACAACGAGACCTTCGCGATCGCACCCTGCTCTGTCCAGGTGAAACCACTATCGGTGGTCCGGTAGACCATGCCCCGTTCCCCCACAATCCATCCGGTCTGAGGGTCGGTAAAGCGCACTCGCAAGAGGTCGATCAGCTTCGTACAAGTGCGGGAGCAGGGTAACGTGCGATCGATCCATTGATGGCCGCCATCGGTCGTTTGGAAGATGGCGCCGGCGTTCCCGACCGCCCACCCCGTCGACGTATCAGAAAAATACACATCGAACAGCGTGACAGCTCCCTGCGTCTCTTGCTGAGTCCAGGTGATCCCGCCATCGTCCGTCATCAAGACGGTCCCCACCGCCCCAACCGCCGTCCCATGCCGTGCGGTGAGAAATTGAACGCCGTAGAGGGCTGCGTTCGTCTTGCTCGCTTGATCGACCCAATGAGACCCGCCGTCCTTCGTATAAAGAATGGTTCCGTTGCCGCCGACCACCCACCCCTCGCTGGACGACACAAACGAGAGGCCGTAGAGCGCCACCTGGGTATCAACGAGTTGCGAATGCCAGGTATTTCCCCCGTCTTGGCTCCGGCGAATCGTCCCATTGGCTCCGACGGCCCATCCCTGCTTCTCGTCGAGAAAGAAGATGCCCGAGAGGCTTGCTGTGGTGCCGCTGACGACCTTCTTCCACTTCTTCCCGCCATCGACCGTCTTCAGCATGGTGCCGCCAGACCCTACTGCCCAGCCCAGCTGAGGTGTATGAAAATAGAGCCCCATCAGGATGGCTTCCGTATGGCTCACTTGAGGGGTGATCGTAAGAGGAGGGTCAGCAGTCCACGAGGGAGATGCGCACAACAGCGTCGCCAGCACCACGACCACAATGCGTCCACCACATGGCAGAGAGGAAGCCCACCGTGATCCGGACAATCCGTATCTCACTGGCTGGTGTTGGCGTCAGGGCGATTGTTATTGAAATAGCCCGGATCAGGCATGCCCTTGGCTACAATGGTAAAGGTGCCCACTTCCAACGTCAGCCACTTCTTCGGAGTACAACAGGTTTCGTCAGGCTGCACATCCCAGGAGCCGCGCCGCACAATCAGCGGGCCAGTGGCGAGTTCGTTGAAGAACTCATTGCGCTTCCCCACACCATAGAGATTCCGATGAGGCACTCGCACGACGATCTCCGTATCCGTCCAGGACATTACCTGCGCTGCGACGTTGCTGAACAGCACTTCCGTGCGCGAGACGTTCTCGCCCAACTCGATATCTTCTCGTCGCTTGTAGGCCCCCTGGTTGAGGCCCAAATCGGCATGCTCGGCTGTTTTCAAGAAAGTGCCGAACCCCGACCCTTTGATAGTGATCAGCTCATCCAGTCCGCCTGATTGCGGGCTGTAGGAATCGACCTTCGGCGTCACGAGCGTAAAGACCCCCGCCTCAGTCTTCAGGGCTTCCTTCGTCGCACAACAGGAGCCGTCGGAGTTGGGCTTCGTCGCGCCTCGATACATCACGACCGGCCCGCTCTTCGCACTGAAGGGCACCCACACATCAATGCGATCGTCTTGCCAGCGATAGATGACGGCGCGGACCCCGCCGATATCGACTCGATTCTCTCCCGTATTGAAATCGGTAAAGGCGTAGGGGGTCGCTCCACTTTCCGAATAGAATCCGAAATGTTCTCCGCTGATTCTGAGCAGAGTACCGATTGGGGCGGCCGGAGGCGTCAAGGCGATCACTTTTGGTATGTGAACCGTAAAGGTCCCGACCGTTCGCTCACGCCCCTGCAGAGTCAGAACGATGGGTCCAGTCTCCGCATCCATCGGAAGATGCACGACGATGGCGTTATCGGACCACTGGGCGATGGTGGAGAGATGTCCGCCGAACGTCACCTTGTCACCGGTTCCCTTCGCGGCACCAAAACCCTGGCCAAAAAGAACCACCTTGGTCCCGACCGGCCCATTGGCGGGATCGACGCGAATGCTCGGAATTAGCTTCAGAGGAACGGCGTTGCTCACTTTGTACCGGACCGGAGCGCAACAAGACCCATCCGGCAAGGGATCGGACGAGGCCAATCGAACTACTACATCACCCGACGCAGCATTGGTGGGAACTTCGACTTCGATGATGTCGTCTTTCCAGCGACGCGGCCTGACGACCACGCCCCCGATCATCACATCGTTGACTCCGAACATCGTATTCGGATCGCGAGGGCCAGCCGTGACACCGAAATGCACGCCGGCGATCTGCACGGTATGGCCTGGTTCGGTCTCTGCCGGCGTCACTGCGGTAATCGTCGGCTGCACCACCGTCAACGTCCCGGCAGCCATCTTCTTCTTCCCGGCTAGGATTTCAACGGGACCGGATTGGGCTTGGAAGGGAACCTTCACCTCGATCAGGTCGGACTCCCATCGCTGAATCAACGCAGGGAACCCACCAACGGTCACGCGATTGACTTGCACAGATCGAAATGCGGGAAACCGCTTCCCGCCGATTGATACGGTGGCACCCGGAACCGCCGTTGACGGATGTAGCTCGAACGCGGAAGGAGTGGCCGCAAACACGCCAGCGCTCAGACTGGCCCACAACGTCATCGTACTCACGCCGGTTACGAACGCATTCATGAAGAGACCCCTGTCAGAAAAGAAAACCATACGGTCGCCATGCCCGCGGCACGAGAACCCTACGCACCGGACTCAGAAAGGGTACAACGTGGATACCACATGAAGCGAAGAAAGGAATCACCGAACTATAGCAAGCAGTTTTTTCGAGAGTCAAGCCGGCGAGCCAGCCCACGATCAGCGGTCTGAGCCGGTTAGCAGGCTGCGGAAAAACGATGTGGACAGGCCAGTACTTCACTGGTCCGCACGTTTGGAACAACAAGAGAACGCCGGGCAGGATGCTCAAAAAGGCCGCCCAGCAAGGCCGCAGCAAGCGAAGAGGCGAGGCGTACGCTTCGGTACGTTGAGCCTCTGAGCGATGCGAGAACGCCGCTGGCGGACTTTTTCAGCATCCTGTTAGAGAGACCGATCAGGAGACGGAAAGAATCACTTCAATTTCGACGGGAGCCCCGCGAGGCAACTCAGCAGCCCCCACAGCCACACGTGCATGACGACCAGACTCTCCAAAGATTTCAACCAGGAGGTCCGAGGCCCCGTTGAGGACTAGGGGCTGCTGCACAAAACCTTCCGCCGACGCCACATGCCCGACGACCTTCACGACGCGTGCAATACGGTCCAACGTCCCGAGTTCCTGCTTGGCAATCGCCAGTGCATTCAGAAGAGCGAGCCTAGCCGCCTCCATCCCCTGCTCGACCGTCAGATCACGTCCAAGCTTACCGGAGAACGCTAACTGCCCGTCTCGCATTGGAAGGACACCGGACAAAAATAAGAGATCTCCGGCCTGGACCGCCGGAACATAGGCCGCCAACGGTTGCGGCGGGAGGGGCAACTCTAGATGCAGTTCATTCAGTTTGCGTTCGTAGGACATCCCGATGACCCGCGTGCCCCCTTCACCGTTTACGATTCACGTTCCACGTCTTACGTCCCACTCACTACCCTGCGCGGAGGGCATCGAGAAAACTCTCACCCACAGGAAGTTGCCCCCCTTGCAGGGCTTCAACAATGGTATGCCCCAGATCAGCAGCAGAAGCTCTGATGCCGAGATAGACCCCATGTGCCAACTTCGGCCCAGTGGCCAAGAGAGGAACATATTCCCGCGTCGGGACCTGATCCGCCTTCGTGATATCACGTCCATGATCGCCCGTCAGGACGAGCAGGTCGCCTGGGCGAAGCTGCTCCAGTAACCCGAGAAGCCGTCGATCAAAATCATGGAGGGCCGTAGCCGACTGTGCAGCATCCGATTCCAGGACATCGAGCCCGGCAAAAATCAATCCTCGAGGAACCTTTTTCAACATCCCCGTGACCTCAACAAGTAACGACGTCCAGTGCCCAACGGGAACGGAACGAGTGAGCCCGCGACCGCTGAAGAGATCGCCGACTTTCCCCACCCCAACCAGGATCTGGCTTGCACGATTGAGCACATCGAACATAGTCGGCCCGGGTGGTTCAAGCACGAACGCACGGGGTTGTGGGCTGAACTGTACTGCACCGGCACTACCCAAGAGAGGATGGGCTGAAACGCGCAAAATTCCCCAGGGGTCCTTGAGTAGTTTTCTCGCGGCCCGGCAGCGCTGAAATAACTCGTCCCGACGCATGGCGCTATCGTGCACCGCCACATGGCAGGTGCGTCGTCCATCCGTCCAGACGATCACCGCGCCCGACGACAGATGTTCAGCCTCACATTCGCGCAGCATGGCCGTTCCTGAGGCACGGCGATTGCCGACCATCTTGCGGCCAAATGCCCGTTCGAGGACCGCGACCATGGCAGGAGGAAATCCGTTGGGATACAGCGGCCCGGCAATGTCCGTCAGATAACCGGCCATTTCCCAATAGCCGGCCATGGAATCCACACCCTTCGAGAGAAATCCAAGACGACCGAAACACCCTTCCGGCTGCCCCATCGTTCGCACACCTTTGATCTCCGTGATGTGGCCAAGCCCGAGCGCTTCTAGAGTAGGGAGGTTGAGTCCCCCGACGGCATCGGCCAGATGGGACAAGGTATGGGAACCGGCATCGCCATATTCCGCCGCATCGGGCATGGCCCCGACACCGAGTCCATCAATCACCAGCACAATGACACGGGTAATCATGGGCGCACTATAACAGAAGCAAGAAGCATCGGATATGGAGTTGCCTTGGCTATGAGGTAGATTGTCGCTGCAGTTGCCATTCAGCCATGATCGCGAGACTCGCGCTGGTGCCGATCCGATCCGCACCGGCCTCCAGCATGGCCAACGTGGTCTTCCAGTCTCTAATTCCACCGGAGGCCTTCACCTTGGCGCGACCAACCACGGCCTCTTTCATCAGCCTAACATCGTCGACCGTCGCGCCAGCGGCGCCGAAACCGGTCGAAGTCTTCACGTAGTCGGCTCCCGCCTCCACAACCAACTGACAGGCTGTACGTTTTTCCTGCGGCGTCAGATAACACGTTTCGAGTATGACTTTGTGTTCGACGCCTGGTGTCGCGTTCACCACTTCAGCAATGTCCTTTCGCACATACTCACGATCTCCTGACTTCAGCCGGCTCACATTCATGACCATATCCAGCACGTGCGCGCCGCGCGCGACCGCTTCAACGGCTTCGGCGACTTTAGTCTTCGTCGTGTGACCACCCAGGGGGAACCCGATAGGGATGCCTACACGAATCGCCGTGCCTGCGACAGCTGCCATCGCTTCATCCACATAGCAAGGCGGGACGAAAATCACGGTAAATCGATACTCCTTAGCCTCCTGGCACAGTCGCAGGACATCGATCTTGGTGGCGTCCGGCCGGAGCACCGTGTGGTCTATGAGATCCGGTAGGTTCCATTCAGACATCACTCACGACACTCCTTCTTTGTGGACAAGAGCCCCCTCCCCGGGGACGATTGACGTCTGGGAATGGATTCCACGACGAAAGGGCCGCTTCTGATATTTCTCCACCGCTTTGTTGTGCTCGATAAGCGTGGCAGAAAACTGATGCGTTCCGTCGTTCCGGGAGACAAAATACAAGGAGCGCGAATCAGAGGGATAGAGTGTCGCGCGAATCGCTTGAATGCCTGGGTTGGCAATCGGTCCGGGCGGCAGTCCCTGCACTCGATAGGTATTGTAGGGACTGGGGCTCGACAGGTCTTTCTTGTGCAAATTTCCGTCGAATGCCGGCAAACCATAAATGACGGTTGGATCGCTCTGTAATGGAATGTGTTTTTTAAGCCGGTTGTGAAACACCGCGGAAATCTCCGGCCGCTCGCCGCCTGACCCAGTCTCCTTTTCGATAACGGAGGCGAGGGTCAGCACTTCGTGCATCGTCATCTTGAGTTCCTGCATCCGAGCGAGAAGATCCGGTCCAACTTCCTGCCGCAGCTGCTCAACCATGGCCATCAACACCTCGCGCGCCTTGATGGGACGAGGAAACTTATACGTGTCGGGATAGAGATACCCTTCCAGCGTCTCCGCCTTGATCCCAAGTGACACAATGAACTCCCGATCTTTTGCAAGCCGGAGAAACTCCGCGCGATCCGTAAGGCCTTGTTGTGAGGCCAAATCGGCGATTTGGGTGATGGTGAGCCCTTCGGGAATAGTCAGCGGATGGAGCAACACTTGGCCGTTGAGCAGCTTCGAGAGAATCTCCGCCGGAGTCATGCTGGGATTGAGCTCATACTCCCCCGCATGAACTTTCCGGTCGGCAGATTGGGATTTTCCAAAAAGGACAAAGACAGAACTGCTCTTGATCAATTGTTCGCTCTCAAGCAGCGCAGCCACCTGTTGAAACGTCGAGCCGTCCGGGATGACGACGACTTTTGAGGGAGGGTGCTCTTCCGTGGGAATGGCTGGGCCTTCAGCCCAGCGAATCGCCTGATATGCGGCGACGCCGAGTGCGACGACCACGACCAGCAGACATCCGAGAATGATCCGTAGGCTCATGAGGTGGCTCTACCGTTCCCCTGTCAGAATACTCATCCGCCCATGATTCCGGCTCCATCTTCGACGCCGGTTCAAGGCTCGCCAGATAACTCTGGAGCAGAATTGAAGCGGCGATGCGATCCACCACACCCTTCCGCTTTTTCCGACTGACATCGGCCGCGATCAAGAGGTCTTCCGCCGCCTTCGTCGTCAACCGTTCGTCCCACAGAATAACGGGAACGGTCACTCCCTGTTCCAAGCGAGCGTGGAACTCGCGCATCGCCTGGATCGCCGGACCCTCGCGGCCATCCAATTGAAGGGGGAAACCCAACAGGACTTGCCCGACCACATGTGTCCCGACGAGGGACGCAATATGGGCAATGTCTCGATCCAACGTGCGCCGATTGAGCGTCTCAAGCGGTTGGGCGGTCCACCCCAACTCATCGCTCAGGGCCACCCCGATCCGCTTAGTCCCGTAATCGAGCGCGAGAATTCGTTTACCCTGCATCAGTGTACCGCTGCAACATGCGTTCGACCAGCTCAAAGACCTTTTCCAACGCGACATCCAGCCTGGCCGGATCCTTCCCGCCGGCCTGCGCCATCTCAGGCCTACCGCCGCCCGTGCCACCCACCTCGGCCGCCATCACCTTAATCAGATCGCCGGCATTGAGCTTGCCGATCAGGTCCTTTGTCACAACAACCAACAGAGACACTTTCCCATCTTCGGTCGCGGCGCCAAGCGCGACGACTCCACTCTTCAACTTATCCCGCAACTGATCGGCCAGCGCCCGCATGCCGCTCACATCCAGACCGTCCGTCCGCTGCACATGCACCTGGATGCCGGCGATTGTTTTCGCCGTGGTCTCGACCGCGGATCCGGTGGCCATCCTCAATTTCAGCTCTTCCAGCTCACGTTCTTTGTCTTTCAGTTGCGTCATGACCTTGCGTGTTTTGGCAACCAACTCAGACTGGCCGACCTTGAGCAAGTCCGAGAGTTCCCGAATGTCCGTTTCCAGCTTCTTCATGTGCGCGAGCGCCCCGCTACCGGTCTGGGCCTCGATACGGCGCACACCAGCCGCGACGCCGGTTTCCGACACAACTCTGAACAGACCGATTTCGCCCGTATGCCGACAGTGCGTTCCGCCGCAGAGCTCTTTGCTGAAAGATTCGACAGTCACCACCCGCACCTGCTCGCCATATTTATCGCCGAAGAAGGCCAGCGCCCCCTTGGCCACCGCATCCTGAATGCTCATCACCTCGGTCGCTACCCGCTCGTTCTTCCGCACCTCGTTGTTCACGACCGTTTCAATCTCATCCACATCGCGGGAGGACAGCGGTTTGAAATGGGCAAAGTCGAATCGCAAGCGATTCGGCCCGACGAGCGACCCATACTGTTTTACGTGCGGCCCCAGCATATCCCGCAAGGCCGCATGCACGAGGTGGGTTGCCGTGTGATTGCGAGCCGCATCCTGCCTAGACGAGTAATTAACTTTCATGTCAAATCGTTCAGCGACGCAGATGCGCCCAGCCTTTACCACTCCTTTATGCAGAATCATCGACGGATGAGGTTTCGTTGTCTCCTCTATTTCAACTCGTCCTTCTGGACCATTAACGATCCCCTTGTCACCAACCTGACCTCCACCTTCAGGATAGAAAGGCGTTGTGTCAAACAGCAGTTCGACCTGATCACCTTCTACCGCTTCTCTAACCGGCCTCTCTCCCTTGAGAATTGCCTGAAGAATTCCCTGGGACTCTAGAAATTCATATCCCACGAATTTCGTCGGCTCCCATTTAAGAACCGTTGGAGCAGTGTCCAGGATAGCGACCTTTGCGGCATCTTCAACATGAACTTTTTCAAGCGCGGAAACACCCGGCCTCTGAGTTTCAGTTTCAAACCCTCCGGTCTTGCGCGCACGATTCCTCTGTTCCTCAATGGCCTGCTCAAACCCCGCCTCATCGAGCGTCATTCCCTGCTCACGGCAGGCCTCTCCCATCAAGTCCAACGGGAATCCAAAGGTGTCGTAGAGCTTGAACACGTCAGGGCCCGTGAGAACCTTATTCCCAGCAGCGCGCGCCTTAGCGATCATGTCATTAAGAATCGGTAGGCCTTGATCGAGCGTGGCGATGAAGCGCTCCTCTTCGCCTCTCGTCGCATCGGCAATCGTCGCAGCAGCGCCTCGGACTTCTGAATAGGCCCCGGCCATCTGGTTCACGACCGCCGACGTCAATTCATAGAGGAAGGGCTCGACTATGCCGAGCAGCCGTCCATGGCGCGCGGCCCGGCGCAGAATCCGGCGTAGCACATAGCCGCGCCCTTCGTTCGACGGCAACACACCATCAGCCATTAAGAACGTGATCGCGCGAAGATGGTCCGCCACCACGCACATCGACCGATCGGTCGTGTCTTGCTCCCCATACCGAACCCCAGCCCTGGTGGCCACGGCACTGAGCAACGGCGTAAACACATCGCTGTCATAGTTGCTATAGACGCCTTGTGCCACTGCCGCCAGCCGTTCCAATCCCATACCTGTATCGATGCTGGGCTTGGGTAAGAGATGCACCTTCCCCGCGGCACCCCGATTGAACTGCATGAAGACGAGATTCCAGATCTCGATGACGCGATCGCCCGCGCCGTTCGGCCGATCGTCGCCTGGCACCGACGGTCCCTGATCGAAATGAAGTTCCGAGCAGGGCCCACAGGGTCCGGTATCTCCCATCTGCCAGAAGTTATCCTTCTCGCCGCACCGCACAATCCGCGAGGCCGGGACCCCGACCTTCTTCCACAACTGGTCCGCGTCGTCATCGTCGCGGAAGATCGTCACCCACATCCGATCCTTCGCCAAGCCGACTGTCTGAGTCAGAAATTCCCAGCCGAACTTGATGGCATCTTCCTTGAAGTAGTCGCCGAAGGAAAAGTTCCCCAGCATTTCAAAGAACGTATGGTGGCGTCTGGTATAGCCGACATTCTCCAGATCATTGTGCTTACCCCCCGCACGGAGACACTTCTGCACAGTGACCGCTCGCTTGTAGGCACGCGTTTCCTCGCCGAGAAACACCCGCTTAAACTGGTTCATCCCGGCATTGGTGAAGAGCAACGTGGGATCGGCCTGAGGAATCAAGGCGGAACTCGGCACGGCCTGATGGCCATGCTGTTCAAAATATCGAATGAAGGCTTGTCGCAATTCTTGAGTGCTGTTCTTCATGCCATCCTAACTTCTCTCCCGCATCAGCGGCCCCATCACCGTCTCAATGGTGTCTTCGTCAAATCCTCGTTGGTTCAAGAGTCTCGCCACTCGGCCAGGCGTCTTCGCCGAGGTGGCCCGGCCGGCCATCGTAACCACCTGCATGGCCAGGTCCCGTTCACTCACCCTCCGGTACGTGGCTCGCAACGTCGCATGCACGATGTATTCAGGGCAACCCGTGGCGAGGAGCTCTTCTTGCAGGCGCGCGCGCCCCATCGGCATGCGTGCGAGTCGCCGATCGGCCCACCGCGCAGCGAAGGCGACATCGTCGAGGTATCTCAACGATGTCATCCGTCGAATCGCCGCGCGAACCTGCGAGGGAGATGCCCCCTTCGCCGCGAGCATCCTTTCGATCTGCGCCGTCGTGCGATCACTACGAGCCAGAGCGCGCACCGCCAGTTGCAGCCACTGATCAGGAGATTGTGCCGCCTTGTCTGTGACTCGTCTGCTCACCAGCCGATTCGTAGCCTGTTAGACGCCGACCTTGTGCGGTCGCCGCTCCTCGCGTTTCTCCTCGGTCTTTTTCTCGTCCTTCACCGGCGGCACAACGGGTTTTTCAGGCATACGTCCCGGCAGACCGGCCAGGTCACGCAGCTTCCCTTCAATCTCACGTGCCAACGGCTGGTTACTCAAAAGAAAGTCTCGCACCGCGTCGCGTCCCTGCCCAAGCCGCTCCCCCTGATAGGAATACCAGGCCCCGGACTTCTCCACCACTTTCTTCTCGACTCCGAGATCGACCAACTCGCCGGTTTTCGAAATACCCTGCGCAAACATGATGTCGAACTCCGCCTGCTTGAACGGAGGCGCCATCTTGTTCTTCACCACCTTCACGCGCACGCGGCTGCCGGTCACCTCCTGCCCTTCCTTGATCGACTCAATGCGCCGGATATCCAGCCGCACGGACGAATAGAACTTGAGTGCGTTGCCGCCGGTCGTCGTCTCCGGGTTGCCGAACATCACGCCGATCTTCATCCTGATCTGATTAATGAAAATCAGGGTCGTCTGCGACTTGGAAATGGCCGCCGTCAATTTGCGAAGGGCCTGCGACATAAGCCTCGCTTGCAGCCCCATATGCGCATCGCCCATTTCACCTTCGATTTCGGCTCTCGGCACGAGCGCTGCAACAGAGTCCACCACGATGACATCGATCGCCCCGCTCCGGACGAGCGTCTCGGCAATTTCCAGCGCCTGTTCGCCGGTATCGGGCTGTGACACGAGCAGATCATCCACCTGCACACCCAGCTTCTTGGCATAGGTCAAATCCAGCGCATGCTCCGCATCGATAAAGGCAGCGGTGCCACCGGCCTTCTGTGCTTCCGCAATCACATGAAGGGTCAACGTCGTTTTGCCCGAGGACTCCGGACCAAAGATCTCGGCCACCCGACCGCGCGGAAGCCCGCCGACGCCCAGGGCAATATCGAGCCCGAGGGATCCGGTCGAAATCGCCGGAATATCTACTGGGGCATCTGCCCCCCCTAGCTTCATGATGGCTCCCTTCCCATATTGCTTCTCAATTTGAGACAGGGCCAGATCCAGCGCGCGCTTCTTGTCGTCTTTTTCTGCCATGGGTGCTCCTCTTGTGGTAGAGAGATCGGGGGGATTATACCCAAGTTGAGAGAAAGAAACCTAGCAGGCTGCGAGAAACTATTTTGGCACGCTAGGACCGATGGTCGGCGCCTGGGCACAACAGCAGAACACTCCCGCAGGATAGTCGCGCGAGACTGGCGGGACGGACAAGACGGGTGAGAGTTCGAGGTCCGAAGTTCGAGGTGTTCAGAACTTCGAACTTGGGATCGCGCATTTCTCGCACGTCTCGCGCTTCACGCGCCGCGGTCTCGTGTGTAAACCCGTGTATTCACGAGATTTCATTGACCGGTAGAGGGGATAGAGATACAAGTAACACCATGCCTTCGACTCTCGTCCCCGACACAAGCGACCATAAACCAACCGTCCTGATCGTCGACGATGAGGCCGCCCCGCGCGCGGCCCTCACACAGATCCTCAGCCAGGACTTCCACATTCTCACCGCGGAGAATGCACGCGCAGCCCTAGCCGTCCTCGACGACCACGGCGTCGATCTCGTCACGCTGGACCTGAAATTGCCCGATTGTTCCGGATCGGACCTCTTGAATGACATCAAGCGCGCACATACCGAGATCGAAGTCATCATGGTCACGGCCTACGGCAGTCTTCAATCGGCGATGGACTGCATCCGCCACGGCGCGGCCGGCTTCCTCCTGAAACCGTTCAATGCTTCAGAATTACTGACTATATCGTTGCAAACCGCTCAAAAGAAACTGCGGCTCGATCAATTACGTCCGCTCCTCATCAATTCGACGACGCTCTGGGGCCCAGAGCCGGCTTGTACCAAATCTTGGCAGGCCCTGCTCGACAACTACACCATCATGAACCGCACGGGGTCGCTCTCCGCGTCGCATAGCGATGAGACGTCGCCCTTGGTTCCCCTGATCTCCGACCTCTTAGAAGCCAAGGATCGCCACCTGCTCAATCATGGAAGCCGCGTCAGTTTTTATGCGACGCTCGTTGCCAATCGACTCAGCCTTTCCATCGCCGAACAACAGTCGCTCGCACTCGGCGCACTCGTGCATGATCTCGATTTAATCAGCGTCCCGGACAGTCACGTACTGAACATGGAATCCGACCCGCAGACCCATTGTCCCGACCTCGGTGCAAGGATGGGCCGAGCGATGGGATTATCAGCCGACGCCGTGCAGATAGTCGCCCTCCATCACGAGCGATGGGACGGAACGGGATACCCGTTTGGCTTACGAGAAGACAGCACGCCCTTGCTCGCTCGCATTGTCGGGATCGCCCAAGTGTTTGACGACCTGACCGCCGAAAAACCGGACCGAACATCCCTCCCCATCAACGAAGCCCTGCAACAGATCGAGCAACAAGCCGGCACCTCCTTCGATCCCACACTGACCGAACTCTTCTGCCGCACCATGCGCGAACAGCCCCCGCAGCACTGACATAAACCCAGTCGACTATGTTCTCGCCTGGATCTCACAACCGTGAAGCGGAAGCAGCCGAGGGTTTCTCTCGTTAGTTTGGTTGGACAAGACCAACTAGGCGAGCTATTCGAAACACGCGACTTCCCTGTGCAAGTAGCACGCATCTGCTCGGAAACCATCATCGCCTCTAACGCCGGCGCCTTTACATTAGCGGGAGGTGGCTACGGGCAATCGTGGAGGCCATTTGTATCGACCGAAAGGTTTCTGGACAAGACCTTCAGAAGAAAATAGACGACCTTGTAGCGAAAGGATTACTAGCGAAGCCCCAAGCTGATTTGCTTCACGAGGAGCGATACATAGGAAACGCGGCTCTCCATGAGATCTTACCGCCGGCTAAGCAGGAGATCGAGGACGGGCTTGTAATAGTGGAGGGGCTGATGAATACGATCCATATACTGCCTCTCCGGGCGGAGCGTCTTCGCGAAAAGCGACAAAAACGGACGAAAACGTGAGGTG
>WNFE01001051.1_pt1 | contig 19844 bp, 20 predicted proteins | sample 5400451 | NCBI WGS metagenome assembly WNFE01 (sample SAMN13153344, study PRJNA577476) | soil metagenome | isolation source: 200 cm saprolite under Douglas fir tree site 2 hole 2 | place: USA:California | collected 2015-04-18
CCGGGCCGGCCGACATCTACGCCGGCAGCCAGTACTACGGCGCCACCTGGGACCTCACCGTTCCCACGCAGCCCCTGAAGTTCGTGGGCACCGATGGCAAGGAGGTCCTGCTGCCGTGCGGGCTCACCTGGATCCACCTGGTGGACCCGGAGACGGAGGTGACTGGAAGCTAGGTTGGTTCCGCCTACGCGGCGGGCGGAATTTTCTCGGATGGCCTGAGGGCCACCCTCAAAAATTTCGATCCGTCGCGGCCCCGGCATGGAGCCATAGCGAGGCGATCGGCTGGCGTCAAACGGTTCGGCGTTCTAACGAGCTCCGCGCGGGTGCCGCTCGGCGTAACCGCCCTGACTGGCGGTTACGGTAGCCAGATTTCGGACGCCGACTGCACGTCGGTGATCCACCAGCGGCTGTCGATATCGACCAGGGTGTAGTGGTAGTAGCCCAGGAACCGGTGGGTCGTGCGCCGGCCGAGTCCGACCCCTTTCTCCGCATCCGGGACCAGCCGGTAGATCCACTCCTCCTTGGTGGTCACGTTCACGTTTTGCGGCCCGGCCTGCAGCCCGTAGGTCGGCAGTTCGAGCTTGCCGATCTGGAGGTAGGTGGTGTACGAGACGTCCAGGATCTGGCAGTCGATCACCAGGCTGGCCGCCGGGAACGACTCGAAATCGCCCGACAGGTCGTGGGCCACCTGCGACAGCATCGGCTCCAGGTAGACCTCGCGCAGCACCTCGGTGTCACGATTGTTGTAGGCCTGCTGGTTCAGCTTGATGGAGCGAAGCACCGTCTCCTTGATGGCCTGGACGTTGATCGTGGTTTCCTGGCGCACGCCTAGAGCGTACCGGAAACGCCCACCCCGCTCAGGTGGTCACGCCTTCGTAAAGCGTTGTTAAGGCAGGCGCCGGGTGGCCATAGGGTGAAGCCTTTGTGCCTGCCGCGCGTCGAATAGGTGAGCAGATGGCACGAACTGCCAAAGTCGGTCCGCGCCCATGAAGAATGGGTTCAACTGGAAGCTCTGGGCGCTGCTAGGCGGCGGCACGGAGGTCTTCCTGATCATCAGTGCTACCCGCTGGGCCCCGTCCCGGTTCACCTACTTCCTGGCCGTCCTGTTCCTGCCGGTCATGGTGCTGACCGGCTTCTGGAGCCGCAAGTACTTCCTGCTGGACCAGGAGAAGCAGGCCTTGAGCCACCGGGCGGAACGCAGCATGCAAGAGGTGACCCGCTTCTTCGAGACGGCGACCGCCGTCTCCAACCTGAGCAAGCTGGGCGAGAACCTGGACACCCTGGCTGTCAAGCTGGCGGAGCTGCTGGACGTCGAGATCTGCGGCTTCTTCCTCCACCAGGAGGGCCTCGAATCGCTGATCGCCCCCACCGTGCCCAGCGGGCTGCGCGAGGATCGGCTGTTCAGCCAGATGCGGCTCAACCAGCTCCGGTTCGCGGCCAACGCCTCCACCCTGGTGGGCCGGACATTCGTCAGCCAGGAACCGCTGATCATCGTCGATTGCCTGCACGACCCGGACGCCGCCCAGCTCCTGCCCGCCCAGTTCGGCTACCGCGACGTGCTGCTGGTGCCGCTGGGGGCGGCGGGCCGCCCGGTGGGGGTGCTGATGCTGGCCAACAAGCGTCACGACGCCTTCAGTACCTACGACGTCAAGCTGGCCACGTCGCTCGGCTCGGAGGTCGCCGTCTCCATCGAGAACACCATGCTCTTCGAGCAGACCCGCCAGCAGGCGCAGCGGCTGGACGCCTCCATCGAGATGCTGCGCAGCGTGTCCCAGGCGCTGACCGTCAGCAATCCCACGTCCCTGCTGCGCGCAGTGGTGCAGGCCGTACGCGCCCTGAGTGGCGCCCCGGCCTGCCTGATCACCCTCAGCACCGGCGGAGCCGAGCTGCAAACGGCGGAGGTGGGCGAGGGGTTCGACCCCGCCCTCGAGGGGCGCAGCTTCGGCCAGCTCTCGCCCGGCATCGTGACCCAGGTGGTGGTCGAGCAGCGGGCCCTCTTCAGCGAAAATCTGAAACAGGATCCCCGGTTCGCCGCCGACCCGCTGGCCCGGGAGTACGGGCTGCGGGCGGCCATGGCGGTGCCCATGTTCCTGCAGAAGGAACTCGCCGGCACGCTGTCCCTCTACTACCTGGAGCCGCAGCGCATGGACGCCACCTTGATGCAGGTCTTGCAGATCCTGGCCACCCAGGCGGCGGTTGCCCTGGACAACGCCCGCCGCTACCAGCGCGAGCGGGAGACCATCGAGATGCTGCGCCGGGCCAACGTCGAGCTGCAGGAAGCCGACCGGATGAAGTCCGAGTTCCTGACCAACCTGTCCCACGAGCTGCGCACGCCGCTGAACGCCATCATCGGCTTCTCCGAGATCCTGCACACCATGCCCGACCTCTCGGCCGACGAACGCGCCGAGTTCTCGGACAACATCCACCGCAGCGGCCGCCGGCTGCTCAAGCTGATCAACGACCTGCTGGACCTGACCACCATCCGGGCGGGGCGTCTCAAACTGCAGCCGCAGTCCTGCCTGGTCGCGGAGGCGGTCGACGCCGCCCTGTCCGAGAACGCGCCGGCCGCCAACCAGAAGAACCTGACGGTGCGCTCGGATGTGCCCCGCGGGCTGCAGGTGACCTACGACCCGCGCAGCCTTCGCCACATCGTCTACAACCTGGTGAACAACGCCATCAAGTTCACGCCGCAGCAGGGGCGGGTGACGGTGTCGGCCGCCAGCACCCCGGACGGCACGGTGGTCGAGGTCCGGGACACCGGGATCGGGATCCGGCTCGAAGACCAGGCGCGCCTGTTCGCGGAATTTCAGCAGCTCGACGGCTCGACCTCGCGGGCCTTCGAGGGGACCGGCCTGGGCCTGGTGCTCAGCAAGCGGCTGGTCGAGATGCAGGGTGGGCGCATCTGGGTCGAGAGCGAACCCGGACAGGGGAGCAGTTTTCGGTTCTTGATCCCGCACACGCCCATGCTGGCGAGGGTGGCATGATCCCAGCCGTCCCCCGCCGCATCCTGGTCGCCGAGGACGATCCCGAGCGGCTGGAAGCGATCGAGGACCGTCTCCAGGCGGCCGGCTTCACCGTCATTCCAGCCCTGGACGGGTTGGACGCGCTGGACCGGGCCCGCGAGGACCATCCCGACGCCGTGGTGCTCAACATGCTGCTGCGCCAGATTGATGGCCTGCGCGTCTGCGAGATCCTGAAGGCGAACCCCGCTACCACCAACATCCCGGTGGTGCTGGTGGCCGGCATTTACGCCGGGGCCGATGAGGGCCAGCGAGCGCTGGCCGCCGGCGCCGACCGATTCCTGGCCGAGCTCGGACCGCTGAGCAGCGCGGCCGGCCACGATCTGGGCGCCGGGTCAGACCTGGTGGAGGCGCTGCAGCACGTGCTGGGCGCCCAGGCCGCCGACGAACGACCCCTGGTGCTGGTGATCGACGATGACCCGGACAACCGGGCGTTCCTGGTGAAGGCGATCAGCCGGCAGGGGCTGGAGGTGGTGACCGCGGCCACCATGACGGCGGCCCGCCGCCTGCTCGACGGCCGGCAGCCGGCGCTGGTCTTCCTCGACGTCCAGATGCCGGGCGAGAGCGGGCTGGTGCTCCTACCCCAGTTTCAGCGCGACTTCCCGGAGACCGTGACTGTGATGATGACGGCCTTTGGTTCCGAACAGGTGGCGGCGGAGGCCCTACGCGGCGGCGCCGACGACTACATCGGCAAACCGATTGAGCTGCCCCGGTTGCGGGACCTGCTGGAACGCAACCTGGAGAAGCAGCGGCTGCGGGCCGAGCGGCTGGCGCTGCTGCGCCGGCTGAAGGAGTCCAATCGCTATCTGGTGCGCCAGCACGCGGCATTACGCCGCGCGGACCACGAGATCATGCAGGCCAACCGCCAGCTGGAGCAATCGAACCGGTTCAAGTCGGAGTTCCTGGCGAATATGTCGCACGAGCTGCGCACGCCCCTGAACGCCATCCTGGGGTTCAGCGAGATCCTGCTGGACAGCAGCATGGAGCTCACCGCGGGCGAGCGGGTGGAGTTCCTGCGCAACATCCGGTCCAGCGGGCAGCACTTGCTCAGCCTGATCAACGACATCCTGGACCTGGCCAAGATCGAGGCCGGCAAGATGGATCTCCACGCCGAGGAGATGTCGGTGCTGGACGCCATCCACGAGGTGACCAGCATCCTGGAGCCGATGGCTCGGCAGCAGGGCCTGCGGCTGCTGGCCAGCGGGCTGGCCCCGGCGGGCACCATCCGCGCCGACAAGAGCAAGTTCAAGCAGGTGCTGTACAACCTCCTGTCCAACGCCATTAAATTCACGCCGCCCCCCGGCAGCATCACGTTGGCCGTGCGCGACGACACGGACCAGGTGACCGTCTCGGTCACCGACACCGGCATCGGCATCAAGCAGGAGGATGTGCCCAAGCTGTTCCGCGAGTTTCAACAGCTGGACGGCACCTATACCCGCAAGTACGAGGGCACGGGTCTGGGTCTGGCGCTGTGCCGCCGCTTTGTCGAGATGCACGGCGGGCGCATCTGGGTAGAGAGTCACCCCGGCCACGGATCCACGTTCACCTTCTCCTTGCCCCGGCAGTCGCGGCTGCCCGAGGACGCGATGCCGGAGGCGCCGACCCCGCCGGAGTTGATGGATCGGCCGCTGGTGCTGGTGATCGAGGACGACCTGGTGACCAGCCAGCGGCTGACCAGCGAGATCCAGGCGGCGGGATTCCAGGTGGCGCACGCGCGCGACGGCGACGAAGCCCTGCGCAAGGCGATCGATATCCTGCCGGACCTGATCACCATCGAGACGGTGCTGCCGCGCAAAGATGGATGGGAGGTCCTCCAGGAGTTGCGCCGCCGGGCCGCCACCGCCGACATCCCGGTCCTGATTTGCTCCGTAACCGAAAACCGCGGGCTGGCGGCCAAGCTCGGCGTCACCGAGTACGTGGCCAAGCCCTGGTCCACCAAGACCCTCCAGGAGGCTCTGCAGCGACTAGCCCAGCGGGTCTCCCGGCGGCGCGACCGGGTTCGGCTGCTGCTCTTGCACCAGGACCGGCGGGCCATCGCCGGGCTGGCCGCCGCCCTGGTGGAGGAGGGCTTCGAGGTCTTCCGGGCCGACTCCGCCGAGGAGGCGCAGGCCAAGGCCGACGCCGCCCCGCCGGACGTCGTCTTGCTGGTCCCGCCGCGCCCGGACTGGGCCCGGCTGATCTCGAAATTGGCGCCCCAACCGGTGCTGCTGGCGGTGGGCGAGTTTGGCCCCGAAGTGCCAGCGATGGACTGGGCAGCCGTTATACCAGACGGACTCTTGGACCCCAGGCCGGTGCTGCACGCCGTCAAAGGCCTGGAGGTCGTTCAGCAACGAAGGAGGAGCGGCCGTGAGCGGCGGCAAGGTACTGATCGTCGAGGATAATCCGGTCAACCTCCGGTTGGCGCAGTTCCTCCTGGAGAAGGCCGGCTTCGCCGTGGCCAAGGCGACCAGCGGAGCCGAATGCCTGGCCCAGCTGGAGCTGGATATCCCCGATGTCGTGCTCATGGACATCCAGCTGCCCGGGGAGGACGGGCTTTCCATCACCCGCAAGATCCGGGCGACGCCTCGCCTGGCGGCGGTGGTGGTGGTGGCCCTGACGGCCCACGCCATGGCGGGGGACCGGGAGAAGATCCTGGCGGCGGGATGCGATGGGTACATCCCCAAGCCCGTCGATCCGGGACGGTTGGCCGGCGAAGTCCGGCGCTATCTGCACCAAGGACGGTTGAAGTCGGCGTGAGCGAACGGCAAAAGCCCGGCTCCTTCCAGGAGATCCTGGAACAGAACCAGCAATTCATCAGCCACCTGCAGGCGCTCCAGGAGTCCGCGGACGCGCAGCTGGCGGCCAAGCAAGACGACCTTGCCCAGACGCGCAGTCGCCTGGAACAGGCGACCAAGGAATTGACTGGGCTGCGCCACGACAAGCTGGAATGGGCGACTGCCCGCCAGGCCCTCACCGAGGAGCTCGAAACTCTGAAGAAGCAACACACCGAGCTCAAGGTCGCCCATGACAACATGAAGGCGGAGTTCAACCGGCTGGAGGCCGGCGTGGAGCGGGCCGCCGCCCGCGACACGGAGCGCCGCACCGAGCTGCAGCGCCTGGAGACCGAGCGCCTGGATCTCAGCCGCCGTCTGGACATCGAGCAGCAGCAGTCGATGGAGCGGATGACCAAGGTCCGCCACATCCTCGACGGGCTGCAGGCCGAGCTCGATGGCTTTCTGCAGCAAGGGCGGGTGAGGGCCGCGTGACCGACGCGCCCCGGGCTCCCAAGACCTTCGCCGAGATCCTGCAGCAGAACTCGGAGTTCATTACCCACCTCCAGGTCCTGCAGGAGGACGTGCAGTCGCAACTGGCCACGCGAGAGGCCGAGCTCGCCCAGGCGGCGGAGCGCCTGGCCCAGGTGCAGAAGGACCTGGACGAGCTGACCAGCGCCCAGCTGCGGTGGGCCATGGACCGCCAGGCACTGCTGGCCGAGCACGAAACCCTGAAGAAGGGACACGCGGCGCTCAAGAGCTCGAATGCGGCGATGCTGAGCGAACATACAACGCTCAAGAAGGGGAATGAGGCGCTCAAGAGCTCCCATGGGGCGATGCTCAGCGAGCACGAAACCCTGAAGAAGGGGCACGAGGTGCTCAAGACCTCCTATGCGGCCACCCAGGCCGAGCTGATCAGGGTACAGCAGGAGGTCCAGCTGGCCAAGACGCGCGACGACGAGCGCCGGGCGCAGCTCCGCCAGCTGGAAAAAGAACGGATCGAGCTCAGTCAGAAGGCGGAAGCCGACCAGCGGAAGCTGCGGGAGCAGGACTCCGCCTTGAGCAAGGACCTGGAGTCCCTGCAGACCGACCAGCTGCAATGGGCCGTGGACCGGGAAGGCTTGCTCAAAGAGCGCGACGGGCTCAGCCAGCGGCACACCAGGGTGACGGCGCAGCTGGCCGACCTGACCCGCCAGGTGCAGCTCCTGACCACCGAGATCGAGCCGCTGCGGACGGCCCGGGACAAGTGGCAGGTCGAGCGGCAGCGCCTGATCGCTGACCTGGGTCGCCTGGAGCAAGAGGCGCAGGCCAAGGATGCGCAGGTCAAGGCCGACCGCAAGCTGCTCCAGACCGAGCTCGATGACGCGCGCAAGCAGCTGAAAGACACCACACGGCTGCAGCAGGAGCGACAGCAACTGGCGGACGAAAAGGCGGCGCTGCTGGCCAAGGTCCGCAGCCTGGAAGGGGACTGGCAATCGCGCGAAGGCTCCATCGCCGAGGAGAAAGGGAAGTTCAAGCACCAGGTGCAGGAGGCCCAGGCCCGGGTGGCTGCGGTCCAGCAGGACTACGACAAGCTGAAGGCACTGCACGCCGACCTGGCCGGCGAGTCCGGGAAGAAGGCGGAGGAATGGACGGTGCGTGAACACCGGCTGACGGCGGAGAAGAACCAGCTCAAGGTCGACCTGGAACGGGTGCAGGCCGAGCTGTCGGCGATGAGCGACCGCCATACGGAGCTGCAGAAGGGTCTGAAGTCCCAGAACACCGAGTTGGAGGTCGCCTGGCAGAGTGAGAAGGCGTCCCTCAAGGCCCAGCTAGACGAGGCGCGCAAGGCCGCCAGCCAGGGGCCCACCCAGGTCCAGCTGATCACCAAGTTCGAGGGCGAGAAGCGGGCGCTGCAAGCCCAGCTCGACGCCATCCGGACCGAACTGGCCGCCGCCGGGAAGGGCAAGGAAGCCGCCGCCGCGCTGGCGCAAGCCAAGCGCGACTTCGAGGCCAAGTTCCGGGTCATCTACGACCAGAGCCACGACCTCAAGTCGCCGTTAAACGCGATCAACGGCTTCTCCAACATCCTGCTGAACCCCAAGGAGAACCAGACCACGCCGGAGGAGCGGCAGGAGTTCATCTCGCACATTTACGAGGCGGGCCGGCTGTTGCACGAGCACATCAACGAGCTGATCGAGTTCGCCAAGCAGGAGGCCGGCATCCAGGAGAAGCCGGTGGCGATGATCCCCCCGGCGCCCAGTGGGGGAACCAAGGCCCCCATCATCCTGGTGGCCGACAACGACGGCGCCGTCAAGGACCGCATCGAGCCGTTCCTCAGCAACGCCGGGTATGAGGTCCTGTTCGCCGCCAGCTCCCAGGAGGCGCTCAAGAAGGCGGTGCAGGCCCAGCCGCTGGCCATCCTGATCGACGCCGCCCTCCCGCCCAACGGCGGGTCGGGGCTCATCTACGACCTGCGTCGCGAGTCCAAGACGCGGGACATCCCCGTGGTGCTGACGTCGAAGGTCAACAAGGAATCGCTGGGCTTCGATATCGGGCACAGCGACTTCCTGACCAAGCCCATTGACCGGCAGCAGCTGCTGCAGATGATGGTCAAGTACGACCTGCTGGCGGATGGCAAGCGCTCCAAGAAGACGCCGTCCTCCATCCTGGTGGTGGACGACGACCCCCAGAACGTCCGGTTGCTGAAGGCCATGCTCAAGCCGTTCAACATGGAGGTGCTGGTGGCCGACGGCGGGAAGTCGGGCATCGAACAGGCCCTCAAGAAGAAGCCCGACCTGATCATCCTGGACCTGATGATGCCCGAGGTCGACGGCTTCGAAGTGGTGTCCGCCCTGCGCGGCAATCCGGACACCGCCCAGATCCCGATCCTGATCTACACCGCCAAGAACATCACCAGCGAGGACCGCGAGCGGTTGCAGGGCAACATCCAGTCGATCATCCAGAAGGGGGACTTCGGCAAGGAGCGCTTCCTCGAGATGATTAACAGCCTCCAGACCACCCCGCCGAGTTGAGCCGGCCGGGACCTCCCGGGAACTCGGTGACCACCCTCGATCTGCTGCTGGTTCGCCTTCGCTTCGTGGCCCTGGCCGTGCCGCTGGCGATGCTGCTGGTCATGCCCAGCCGGTCGTGGGTGCTGGTGGTGACCATCGATGCCGCGGTGGCCGCCTACAACGGGGTCATCTTCCGGGCCCTGAAGCGCCGCGCCAGCGGGCGGCTCCCGGATGGCTATGCCCTGCAGCTCCTGATCCTCGACCACGTGGCGGTGTCGGCCTTCATCGTGCTCTTCATCATCAGCCCCACCACCAGCTCGCCCTACCTGCTCTACGCCGCCGTGGCCACCGAGGCCATTTTCCGGTTCGACATCCGGGGCGGCATCCTCACCGGCGCCTTTTTCGCCACCGGTTTTTTTCTCTTTCAGCTGGAGGGGCTGGGACTCGAGGTATCCCTGCGCGACACGCTCCTCCGGGCCGTCCCCACGGTCGCCGGGGCCACCGGGCTGGGGGCTGCGGTGCGGGTCCTCAACCAGGAGATCCAGGACACGCGGCGCCAGCTGGAGCAGACCGAACAGCTGCGCCGGGTCCTGAGCGAGCTGGTCGGGGTGGTCAACCTGATCCGCATTCTGGAGACGGTGCTGGAGACCGGGATTCGCCTGCTCCAGATGGAATCGGGTGCCGTGGCGCTGCTGGACGAGAACCGCAAGGCCTTTGTGATTCGAGCCGTGCTCAACCAGCCGCCCCTGCTGCGGGATACCGTCGTGGAGGCCCAGGGGATTGTGAACCGGGTGGCCCGCGAACAGCAGATCGTGATGGTGGCGGAGCAGCCCTTCCTCAGCGACAGCCGGCCAGGGCTCGATGACCTGGTCTCGGAGATCGCGGTAGGCGTGCCGGTGCTGCTCGACGATCGGGTCATTGGCGTCCTCCAGCTCAACCGTCGCGGGGAAGTGCGCAAGCTGTATCGCTGGGAAGAGGCGGCGCTCCAACTACTGGGGCAGCAGCTGGCGGCGGCGATCCGCAACGTCCGCTTGTTCGAGGAGGCCGATACGCGCGCCCGGCGGCTGGTCCTTCTCAACCATTGCATCGACCGCATGAACCAGCGGCTCTTCGAGCCGGACCTGCTGGACACCCTGGTAGACGGGCTGGTGGAGCATTTCGAGGTCGAAGTCGCCCAGGTGTGGTTACTGGAGCAGCCCGACGGCTCGCTGCGATGCCAGGCCACCCGCCACACGACGGGGAGCGCCATGCCGCTCCCGGCGCGGGTCGCCCAGGGGACCACCGAGATCGGCCGGGTGGCCGTCCTGGGCAGTACCCTCCTGGTGGAGGATCCCGCCCGCGACCATCGGTTCGAGAACCGCTCCTGGCTGGAACAGGAGGGGATCCGCTGCTTCGCCGGCTTTCCGCTGCAGGTCAGCGCCCAGCAGCTGGGCGTCCTGGCCGTCTACACCCGGCAGATCCTCGACCGGAACGCCATCGAGCTGCTCACCGTCTTCGCCCAGCACGCGGCCACCGCCATCCATGAATCGAACCTCTTCCACCTGGCCACCGAGCAGAAGGCGCGGCTGGAGGCGGTGAACACCGAACTGAATCGGGCCAACCAGCACAAGTCGGAGTTCCTGGCGCACATGAGCCATGAGCTGCGAACCCCACTCAATTCGATCCTCGGCTTCTCCCAGTTGCTGCAGGAGGGCGACGGCGGGGTGCTTAGCCCCGACCAGCGGCAGGACGTGGAGATCATCGCCTCCAACGGCCGGCACCTGCTGTCCCTGATCAACGACCTGCTCGACCTGTCCAAGCTGGAGGCGGGCAAGGCCCAGCTCCACCGCGGCGAGCTCGAGGTCAAAGTCCTGGCTTCCGAGTGCACCGGCGCGGTGAGCTCGCTGGCCAAGACCAAGGGACTCGAGCTCACCGTCGCCGTCTCGGAGGGGCTGGATGAGGTCTACGGCGACCGCGCCAAGATCAAGCAGATCCTGCTCAACCTGCTGGGCAACGCCATCAAGTTCACCGACACCGGGGAGGTGGTGCTCAGCGTGGAGCGGCGCGGCTCGGAGGTCTGCTTCAGCGTGCGCGACACGGGCATGGGTGTGCCCCTGGAAGACCAGGAGCGGATCTTCGAGAGCTTTGCCCAGGGACCCCACAGCGCGGAAGGCAAGATCCAGGGAACCGGCCTGGGCCTGGCCATCTCCCGGCGCCTGGTGGAGATGCACGGCGGCCGCATCTGGGTGGAGAGCAAGCCGGGCCAGGGCAGTACCTTCACCTTCACCATCCCGCAGCGAGGCGTGCTCGAAATCATCCCGCCGGCCGCGTAACCGGACCGAACTCTCAGGTCTGTGCGTCGATCCTCTTTTCAAAGCACACGCTGGTCAGCGTGTCGGCGTACTCGCCCCAGCAACGGATCGGTTTGAAGCCGGCCCGGCGATAAAGTCCGATCGCCTCAGTCTGGTAGATGCCCGTTTCCAGCACCAACCGATGGACGCCCAAGTCCCTTCCTTGGGCTTCGAGACGCGCCAGGATCTCCTTGGCGACACCACGCCCGCGCACCTCTGGGTCGACGTACATCCGCTTCAGCTCGGCGGTCGTGTCGTCCAGCTTGCGCAGCGCGCCGCACCCGATGGCTCGTCCCTCCGCCCGCGCCACCACGAACGTCCCGACCCGCGGTGCGAGGTGCTCCAGCTTGAGGTTCGGCCCAAATCTTTCGTCGGGCGAGTAGCGGCTGGCCAGGTGCGCGTCGAGTGCCGCGATCAGCCGGCGGGCGTCGGCGGACTCGAAGGACTCGGCGGCGACGGTGATCTTCAGGTCAGCCCACCCGACCGCTGATCAGCAGGATCCCGATCACCCCCGTGATCACCGCCGCGGTCAACTCCAGCGGGCGCTGGGGGATCAGCGTGCCCAGCTTGTTGCCGGCGACCACCGCCAGGGCGCTCACGCTCCACAGGGCCAGCGTCGACGCCAGCAAGACCGGGACGGGGCGCTGGTAGCGGGCCTGCAGGGCCGCGGTAGCCAGCTGGGTCAAGTCGCCCCACTCGGCAATGAAGACGACCAGGAACGCGGTCATAAACGGCCCCCGGTGGCGGCGCTCCTCGCGCACAATCTCCTTCTGTTCGACCTCGGCTTGCTTGCGAAAATTCCTCCGGACGAGGACGGCGGCCACCAGCACGAATGCCAGCCCGGCCACGATTCGCACCGGCTCTCGGGGCAGGAAGCCGAGCAGCGACCCGGCGAAGACCGCGACCACGGACTGGATGACGAACGCCAGGGCCGTGCCGGCGAAGACCGGGAGGGGGCGGAGCCGGCTGGCCATCAACAAGGTCGCCAGGGCCGTCTTGTCGGGGAGCTCCAGCAGGAAGATGACCGCGAAAACGCTCAGCCCGATGGTGAGGTCGGTCGGCACCAGTGGAGTCTACGGAGAAGGAGGTCTAGCGGGCCCAGAGCGGGAAGGAGACCAGGAAGATCACGACGCCGAGCCCCAGGGTGCGCATGCTAGCCCGCCAGCGCCAGCTCGGGTCCCTGGGAAGAGGTTACCTTCCCGTTGAACCGATAGCCGACGCCGCGCTTGGTGTGGATGTAGGTGGGCTTGTTGGGCTGGGGCTCGATCTTGGCCCGCAGCCGGGAGATGTGCACCCGCAGGCCCTCCTCGTAGGCCTCCTCGTCGCCGTCCCAGGCTTTGGCCAGCAGGGTCTCGTTGGTGACGACCCGGCCGGCGTTGCGCACCAGCAGGAACAGCAGCTTGGACTCGGTGGGGGTGAGGGTCAGCTGCTTGCCGCGCACCCGCGCCCAGTGCTGGACAAAGTTGATCTGCAAATCCGGGTCGATGACGACCTCGGGCTGCTCCACCCCGGCGGATTCGCCGAAGCGGCGCAGGACGCGCTGGATGCGGGCCACCAGCTCTTCCTTCTCGAATGGCTTCACGATGTAGTCCTCGGCGTACATTTGCAGGCCCTCGACCTTGCTCTCCAGGGCCGCCACGGCGCTGAGGATCATGATCGGGACGTCGAGGTGACTCTTGATTCGCCGGCACAGCTCGAACCCATCCATGTCCGGCATCATCAGGTCCACCACCACGAGGTGGGGGATGCCGTCGTGGAGCTTGCGCAGCGCCTCCGGGCCGCTGCCGGCGGTCATGACCTCGTACCCCGCGTGCTCGAGGATCCGCTTGAGGATCTCGCGAGCCATCGCGTCGTCGTCCACGATCAGGACCCGGTAGCGGTTGACGATGTTCACTCCCTGCCGACCCGCCAGGATCGCGCGCCTAACGGCGGAGCGGCCGCCATGAATCTGGATACCCTGCAGCAAGAGGGTTTCGCCCTCGCCCTGCACTGGTATATGACCGGGTTCGTCCATTTCCTTACGGTTCCTCTTGACGATGTGATGAAGCTTGTCGCACGCGAGTGACAGCCCCTGCTGGTCCATCACGCGGGCTGCGCGTGACCTGTCCACACGGTAGGGAGTGCGGCTTACGGCTGCTCTTACAGGGCCCGAACCAGGATGGGCCGAATGCCCATGGGCTCAGAAAAGGGAGGCGAGCGGTGCCTCTCGCCTCCCTCTGCGCTGATCCTACGGTCCGGCGGACCGGCGGAAAACGGTCAGAGGGCCCACCCAGGGCGCCATTCGGGCCCCCGCGGAATTGGTGCTGGGCCCAGCCCGAACCGGGCTACAATGGCCTTTGCCCGCCCGGGTGGTGGAACTGGTAGACACGCAGCTTTGAGGGGGCTGTGAGCGCAAGCTTGTAAGGGTTCAAATCCCTTCCCGGGCAGTTCACCGATTTGAGCATCAGCAGCTGGTTTCTGCAGCTCCGCTACCCCCGGCACCAGTTTGGGGCCGGGTTTCGCGGGCCCTGGCGGCTCCGGATCAAGGGCCCGGGGACGGTCTCCTTCGGCACCAACGTGCGGATCCGCAACCGGGCGGGGCGGACGGCGCTGATCACGCACACGCCGGGCGCGCGGATCGAGGTGGGCGACGGGGTGGAAATCGACGGTGCCGGCATCATGGCCGCCACTTCGATCATCATCGGACCGGGGGCTATGCTCGGCTCCTGCCTCCTGGTGGACACCGACTACCACGCCGTGGGGCCAACCCGCCGGGGACCGGACGCGGCAGTGATAGAGCGGCCGATTCGGATCGGCGCCGGGGCCTGGATCCAGGACCGGGCCACCATCCTGAAGGGCGTGGCGGTGGGGGAGGGGGCCGTGGTCCGGTTCGCGTCGGTGGTCGCCAGTGACGTGCCGCCGGGCGCGGTGGTGCTGGGGAATCCCGCCCGAGTAGTCGCGCCGCCTTAGCCCGAATCCAGCGTTAGTGTTGGGCTGCGGCGGCGATGTTGCTGTACAGGTTCTTGACCGTGTTGCCCAGCACCATGACCACCAGGATCAGGATGACAACCACCAGCGACAGGATCAGGGCGTACTCGAGCATGGACTGCCCTTCAAGGTCCTGGCGCCGGAGGTACGCGCGAATCGCCCAAATCAGTCCACCCAAAATAAAGCCTCTTTATAAACGAGATCGACGTTGGGGCCAGCATGCACGGTAAACGTTGCGCCGGCATTAAGCGAAACTGGCTGTGACCGGGTTGTGACCGGAGCGCTACCAGACCGGCAGGCGCTTGCCGTTGTCGCCGGCGGGAGTCAGGCCTGGGCCCGGTGGGAGCGCTGGACCAGGTAGGTGACCACCGTCAGGTATTCGGCCGAATCCGCCGACCCCACCCAGCGGGCGTCGTCGGGGCCCCGGCCAAATAGGGCGAAGAGATCGTTAAGGCTTAGCTTCTCCCGCATAATGTGATAGTATCGGTATCATAGCACGGCCGTCCCGTTCCGGCAAAACCCGAAGACGGTCAGCGGTGGTCGTCGCGTTGGACCAGGTAGAGGACGACGGCCAGGTACTCCTGGGAGTCGGCCGAGGCGACCCAGCGGGTGTCTTCCGGCTGCCGGCCAAACAGGGAGAAGACCTCGGTCAGCGTGAGGTGCTCGTCCATAGGGGTCGCGCCCATGGGGGTGCAACGGCCGCCGCCGCGCGAAGCGCGCGAATTCCGGTCACAAGCCAGTAACGGTTGCCGGTTCACAGGCGCGCTGCTTAGGCCGGCGTTAGCCCTGGTACAATTTCGAGGAAACTTACGGAGGAAAAATCGATGTTCTTTTTCAATACCGGCTACTTGTTCTTCGTCTTCCTGCCGATCTTGCTACTCAGCCTGGCGGCCCGCGGATGGGTCCAGTCCACCTACGCGCGCTATTCCAAGGTGCCCAACTCAACCGGGCAGACCGGGGCCCAGGTAGCCCAGCGGATCCTGGCCGGCAGCGGGCTGAGCCATGTCCAGATCAACATCATCGACGGGGATCTGACCGACAACTACGATCCCCGCACCAAGACCCTCAACCTGTCCCGCGGCGTGGCCACCAGCACGTCGGTGGCCGCCGAGGCAGTGGCGGCCCACGAGATCGGTCACGCTCAGCAGGACGCGCAGGGCTACTTCGCCATGCAGTGGCGATCCGGCCTGGTGCCGGTGGCCAACCTCGGCTCGCAGGCGGCACCTCTCATTGTGGTGGCCGGCCTCATCCTCTCCTGGCTGTCGGGTGGTGCCTTCGGCCTCGTGATCGCCGAGCTCGGCCTCGCCCTGTTCGCCATGGTCGTTCTCTTCAACCTGGTGACCACCCCGGTCGAGTTGAACGCCAGTCACCGCGCGCTGGGCTTGCTGGCGGAGAATGGGGCGATCCTGCCCGAGGAGCAGGCGGGCGCGCGCCAGATGCTGCGTGCCGCCGCCTTCACCTACTGGGTAGCGCTGATCGCCTCGATCCTGACCCTGCTCTACTACGCCTCGCTGGTCTTTGGCAATCGCCGCAACAACTGACCGCGCCCCGTTCTCAACCGCCGACCCCGACGTGATCGCCCGGTTTCTGACCGGCGGCGGGGAGCCGGCCTATCGCGCCGACCAGGCGCGGGCCTGGTTCTGGCGGCAGCTGGCGCCCTCCTTCGACGCCATGCGGACGCTCTCGCCGGCGGCGCGGGCCCAGCTGGCCGGGGGCTACACGTTTTCCACGGTCGCTGAACACCGCAAGCGGGAGGCTGACCGCGGGGCCACCGTCAAATACTTGTTCCGGCTTCAGGATGGGCGCACCATCGAGACGGTGGTAATGCACTATCCGGCGACTGAACGCGGACGCGCCCGGACCACGGTCTGCGTCAGCTCGCAGGTCGGTTGTCCCATCGGCTGCACCTTCTGCGCCACCGGCCAGTCCGGCTTCGACCGCAACCTGACCGAGGCCGAGATCGTCGACCAGTTCCTGGCCGCCAGCCGGGGACTGAAGGCGCAGCAGCGTGCCCTGACCAACGTGGTTTTCATGGGCATGGGCGAGCCCCTGAACAACTATTCAGCCGTGGTGGCGGCTATCCGGCGATGGGCACGGCCGGACAGCCTCAACTTCAGCCCGCGACGGGTGACGGTCTCGACCATCGGCCTGGTGCCGTTCATCCAGCGGCTGGCGGCCGAGAACCTTCCGGTCAATCTGGCCATCTCCCTGCATGCCCCGGACGACGCGCTGCGCACATCGATGATCCCGGTCAATCGGAAATACCCGATCGCCGCGGTGGTAGCGGCGGCCCGGGCGCATGCCGAGCGGACCGGGCGGCGCACGAGTTATGAGTACGTGATGCTGGCCGGGGTCAATGACAGTTCGGAACAGGCCGGCCGCCTGGCGTCCGTGATCGGGCGCCACCTGACCCACGTTAACCTCATCCCGATGAATCCCGTGGAGGGCAGCCCGCTGCGCCGGCCGAGTCGCGACCGCACCCTCACCTTCCAGCGCATTCTGCAGGCAGCTGGGATTTCGACCACCATTCGCGACACGCGGGGACTGGACATCGACGCCGCCTGCGGCCAGCTCCGGGCACGAGAGCTGGCTCCCACGCCCGCAGGATAGACGCCCCGGCAGGGCTTGTACCCTGCATGGATGGTCGTCCCGTGATGCGGACCTATACTCAGGGGGATTTGAGGAAAACCCTGTTCCTCTCGATGGGGGTGGCGATGACGCTCGCCGCCTGCGGCGCCTCAGCGCCGGCCGAAACGCCGCAGCAGGTGCTGGCCGCCGCCGCCCAAAAGCTGGGCGGACTGCACACCGTCAAGTTCGACGTGCATGGGACGATCCTGACCAGGATCCCACCCGAAGTCATGGCGGCGCTGACGAACAACCAGGCGCAGCAGGGTTCTTCCGTGGCGGCCCTGGCCAACACCAGCGTCGACCTGAAGGGCACCGGTGAGGCCGTCTATCCGGACCAGATGCACGTCAGCGTCCAGGTGACCACCAGCGGGCTGGCCTTCGCCACCGAGCAGGTGGTCGCGGGCGGCAAGGTGTACACCAAGAATCCGCTCACCGGACAATGGCTGGCCGGCGATCCCAGCCAGCTCGGCATGCAGCTCAACCAGCTGGGACCATTGACAGCCAAGCAGATCCTGGAGGCGTCGGGGTCGGTCCAGGATCTGGGCGACGTCAGCCCCAACAACGTGGCCACCCATCACTATCGGATCACGCCCGACAAGACCAAGCTGACCCCTACCCTGGAAGCCAATCCGGCCTTCACCGACCCGCAGGCCCGCAAGGCGCTCGAACAAGCGCTCAACGCCGGGACCCTCACCTTCGAGGTCTGGATTAGTAAGGATGATCACCTGCTGCGATCCATGCGGTCCGACGCCGACATACTGATCCCGGCGGCCCAACTGGTCTCGGGCAATACGCAGCTCCCGGCCGGTGCCGCCATCCACATCACCGCCCACCTCGACCTGGCCTTTCACGACTTCAATGCGCCGGTGACGATTACCATCCCCAAGACGTCTTGATCGTTTCGCCATCGCTCCTGTCGGCCGACTTCAGCCGGCTGGGGGAGGAGGTCGCCGCGCTGGAAGCGGCCGGCGCCGACTGGATCCACTTCGACGTGATGGACGGCCACTTCGTGCCCCCCATCACCATTGGTCCGATGGTGATCAAGCAGTGCCGGCGCTATGCCAGGATCCCCTTCGATGTGCACCTGATGATCGAGGCGCCGGAGCGGACCCTCGGAGACTACGCCGACGCCGGGGCGACCACGCTCTCGGTCCACGTCGAGGCGACCCGCCACATCCACCGGACGCTTGAGCTGATCCGCAAGGCCGGCATGCGTCCGGGCGTGTGCCTCAATCCCGGGAGCCCGTTGGACCTGGTGGCGCCGGTCCTCCCGTTGGCCGACCTGCTGGTGGTGATGGGCGTCAACCCGGGGTGGGGCGGCCAACCGTTCATTGACTCCACGCCCGAGCGGGTCCGGGCCGCCCGCCAGCTGGCGGACCGCCTGCATCCCACGCTGGACATCGAGGTCGACGGCGGCGTCAACCTGGAGACCGGGCGGAAAGTTTCGACCGCGGGCGCCACGGTGCTGGTGGCGGGGCACTTCACCTTCAGCCACCCGAAGGGCGCCAAGGCCGCCATCGCCGAGTTACACGGCCTTTAGGAAGGGCTTAGACGCTCTGTCGCGGGGACATGGTCTTCGCGGCACGTGCCGGGACGGAGGTTCGCCGGCCTTGGTGCGGCCGGCTCACCTCGACGGCCGCGCTCGGGCAACTTGGGCACGCGCGATTGGAACCCATTGCTCGCACTCAAGGGACTCGGGCGCGTACCGTGCTAATGCAGACTGCTGGCCCGAGCTTGGAGCCGGTCGCCTGACTGCGACCGGCTATTCCGCGGTCGGCATGTGCAGGTACATGCTCTGGATGCCCACCTTGCCGGGGCCGGTGAACCGGTTCCAGATCAGCTGGCCGGAGCCGCCGAACATGCCGGTGCGCAGCCCGAACATCTGGACCTCCATCTTTACGTTCGCGTCCCGGTAGATCCAGCCACCCGGCTCCACATCGATCTGCTCGCCCTGGGCAAGCACCTTCTCGAAGACGTTCCCATAGCCATGCAGCCAGACCACCCCTTCCTGGTTTTGCGCCCGGAAGTGGTCCACGAAGAAACCGGTGGAGGCGAAGAGCATGTTGGTGACGCCCTTCTGGCGTGTGAACCCGTACTCCAGGTTGGCGGTGGCGGCCAGGAACTGGTGCTCCCGGACTTCGACCGCTTGGCCCGGCACCAGATGGATGGGGAAGATCTGACCGGCGCCGTCACGGGAGAAGGCGATCTCGCCTGGCCCCTGGGCCTCGGTCAGAAAGACCGGCATCCCGGCGATCATGCGCTTGAACGCGCCTTTCAGCGTCTTCATGCCGATGTTCAGCTGGGGGTCTTTCCAGAGCACGACGTGGTGCTCGAAGAACACCGGGACCTGCCCGCCGAGCGTGACGTGAAGGATAGGCACCATCTCCCCCTCGATCCGGTAGCCGATCCCGGGGGCCTGGCCGTCCTCGACCCGGGTGGGGAGGAGGCGGGGCGGCTGTGGCATGGTCAGAACGCGTAACTCGGGCGGTTCGCCATCCTTGCGGCGGCCGCAGTGAACGGGGTGGGCCCGCGTTTCAGGGGATATGGCTGCGCCGGCCGCCCAGTTCTTTCGGTCGCAGCCCAGCCGGGGAGGGCAGCTCCGTCTCTGGAGCGTCGGCCTGACCCTGGCGGCCTCGGTCGGGCTGGCGGTGGCCGCCGCCCATCTGCCGGCGGTCATTTCCTCGGGGGCGAACCTTCGGGACCCCGACCAGGTGATCTACGCCCGCAACATCTGGCAAGAGAGCCAGACCAGCCTGGTGGTGCTCGCCCTGCTTCTCCCGTGGATGGGCTACGGCCTGCTGCTGCGGGGCGCGCCCTGGGGCCGGCTGGCGGTGCTGGCGCTGGCGGGGGCCGGGGCGGCGCTCGGCCTGTGGATGACCGCGCATAGCCTTGGCCTGTATGCGGCGAAGCCAGAGTACGTGGCGGGGGTCGTCACCCGGGTTGACGGCCGGCAGATTACGCTGGCGGCGCGTCCGCCCCGGACCTTCTACCTGGTCGTCTCAGAGGCCGAACTGCGCGCGGCGCAGATCTGGGACCGGCCGGGCAACGCGGTGGGAATGTGGGTGGCGCCCAACGGTCAGGCGGGCTTCATCGGACGCCCGAGTGGCGGCAAGCCCATCCTCCAGAGCTAAGCCCGGAACCACCGAAGTCGGGCTT
>WNFE01001053.1_pt1 | contig 19818 bp, 16 predicted proteins | sample 5400451 | NCBI WGS metagenome assembly WNFE01 (sample SAMN13153344, study PRJNA577476) | soil metagenome | isolation source: 200 cm saprolite under Douglas fir tree site 2 hole 2 | place: USA:California | collected 2015-04-18
CGGCGTGATCTTTTCGAGCGAACGAGAATAGCCATGAATTCATTCTTGGAATCGAAACCAGATTCTCTGTCAGCCTCGGAATACATACTCCAGAACTTCGAGCCGACCGACCGTATTGCAGTCCTCGTACGAAACCGCAGGGCGGGTGAAACTATTCAACGAATTACGACGGCCAAGAATGCCGCAAGCCCGGACTTCCAGGCATGGCTGCAGCACAAGAACGTTACCTCGGACGTCTACATCGGAATGAATGCGCTGAAGCGCGATGCGCAAAGCCGCACAAAGGAGGACATCGAGACGATCCGTCATCTCTACCTCGATGTTGACCACAACGGCCCCGTGGCCCTGGAAGCGATGGAGAATTCCGGCCTCGTGCCAAAGCCCAATTATGTCCTTGAGACTTCTCCTGAAAAGTATCAAGTCGTTTGGAAAGTGGAGGGGATTGCCCAAGAGCAGGCCGAAACGCTTCAGCGGGCTATGGTGAGGGAATTTGGCGGCGATCCCGCCGCTACCGACTCCACGCGTGTCTTGCGATTACCAACTTTCGTAAACCGAAAGTATGAGGCGGACCACGTGGTAAAAGCGCGAGCCGAGGCCGCACAGACTTACCACGTCGACGATTTCAAATTGAGGACGGATACCCACGACGATCATAGAGACCGCCAAGACCCACATGAAGGAGGACGCAGTAATCCTCACGGCGATCTCAGCCAATCAGAACGCGATTGGGCATTTGCCAAGCGTGCCCTCGCAAGGGGTGATGACCCCGAAGAAGTGATTCGCCGAATTGCGGACTATCGAGGTGACGAGAAGCACGATCCTATTTACTACGCCCGTCTCACCGTCATCAAAGCACAAGCGCAGCTAGAAAAGGGTAGTGACGACGCGCAACCCGAGACGGCAGAGAGAATCGACGTTAAGCACTGATTCGGAATACCCAATGGAAACAGGAACACAGTTGCTGTCAGGCGACATCGTTGATACAGTCGCCGAAGCGACGCCAGAAAAGCGGACAGGGAGAAAATCCATGTCACGTCGATCTGGTCAGAATGGTTGTATTCAGGAGGACGGCAACTGGTACGTCGTTCGGTTCTGGAAAGATGTCGCAGGCCAAGAAAAAAGGCAGCGAGTTCGAGAGCGAATCTGCCCTATTTCCGGTCCCGGCAAACTCTCAGCATCCGAACGGGAGCGCAAGGCCAAGGAAGTAATCGTGGCCAGCGGAGCGGATACCGTGGAGCATTTCGAAAAGGTTGTTCAATCACTTCATGGCACCACGTTCCGCGAGCAGGCCAAGACGTGGCTCGACCAGGTACAGAACCGCAAGCGCAAGCCTGTGGCTCCGTCAACTCTCGCAACCTGGGAAAGCTGCTTGGAGAACTGGCTCAAACCCAACATCGGTGATATGCCCCTCGACAACATCAAGAACTTGGCGCTCAAGAATCTCGGCGTCACGATGGTGAAGGGCGGGCTGGGAGCGTCAGCGATCCGGGCCTACATTCAAGTGGTGAAGATGGTGGTAGCCTCGGCAGTCAATGAGGAGGGGGAGGCGTTGTACCCCCGCAAGTGGAATCACGACTTCATTGATCTGCCCGTGGTCAAGGACCAGAAGCAACCCATCTTCGCCGGGGATGCAGTGACCGGCATTGTCGCCGCACCCGCAAAGAAATATCACCGCGTACTGTACACACTCTGCGCTGCTAGTGGATTGCGATTCGGTGAGGCGCTGGGGATCGACATCAAGAACATTTCCCCGGACGGCGGAACCATCAAAATCTGCCAGAAGGCGTGGCGGAACGAGCTTCACGATTACCTGAAAACGGACAATGGGGGGCGAGAAGTAGATTTGCACCCCAAGGTTGCGGCGATGCTGAAGGACTTCATCGGCGAGAGGAAAGAAGGGCTCCTGTTCCGTTCCAAGACAGGCAAGCCGCTTTCACAGTCGAACATCCTGCGGCGATCATTGCATCCCGTCCTGGCCAAACTCAATCAGCCGAAGTGCGGCGCACATGCTTTCCGCCGCTTCCGCCTCACATGGCTCCGCAAGAATGACGTTCCGAAGGACCTGGAACGCTTCTGGATGGGCCATGAGGATGAAGAGATCGGGGACCGCTACTCAAAGCTGAAACAGGACGTGGAATTCCGGCAGGCAGTTGCAAAGAAAATCGGTTTGGGCTTTGAACTTCCTGCCAAAAACTGCGTTGTTGGACCGAATGGACCGAAAATCGAATTTCAGTCCGTTCAAGAAATGGCTGCAAGTGCGTGATTCAAGAGAGATAAGTGGCGCGCCCGGGGAGATTCGAACTCCCGACCCTCTGCTTAGAAGGCAGACGCTCTATCCGACTGAGCTACGGGCGCTCTCGCTTCATTGATTCTAAGCCATTTGTTCTCCGCGTGGAGACTTTTTTGGGTGCGTTGACCCTCTGCTTAAAGGGCAGACGCTATAATCAACTGAACTACGGGCACACGGCGCAACCATTGTTTCATCAAGTACGTACAGCGAACTCTTCAAATGCTCCACCTTCAACTCTCGGTCCATTCGGCCCAGATGGGGCTCGTTCGGACGGAATCTCAAAGCCCAAAGCGATCCGCGAGATCTAATCTTGGCGAAATTCCACGTTCTTTGCAGCTGTTCCCAATCTCTTCGTCATCATCACCTCTGGGCCCAGATGTGAGCACGTACGTTCTAAACTGTCAGGTAACTTCCGGTGGGACCGTCACTCGGCCAGAATCGTTAACGTCTCAGGAAACGACATATCTCCGGCTTGCCGATTACACGTCCACATGGACGCGGGTCGGGCTTCGGGACACAATCCCGGTCGCCTGTGTGAACGGTTCCGGACAAGAATCGGCGAAGCGCAGTTAGAGATAGTACTTCCTGAGATATAACTCGAACTAAAATTATCAGAAATAGAGAATTAGGATCAAGAAGCGGCATGCGCTCCCGTGGCGGCTTGTCGGTCTTGCGGGAAATGTGACAGAGCGCGCTGAAAGGAGGTGAGTTTGCCTGAACGAGAGGGCCGGCGGCGGTGTCTGGATATGTGAAGGCGGAGAATGGGCGCCTTCCCAGGAGAACACCACAATGAAACACACACGCCTCGTAATTGCGCTGCTAAGCATGGTGATCGGAAGCGCGAACAAGATGCATGCGCAAGAGCCTACTCCGAAAACCGGACCGGTGGTTTCAGTGCCCGATCTTTCGAAGTTGAGCATCGGGAACATGCTGGAGCAGATGCAGACGACGATAATCGCGGGGAACGGCGAGGCGCCGTCGCCGATTCAGGTCGTCGCCCAGTTCCTGCAGCTTCGCCCTGATCAGGTGCAGGAACTCGGACGACTTCTACAGGCACGGCAAGCCGCAGTCGTCCCGCTGCTCCAAGGGATTCAGCAGCGGGTGCAGCAACTGGAGGCGCTGCTCAATTCGGGCGGTAATCCTGCCAATGTGGGAATGTTGGTCATCCAGATCCACACTCTGCAGCAACAAGTTGCGCAGGCGCAGCAGGATTTTCTCTCAAAATTTATGAACCTCCTTGATCTAGAGCAACAGCAACGGCTGGAAGCAATTCGGATCGCGGCGCAATTGCAGCCCATTCTTCCTGCGTTCCAGCAGCTCTATCTGTTCTGATTTGGCCTGGTCGACAGCAAGCTGGGGCGTACGGGGCGGATGCACGACTCCTTCACCAAGGATTCGAGTTGTTGACAACCGGCAAGGCGGTTTCGACCATTTGGAGCGTACTATTCCCCTGAGAGGGGAGCGAACAGTGGCGTCTGGATTCATAGGAGCCCGAGCGGCCTGGCGGTCGCGTGCATGCATGGATGCTTTGATTGCGCGAACGGAAGTCGATGAACGCGAGGCAGGATTTGGCGCACGCGTGGCCGAAAATCAGCGGCGCGTCTTTCAGATCGCCTATGGCATCCTTGGGAATTCGGCCGACGCCGAGGAGGTGGCGCAGGAAGCGTTCCTGCGTGCGTTCCAGAAGTTCCAATCGCTGCGCGAGGCGGCAAAGTTTCGGGCGTGGGTGAACCGCATCGCCTTTCGTCTGGCGCTGAACAGGCAGCGTGAGCTGCGGCGGCGACTGACACGGGAGACGGCGTGGCACGCGGCGGGAACGGGCGAGACAGTGGACGGATCGCGGAACGGCGAGGAGCGCGTGCTGGTGGAGCGATTGCGAAGCGAGATTGAGGCCTTGCCTGAAAAACTCCGGAGGGTGCTGCAGCTCTCGATTGTAGAAGACATGGATGCGTCAGATGTGGGCGTGGTGTTGGGGATTCCGGCTGGGACGGTGAGGTCCAGGCTCCACACGGCGAGAAAACTTCTGCTGGAAGCGATGAAATGAAGAACGACTGCACGAAATGGAAGGACCAGTTGCTGGAGGCGGCCCTGACGGGAACAGCAGCGGGGGATCTCGAAGAACATGTGTTGAAGTGCGCCACCTGTGCGGAGGAGCTGGAGGCGCTGCGCGCGCGGCGGGAACGGCTAGACGCGCTGCTGCCCCTCGTTGCACAAGGGGCGGAAGCGCCGGCGGAATTCCGTGCGCGGGTGTTGGCCGCAGCGGAGGCCGCGAGCGAAGCGAAGCGCGGGCGGCCGTGGCGAGGATGGGGTCTGGCCGGAGCTACGGCGACCGTGGCGGCGCTAATGATTGTGTTGACCTTGCACCGAGGAACGGTGCCGGCTGTGCCGGAGGCCGAATTGGCCGCTGCCGAAAAGCTGGTGGAATGGCGAGCACCGAGCGACGTACTGCTGGAAACTCCAGGGCGGGACATTTTGCGGGCAACGCCGAGACTCGGCGAGTCGTACCTGCACGTTCCCGTGAAGACGGATGAGGAGGAATGAAATGAAATCTAGCGTTCTCTGGGCTTGCGCACTGGTGTTTCTGGCGGCAGGCGCGGCCCGCGGACAACAGCCCGACCAAGATCCGATCGGGCAGAGCTTCTTTGCGCCGGAACTCGTGATGCAACACCAGGAGGCCATCGGACTCAACGAGGAGCAGAAAACCTATCTCAAGACGGAAATCCGCCAGGCGCAGTTGAAGTTCACCGAGTGGCAGTGGAAACTGCAAGATGAAATGGAAAAGCTGGTTTCGCTCGTTAAGCAGCCACACGTGGAGGAGCAAGAGGCTCTGGCGCAACTGGAGAAAGTGTTGGCGATTGAGCGGGAGATCAAACGGGCGCAGGTGACGCTGATGGTACGGATAAAAAATAAACTGACTCCGGAGCAGCAGGCGAAGCTCGTGGAGATCCGTGGAAAGCCGGGAAGCAAGTGAGGGGTGTCCCTAACAATAATTCAATTCCGTCTGAGTCCTGAAAAAACCGCGGCGACACCGAGGCGAACCATTCGGGCCAAAGTCCGAGCGTCCGAAATTCCCTGACACAGAGAACGCAGAAGGTTGGTCGTGACACCACAAAGCGCAGCTCTCCATCAAATCCAGGTCTAGGAGAGTACGGATCCGGGCAGGCTAGGGTCCGCTACGCGGCGTTCGTATCGGTGATGGAGTCCGACCACTTCTGGAAGCTCCACAACATTTCCCAATTCTGGTGGCTGGACATCTCGTGGAAACGGCGCATCCTTGTCGAGGGACAGATGGGTGCGTGTTCGTTCGTAAAAGTGGAAATAATCGGAGAGGAGCCGCTTCAATAAGAACGGACTTTTTGGGAGGCACCACTATCAACCTGGTTTTCCCGGCGAGGCCGCCTTACCTGAGACGCCGCCAACCTTCGGCGGAAGGAGCGTGGCGCGAACCGCGGCACTCTTGGCCCAGGCTTCCCATTTCTCGTACTGCGTGACCGCGGCTTGCGCGTGGGCCCGAGATTTCTCCGCCACGTGGGAAGCCTGAAAGAACAGCGCGGCGCGTTCGTGAGCTAATGCCTCGTCGTGGATGAAACCACTTTCGGCGGCTGAGATCACTGCCGCCTCGTACGCGGCTGCCGCCGGCTGGCGCTCATTGCGGGCGCGAAGCAATTCGGCGCGGATCAGGTCGCGTTTGTGCGCGAAATTCGATGGACCGATTCTCGCCCATACCTCGAATTTCGCCAGCATTTCCTCGGCTGTCCTCAGCAGGGACTCCTGTCCGGGGCCGCCGAGTTCCTGGGCCCGGGCCAAGCAAGCGAGCGCACGGTAAAAGACGAACTCCCACTCACCGACCTGGCCTTGAAATGCGGGCAGAATGGGCAGCGCTTGCTCGGCGTAACGAAGCGCGGCTTTGTATTCGCCGTAGTAGTAATTCAGCCGTATTTTAGCAACACAATAATAACCGATCTGATTGTAATTCGACGTGGCGCAGATGGAGCCGACGTCGCGCTCCTCTTCGTACTTCTCGTCGGAGAAACTGAGCCGGTGCACGGTGCGGCCCTGCAGCGCCAGCGCGAACTGCCGCTCGAGCAGGCAGTGGAAAGCCGCAACGCGCACGCGTCCGGCGATGCGCTCCATTTGCCGGTTCGCTTCCTGCGCCACCTGTTGCAGAGGCGCGCCGCCGCAACTCAGATACATGACGTGCGCCGCGGCGTTGAAGCAGCCGTACAGCAAATCGTTCTCCTTGAGCCCGATGCGCGCTCCGTCCCAGGCGAATGGGTGATTTGTCTTCATCGGATTGATCCAGTGATTCACGAACCACGCGTGCAGGAACGCCACCGGCGAACTGACCCGCCCGTGGAGCTTGCGGTCAAGCTCCATCGCCAGCGTGCTGAACTGGTAGGCCAGCTGACTGTCCTGCGTCAGCCCGCGAACAACGGCCGCATACATCGCGATGACCTTAGGGGCGTCGGAGCCAATCCCATGCTCCAGGGTCAAGGTGAAACACTTCAGAGTGCTGAGCGCGAACAACTCGGGTTTCTGGCTGATGTGGGCCGCCGGGCCGATGAGCATGAGAATCCCGATGACGCGTGCCACGCGCTCGTCGCTGAGCGGCGGGAGCTCGGCGAGTTGCGCGGGACCTCGACCGGCCAAGAGTTCGCCGATCTTCTGCATTTCCGCACCGATGGCCGCACCCTGCCGCTCGCGCGAGTCGGGCAGCACCACGCCGAGCTGGTAGGCGGCATCGACGGCGAACCGCACGGCTTGTTCCGGTGCGCCGGTCGAGAGCCTTCGCGCGGCAGTGAGCAACAGGTAGTGGGCGGCTTTGTCGGGAACACCTGCATCCTTCCACAGCACGGCCTGGGCGTGGATCCAATCGGGAGCGGCTCCGTGCACGTACTCGATGGCGGTTGCCGCCTTTTGACTGAGTTCACGGCGCGAGTCGTGGCCGATCGCGTCGAGCACGGCTTCCCGAAGTTTGTCGTGAGTGAAGCGCCACTGATAGCCGTAGCCCTCGAGGATGGCGGCATCACCGCAGACGACAACCAAGGCGTCGAGATCCGCGTCCGGAGCGGCCGCGCGAAGCACATCGAGATCGACGTCGCGTCCGATCAACGCGGCGACCTGGATCGGGCTCTGCGCCCAAAGCGGCAGCCGATCCAGGCGGCGACCGACGTAATCTTTCATGCCGCCGGAAAACACATGCTCGGGAAGCATCTCGGGCGAGACGCGGTCCAGACGGCCTGATGTCTCGGCCAACTCGCGGACAGCCTCGACGAGGAAGAAGGCGTTACCTTCGGTCTCGCGTTCCAGGAAAGAGACGATGGCCGGGTTGCTGCCCAGTTCCCTACCGAGCATGGAGACGGTGATGTCGCGAATCTCGGGATGGCTAAAGCGAGTCATGCGTAACACCCGCATCCCGGGACACTCGTTCACCAGGTGCGGCCGCTCGTCGTCGCGGAACGAGGCGATGATCAACAGTGGCAGTGTTTCGGCCATTTCCGTCAGCTTTTGCATGACTTTGAGGCTCTCGCCGACAACGTGGCAGTCTTCGAGCTCAAGCAGGATGGGGGCTTTGTATCGCTGGAAGAGGCCAGCGATGATTTCGATTAGCTGCTCCTGAAAGATCTGGGGATCGACGGCGCGATCGGAAATCGGCCTTCCCAGAATTCGCTCGATCTCGGGAAAGACGATCTTGAGGATTCCCGCCTCTTCGTCGCTGACCTCAACGACCAACGCGAGCCGGAGCACGCTGTTCCGAAAGACCGAATAGGGAGCCTGATTGGCCTCCGCGCGCCCCGTCAAAGCCAGTAACCCTAGCACCATCGCGCGAGAGCGTATTTCCTCCAGGAGTCGCGATTTACCGACACCGCTCTCTCCGCCAACTAGCCAGGCGCTTCCCTCGGCCGCAATGGCCGATTCGAGAGCGGTCGAGAGCAACTTCAATTCGGCCTTGCGACCGGTCAAGGGGGCGGCCCTGAGAAAGCTCTCCCGATCGGCGGAGGTTTCCGCGGGGACTGCGCGCCCGGCGGCACGCGCGAAGTCGGCGATCAGACGGTTGGCGTCGGTGTAGCGGCGCTCGATAGGATCGGGAGAAAGCAGCGTCTTGACCAGTTGGCCGATGGCTCCAAACCCCTCCAGCGGCGCCATGTCGGGACCGTGCCCCGGCTGAGAAATCGAACGGTTCAAAGGGCAGTCCGTCAGAATCTCATAGGCAATTCCTCCCACGGCGTAGAAGTCGGAGGTAGCCGTGGGACGCGCGCCACGCAGTACTTCGGGCGCGATGAAACCCGCGGTTCCCGCGACGGTGTGTTCGGGGAGCCCGGCAACACCGAAATCCAGCACCGTAACGTGCCGGCCTGTTACCAGAACATTCGAGGGCTTCAAATCGCGATGAACAATTCCGTGGCGATGCAGGTAGGAGAGCGCATGCAGCATTTGGAAGATCAGGTCAAGTTGAACGTCGAGCGGCTGCCCGTGCGCTGCGCGATCCAGGTGCACGGAGTCCGACAGCAGCTTCATGGTGAAAAACGGCAATCCGTTGGTTTGGAATCCGTAGTCGAGCACGCTGACGATATTGGGATGCCGGAGCGAAGAGAGGACGCGGAACTCCGACGCCAGCGCCAGGCGCACGGTTCCGGCTTTCTCAACGCTGCCGTGCGATGGCTCTTCGGCAACTACTGTGGTGGTTCCGTCCTGCGGAGGTGGATTGCCGGGGTCGCCCAGGGCGAGTGTGGTGCCGGCGAGGGCGACCGGCATCTGGAGGGCGCGCTTGAGCGACACGATCTCCTCGGTGAGGCGATCGCGCGCGCGATATACCTCTCCCATGCCGCCGGCGCCGAGGCGGTCGAGCAGTTCATACCGTCCACCGATCAGCTCCGTGTTCATTGATTGGTTAACATGTGCCAAGGCGCGATTCTCGGGGCTCAACGTGCGCCCGGGCAGCGAGTCCCGCGGAGAGTATGATGTGGCTCTGCAACGCCACGCCATCAATCTACATCAACTCCGGGCCCCGCGCGCTGCTGAATGGACGCATTCCCGTGTTTCACACTGGTATGCGCTGCAAAAGCAATGCATTGGCATGCATATCGGGAGACAGCGCGAAGAGCACAAGATTATTTTGGGTGATCGGATCATTGGCCACCGACCATGCCAGGTTCACCGGGATGCTGGCGAGCGTCATGTTGCCAAAGTTTGCGATCGTCTCAATCATCTGCGCAGGCTGGAGGACGGTCTGCCACATCTCGAACAAGACAGACGAGGCCTGGTGTGCAATGAGTGTCATGGCCGATGCCGGGATATTGTGGCGTGCCAGTAGGGCGGTCACGGCGGTCGGAGCGATGTGACCCCCGAACTCACCGAAGCCCTGCATACCCTCGGGCGTGATCTGGAAAAACGATTCACTCCATAGCCACTCGTGGCCGTCTGTCGGTGGTTGCTGCGGATAACGCTCGCCCTGCATGAACATCGATCCGAAGTAGCGGGTCTCCATGACGGTTTGCTGGTCGACCACTTGCCACTTCGTCGCGTCCGGCGAGAGGCCGATCACGGCGGCGCCCGCGCCATCGGCAGCGCTGACCGACTGTACCGTGTGGTAATTGACGTGGCGCGTCCAGTTGCCGGCGGCCACGATGAGGATGTTCTTCGCTCTCCCCGCGCGGATCAACGCGTCGGCGAAGAGCAGTCCGGCGTTGAAATTCGAGAACTCGTTGTTTAGCGGCACAACGTAGGCGTTCTGCGGAAGTTGCATGATCTGGTGGAGATGGACCAGCTCATTCGGATCCGCATACGGGCTCACCGACGCATAGCCCAGCACCATGTCGATATCCGAAGGATTCAACTTGGCGTCCTGCAGCGCATTGAGCGCTGCCGGAACCATGAGGGTCATCAGGTCTTCGCCGGGTCCGAGGACGACCCGGGTGTTATATCCCTGGAAGGGATTGCTGCCCGGGGGAATGTGGGCCTTTAGCCAGTCGAAGATCGGGTCATCATTGCCGCGAAGATTCGGCGGTACGGCGTAGCCGGCCCCGAGGATGCGAGGCTGGGGGTCGGTCATGCGATTTCCCGCCGGCATGGCGCTATTTCGCTTTCGCTGCCAGCGCCTTCGGCGGTTCGGGAGGCGGCGTGATCCACGAAGGCTTGGCCAAGCCGAGATGTTTCAGCACGATCTCGGCCGTCTGCAGCGCACCCTCCACCCACGTCTGGTTCGTCGAGTACGCCTCGCCGCAGATGTAGCACGGAAAGTCTTCGACGGGCTGCGTCATCTTCTGGAGAATTTCCCATGACTTGTAGCCCCGTTCCCAGAAGTGCACGCCACCACCGTAAGGATCGACCGACCAGTCCATGAACGCGGCGTCGTAAGGTTTGGGAGCATATTGGATGTTGTGCATCTGTTTGAGCTGGCGGTGCATCTCCATCACCATCTCATGCGGCGCCGGATGTTCTTTCCAGTTCTGGTGAAGTCGTGTGGTGAAAGGATCGCTGGAATCCGCCTGTTCGGTTTCCTGCGGGCGATCGAACATGCGCAAATCAGGAGCGGTCTTGCGGAACAATCGCAAAGCCGCGGGATTCTGCATGTTTTTGGTCTTGCCTCCGGCCAGCCCTGCCCAGAAATCCACGTTGGTTGCGTCGTTGTACGCCATCAGCAATGCCTTGCCGGTGGATGAAGGAGTCTTCAGCGAGGGATCAACCGGCCAGTAATAAAGCTGCCGCACCGGAGTATCCGTGAGCGAACGGCCTTGCCTCACGTTCACCGCTGTCCACCACGGATATTCGTAAGCCAGGAACAGCTTGTACAGAGGGATCGGCCGTACGGATCCCAACATTTCCTGCACGTACGGGGCTCGCGCCGGATCGAGGATAGGGCCTTCCCGCCGTAAAAGTTCCAGGGAGCGGCGCGGCATGGCGAGAATGGTGGCACGCGCCGTGACGGAGGGACGGTCATCGGCGAAGTGCAGCGCCACCCCGGTGGTGCCATCACCCAAAGTGGCCTTGTCGAATCCGGCTAACCACGCCCCTTGTATCACTTCGCCACCCGCTTCCTCGAATCGCTTTTGTAAAGTCCAGGGCACGGAGTCATAGCCCTGATTCAGGAGCGAATAGGTGACGCCCTTAGTGAAGTCGAAGTACTCGGAGATTAAATCGACAGCGTTCGCGTTCGAGCCGAGGCAGTCGTAGCCGACCATGCTGCGCGCGAACGAATAGGCATCCGGCGACAACCCGCGAGCCAACAGGTTCCAGAAGCCGTGCTGGTAAAGCGGAGTTCCGTCAACTACCGCTTCGCGAAGGTACTTGTGGAGATCATCGCCCTTGAGGTAGTTCACTCCTGGCAACAGTTTGGAAACCGCCCAGCCGAGCAGGCCCTTGGGGTCGTTTTCCAAGACGTCTTGCGCCTCGGCCCAGTCGAGGTTGTAAGGCAGCGCAGATGGATCCTGGACCTGCGAGAATCGCAACTGCTTGCCGCGAAGATACACAATGTTACTGGACTGATCGACAACTTGCTGATAGTGCGGCAGCTTCAGTTCGTTCTCCACCAGGCTGCGCACCAGTGTCTGCGAGGACATGTAGCGCATCCCTCCGATTTCGCACGTCGTCGTGTCGGAGAAACTCGGGGGCCGCGCCGAGAGCAATCGTCCGCCGATGCGGTCGCTGCCCTCGAAAACGGCAACCTTAAGCTTGCCGTTCTTCCCGCCCCATTTCTTCAACATGGCGGATTCCCCGAGTTTCGCCGTGGCCAGACGCCAGCCGGAATAAATTCCCCCGATGCCGCCGCCGACAATCGCAATGTCGTATTGCGCGGACAAAGTTGCGGAAGACGTTTTCGTTTCGCTCATTTTAGTTCCCTCGCTTTCATCTCGACTACGCCGGGGACTTCGGCGGGAAGTACGGATCAATACTGCTCTGATTGATCTTTGCCACGATCACCTGCGGCCGGTGGCGCACGTTGGCCGCATCAAGAACTTTCGGCATCAGGCTCTGCAGTTCCGCGGGACTTGAAATCAGGTACGCATCGGCGCCCAGCCCTTGCGCAAATTTCACAAGATCGGGCGTGCCCAGGCGATACAGCGTGTTCCAGATATCGCCCGGATCGGGGTAAAGATACTGCATTCCCTGGCTGACCATGTGCAGGTCGTCATCCTCCAGCACCACCCAGATCGCGCCCACGCTGTGCGCCTGCGCCGTGGATACCTCCGAGCCGTGCATCAGGAACGCCCCGTCGCCGACCAGCGCGATGCAAGTCTTTTCGGGGCACCCAATCTTCGCACCGATTACTGAGCCGACGCCGAAGCCCATCGGCCCCATGGCGAGCGAGCTGTGAATCTGCTGCCGCTGATTGACGGTGAAGTAGTGAATACCCCATCCGACGCAATTTGCGCAGTCCAGCATGATCAACGAGTCGCTCGGCAGGGTATTTTGCAGCACGCGCACGATCGCGGCTGGTTCAATAGGCGAAGCGTTCGAGTCGTATTGCGCCTGGCTGTAGTACGGCGAGGTTTGCTTGATGGTTGCCACTTCGGCCTTGCGCGCCTGCACGTCAGCAGGGACAGGCGGAAATTGCGGCAGCAGCTCCTCCATGTCCCGAATGAATGCACCGACTTCGCCCACGATGCCCATCGTCACCGGGAAACTGCGGGCAATAGCCTGCTGCTGGAGATCCACTTGGATGAAGGGGCCGTTGTTCTTCGGGACGAGTATGGGATTCCAGTTGTTGGCGGAAAGCCCGCGCAGGCTGGTGGCCAGAACAAGCAGCCCGTCATAGGGCACGGGTTGCTGCTGCATCCACATCGGCGCCCAGGTATTGCTGGCGAATCCGTACACGCGCACGGAGAGCGGGTGCGACTCCGGGAAGACGCCTTTGCCGTCGGGAGTAGTCATCACCGGGATGCCGTAGCGTTCGGCGAAAATCACCAGAGCGTCAAGCGTCGAGCGATCGCGCAGCGCGTCGCGGCATCCGCTGCCCAAAAAGATCAGCGGCCGATGGCACGCGAGCAGTTGCTGCATGGCCAGGCGCACCTGTGAGCGTGGCGCGCAGGCCGGAGTCGCGCGGTAATTTGCTGGGCTGTTTGGAACATAAATCGTCGGGCTGGGAGGATTTGGCGCGGGCTGGGGAGTCGTCACGATCTCGGTCGAGACATTGTTGGGCACGCTGAGGTGAGCCATGCCGCGGGGAATGTTCAGCGCATCGCGCAGCGCCTGTTCGATCAGCGTCTGCACCTCGGACTCGTCGCTCAGGTTCGCGCTGTAACACGAAGCCGCTTTGTAGATCGCGCCGACGTCAAGATCGGAATCCAAGCCCTCCTGTAAATAGCCTTTCCCGAAATACTGCTCGTTTATTTCTCCGGTAATCACCAGCATTGGGGTTCCGTCGTTTTGGGCATTCATGGCGCCGGTAAGAGCGTTGGTTGCTCCAGGGCCGGAAGTGACCATCACAACGGCCAGTTTGCCGGTCGCGCGCGAGTAGCCATCCGCGATGTAAGCCGCACCCGTCTCCTGGCGGCAGATGATATATTCGACCTTTTTCCGCTGGTTCTTAAACTCTACAAGCAGATTGGCAAGGCCGCCGCCCGGAATTCCGAATACTTTTTCCACCCCTTCGAGGCTGAGATAACGGAGAAGTACTTGGGCAACCGTCTGATTGGTAAATGAAGTTACATAAGGCGGTAAGGGCATTGTCGAATAACTGTCCTTTCGCAGGAAATCCCAGATGACAGTTGCAATTCGGGGCTTTTACTCTTATTGATATCGCGCATCTTAGACTTCTCCTCCCCCAAACGCAACTAATCTGTCAACGGCGCAGGCCCCGTCGAGATCGGGAGGGTGTTACGAGCCCGCGTGCCCATCGAATTGACGCGCATCGTGGCGAACTCTTCTGAAATCTCACGCGGTCCGTATCTGGTCAAGGAGCAAGGCCATAAAAACATCCTCACGAAGACCGACCGATTCTATCTGGATGCGATTCGGCGAAAACGGATTGCGGCATTCACGTCGATACCATCGCGCAGGGGAATGAAATTGGGCTTGCTCGATGGGGATTCCAAAATGGTCGCGGCCACTTAGCCGGACCTTCAACTTTCCGCCAAAAGGAGGGTCTGCGATCCACGCTGGCGCGGGTGATCCTCGCGGTCCCCAGTCACCGGGAACAACCCGGCCCGCTCCAATGCCTCAGCCGAAAGCCCAGAATGCGTTTTTCCCTATAGCGGCTTGTATGCTATGCAGTCAATTTCGACCCGGGCGTTGAGCACGTGCTGAACGACGGTGGTCGTGCGCACGGGTGGATTCTTTGTAAAATAGGTCGCGTAAGTTGTATTGAATGCGTCGAAATCGCGCGCGTCCTGCAATGTGCAGCCGCACTTCACAACATCGGCCATTGTGCATCCGGCCTTTGCCAGAATGCCTTTCAGCGTATCGAGCACGATTTTCGTTTGCTCCTCGATGGATCCTGTCGAAATGGACCCATCGGGCAGAAAAGCAAGCTGCCCCGAGACGTAAACGAAATCTCCCGCGCGAATTGCGTTGGAAAACGGATAGCCTGCTCCGGAAGGAAACACAATCTTGTCTTGTTTTCGGGCCATCGAATCGTTCCTCAGAGACACTCAGGGAGAACAACCCGCGGTACCTTTCAAAAATCGAACAGAGATTACTAATTTATTGAGTCTTCATCAATGCTAATTTTTCCGTAGAATTTGTCAGCAGGGTGGGCTGCGCTCCGGAAACATTCGGCCGATAGCGCGGACAACTCATTTTGAAGGTTGATACCTGCGCAAAATTTGGATCTGGATATCCGCGGAGTTCAGGTCTGCGGGATGGTGGCTCTTCCACTTCCAGTGCAGCCGGAATCCATGTCGATGCCGGCCGATGACGCCGTCTGGCTTCACAATAACCAATGCGGACCGCCAATCGGGATACAGCCGTAAGAGTCAAACCCAAATAACGAGGTCCGCGCAGCCGAGATCGAGCTTGCGACCTCGGTTGGAGCGGCGCAAGGTCAACAGCTGGTGACGGCATGGTCCGGACAACCTGCCCGCCGCGGGCTTGCAAACCAGCATCCATTTTCTGGCGGGCTTCAAGTCACCGACGCGCCACTCGCCCGCCAAAGCGGCGCGTCGCGCGGGATGCTAGCCCGCCGCGGCGGGGCGGAGCGTAGAGCCCACACCCGTCTTATATGCTACGGTAAGTTAAGAATGGAGTGACACCCAATGGATCAGAAATTCGAAGCACTCACGGCGCTATACCTGGAAGATCTGCACGTTGGCCAACGCTTCACCTCCGGCTTGTACCATATGGAGGAGGATCGGATGAAGATGTTCGCCGCGGAGTTCGACCCGCAGCCGTTTCACCTTGACGAAGCTGCTGCCCAACACAGCATTTTCCGCGGGCTCGCCGCCAGTGGTTGGCACACCGCGGCGGCAACGATGCGGCTTATGGTGGGGAGCCTGCCGTTCGCGAGCGGCATGATCGGCCTGGGTGGCGAAATTGCATGGCCCAAGCCGACGCGTCCTGGCGATATGCTACGCGTGGATAGCGAGATCATCGAAATTGTGCCCTCGCGCTCCAAACCGAACCAGGGCGTTGTGATTGTGCGAAGCACTACGCTCAACCAAAACGGCGACCACCTGCAGGCGTTTACGGCGAAGATTCTCGTTTTCAAGCGCCCGGGTGATCCGAACAATACCGCTATCAAGCCAAGCGCTTCATAATTCGCCGTGGCGTCATTTTGAGCGCTCGCGCTGAAGCGAAAAATATCTTTTCGCTCTTTCCGGAAACTGCTAGAAGTGAAATGATTCGCTCATCAAAATTCCCGGAGGCAACACAATGAAGGCGATCCTTGTTCATGAATTCGGCGGTCCCGAAGTTCTAAAGCTCGTGGAAGTTCCCACTCCACGTCCCGCCGCTGGCCAAGTCCTAGTGCGAATCCATGCCGCAGGTGTGAACCCGTATGACACCTATATGCGGAACGGTATTTATCCCGTCAAGCCGCCATTGCCCTACACGCCCGGCTCCGATGCCGCCGGAACTGTCGAAGCCGTCGGAGAAGGTGTGAACAAGGTGAAGCCAGGCGACCGCGTTTATACCGCGAAGACGCTGACCGGCGCGTATGCGGAATATGCGCTGACCCTCGAGAGCCAGGTGCATCCGCTACCGGCGAAAATCAACTACGCCCAGGGAGCAGGCGTTTGGGTGCCGTACGGCACCGCTTTCCACGCGTTGTATCATTCCACGAGAGCCCGCGCTGGCGAAACTATGCTGATTCATGGCGCCAGCGGCGGTGTGGGCATCGCTGCTGCCCAGATCGGAAGCGCTCTGGGCCTGACCGTCCTTGGCACGGCCGGTTCCGAGAAAGGCCTCGAACTGGCCAAGCGGGAAGGCGCAGACCATGTCTTCAATCATACCAAGCCGGACTATCGGGAACAGATTATGAAAACGACCGGAGGGCAGGGTGTCGACCTCATTCTCGAAATGCTCGCCAACGTCAACCTCGGCCACGACCTGAAGCTGCTCGCCACAAACGGCCGCGTCATCGTGATCGGAAGCCGCGGCGATGTCACTATCTCGCCGCGCGACATCATGTCGCGCCGTGGCTCGATTCACGCGTTTACGCTGTGGGGCATCACACCAGCCGAAGAAAAGGAGATTCACGCTGGGATCCTCGCCGGCCTGGAGAATGGCACGCAGAGGCCTGTCGTCGGGAAAGAACTCCCACTCGCAGAGGCTCCCCGCGCCCATAAAGAAGTCCTGGAGCCCGGCGCCTTCGGCAAAATCGTTCTAGTTCCATAGGCGGGCGAGAAATTTCCCTTGCCGGACCTGCAGCGGGGTCCGCTGCCTCAACTTGAGCTTGCCATTGTGCCGCAGAACTCCTGCGGGCAGAGAAACTGTGCAACACATTATAGGTGTGAGCCGTCTAAAATGGGATTGCGGACGAATCGAATTTTTGATGGGCTGTTTGCGACACAGATCAGGGGGAGGCCAGGGGTCATGCAGCGCGTCGCTGGAATGTCTGTAGCAGGAATGATTCTGTGTTCGTCGGTATTTGCAAGGGCGCAGCAAACTTCGTCTTTGCCCACACAGGCGGGAAATCAAGCTGCTCCAAATCCCGCGCAGGATTGCAGCAGTGATTTTGACGCGGTGCGTGAGGCCATGCGCGCCGTGGAACGCGACCGGCGCGCCCTCGCGGCGCAAACAGATTCGAGTGGCGCACCACAGTTGAATGGAGCGGCTCCCCTGCCCGTTGAATTGCAGCAGGATTTAACGATTCTCGGACAAAAGGAGACGGAGTTAAATACGTGCGCGCTCGGGAACAACGGGTTGACAGTCCCGCAAGACCCATCAACCAACTGCTCCAACGAGCAGCTATTGAATTTCCAAATGACTCATGACGGCGAGCCCGAGCGCGAAGTTCCGATCTGGCACTTGCCGGGCAGCACGGCCTTTTTCTATGAGTCTGGAATGACCATCGACGCCGATGGTGCCCCGAACGCCTACCATCCTGACAATATAGGCCTCGATGATCTCTCGAATGCGGGGTCGCCGGGGAATTGGTATGGGTTGGCCAAGGATGCCGATGGAGAACCCTTCGTGCAGGGCCCAGACGATCCTTTCCCCGGCTATTACGTTTCCGCGACGGCGCTGGCCGATCGAACCAAGCCCGTGAACGATCCCACGCGCTACGTCGACGCGTCGAGGATTCCTTTTATTGTGCTGCCCGGCGCGATGGCGCGTCAGATTGGCGCGCGCCCAGGGGACTTCGCCGTCGTTTTCAATCAGCGAAACGGTATGAGTTCGTACGCGATCTTTGGTGACGTGGGACCCTCCGACAGGATTGGCGAAGGCTCGATGGCGCTGGCCGAAAATCTCGGAATCCGCTCCGATGCGCGCAACGGCGGTGCGAGGAGAGGCGTTGTGTTTCTCGTTTTCCCCGGATCTGGAAACGGGCGGCCCAGGCCGATCGAAGAGATTAATGCCGAATCGGAGAAATCGCTCCAGGACTGGGGTAGGACTTCTCAGTTAGCCGCATGCCCTGTCCAGCAGCTCGCGCGTCCGTCCGCGGGAAATCAGAATGCGAATTGAAACGCAGGGAAGGGCCGGGGAAGCCCGTGAAGGGAAAATTATTGAGAGAGCATCTCACAAGCCTGCTTTCGGGCCGCGGCGCGCACCTCGATTGGAAAGCCGCGTTTGCCGGGATTCCTCCAAAGCTTCGCGGAGTCCGTCCCGACGGCATGCCGCATTCGTTGTGGGAATTGCTGGAACACATGCGAATCGCGCAATGGGACATTCTCGAATTCTCGCGTGATCCCAAACACGTGTCTCCGGATTGGCCCGCCGGGTACTGGCCAGAAACTCCGGAACCTCCGAGCGCGAAGGCGTGGGAGAAAAGCCTGAAATTGTTTGCGCGTGACTTGACGGCGATGCAGAAGCTGGCGGCGAATTCAAAGACAGATCTATTTGCGCGAATCCCGCATGGCACCGGACAAACAATTCTTCGCGAAGCTCTTCTCGTCGCCGATCACAATGCGTACCATCTCGGCCAGGTTGTTCTTATTCGCAGGCTGCTCGGCGCGTGGAATTCGGCTTAACTCCCCGGGCCCGCGCATGTCGGTTGTGATTCAGTTTGACTGTGCGCGTGCCCGTTCCGTCCCGTGTTTTCCTTCGCACGCTGGGAATTGCAGCAGGGTCGCCAGCAGAACCGTTCGAACCGGCACAAAAGCGTAGTCCGAACGCTTGATAGTGTCGCCCTCTTCTTGTCTGCTAAGTAGCAGCTTTCTGGGGTGGCTCGAGCACTTGGCGCGCCGTCGCGACGTCTTCCTCGCTGACCAATAGTCGAAACGTGGAGCCGCTCCAAGTCAGGTCTTGGATCTCGGCAGCAACGCCAGCGGATTCCAGCGAAACTCTCGCAATTTCTGCCAGATCCAAGGTTGAGAAGGATTGAACGGCAACCAGGTTACCCGCAGGCGTTTGGTCGGGAGGCTTAAGCACACCGCGTGCTTCGGCCGCGTCCCCTTCGCGAACCAGAACACGAAAGCCGAGGTCGCCCCAGGCAATAGCAGTATACATGCCGCCCGCTGTGTCGGCCTGGATCATGGCGTCAATACCAGCAGATTCGAGCATGCTCTTGGCAAGGTCTGCCTCACCCTGCGATCCAAGGACCTGAACCAAAACGAGTTTGCTATGGTCCATGCAGACATCATACGCGAGCGTGCGAAGGAAAACACGGGACGGAACGGCCGCTACAAAACCGTCCAGTCTTGTCGGTAGCGGGTTTCGTAGAGGCCGCCCGATTTTAGGGCGGGCAGCCGTTTGATTCGGGCAAAGCCAAATTGAGTCGCTACCCGCCTCTGGTGTTGCTTGACACTCTCCGAAGACGGCAGTACATTCGGCCCACTCCTGAGGAGGTGCTGCATGCGTTGTCTTTTGAAAGCTTCGATTCCCGTCGCGGAAGGAAATGCCGCGATTGCCGATGGAACACTCGGACCAACCATCAACTCGATCCTAAGTGACTTGAAACCCGAGGCTGCCTACTTTGCCGAAGACAAGGG
>WNFE01002146.1_pt1 | contig 19808 bp, 20 predicted proteins | sample 5400451 | NCBI WGS metagenome assembly WNFE01 (sample SAMN13153344, study PRJNA577476) | soil metagenome | isolation source: 200 cm saprolite under Douglas fir tree site 2 hole 2 | place: USA:California | collected 2015-04-18
GGAGGGTCGACGGCGTGGCGCGCATCCTGCTTGTGGAAGATGATCCGGACGTGCGGCTGCTGCTGGAGCACGTCCTGCTGGGCGCCGAATACGGCGCCGATGGCGCCGAGACGCTGGCACAAGCGCGTGCGCTTCTCGGGTCGGCGTCCTACGACCTCGTCATCGCCGACGCCAGGCTCCCGGATGGCAGCGGGATCGAGATCGCCGACGCCGCCAAAGCCATGGGGATGAAGACGCTCGTCATCACCGGATATGCCTTGCAGCACGGCGGCGATGAGCTGCGCCGCCACGAATACCTGCTGAAGCCTGTCCGCCCCGCCGAACTCCTGCTGACGCTGCGCCGCCTGATCGGGGAGGTTTGACCCTACTCTTTTGGAAACCTGGATCGCTTGCGAGTCCTCTAGCTCAAGGAGGCCCGGATGGGTTCTGATGGCAACAGACCGCAATACGTCGTTCGTCGCGACACGCCGCAGCCGATGTGGCTGAGCCGCGAGCAGCCGACAATATGGGGCACGCGCGACCATGCGATTCGATACAGGAGCAAAGGGGAAGCCGCTCGAGCGATCGCCCGACTTCGCCTGGGCGCCGCCGCGATCGAGCCGGCGTAGGACGAGCGCCCCTGGGATAGCTCCAGTTCTTGATCTCCCGCCAGCGGGCGCGCGCGCCGGTATGGATCGCTCATGCGCGGCATCACGACAGAACCTGGCTCGGCGACGGCGACGCCGCCATCCGCCGACGGGGAGGTTTTGGCGGCGCCTCGGGGCGTTGGCGTTGTTGTCTGTCGCGTGCAGGCGTACCATATCGATCGTACGGTGAGGCGCGCCATGGACGACAAGCTCGCCGACATCGCGTATCTCCGAGAGAAGGCCGCTCATTTTCGCAAGCTCGCGGCAAAGGCCCCGCTCGACCAGCATATGGTCGCCGAGCGGTTGCAGAAACTCGCCGCTGAACTAGACGCCAAGGCCGACGATCTGGAGGGAAAACCCCCGCACGTAGCCTGAGAAGCCGGGCGAACAGGGGGAAAACTGTGCGTTGGATTGACCCGAACGAATGGATGGCCGCGAAGCTCGTGGGCCTCTTCGGCCTGATCGTGCTGGCCTTGGTTGTCCTCTATTTGCTGGTGACGCTGGGTTAGATCATCCCGCGACAAGCTGCGGCGACGCGGGCACGCGAAAATCCGGTATAAGCGTCGCCATGCGCCTGCGCGACAGCGGCATGGCACATCACGCATACCCCTCCGGCCGCATCGTCAGCTACACGCGCGACGCCATGGGCGGCATCGGCGGCGTGGCGATGCAGGGGCGCGTCACGTCGTCGCGCCCTGGCGGGATTGCTTGGCATCCCTGAACGGTCTCTTCAGCTGCCGGTCGATTATCAAATGCCCCGCCCGGTCATATCTACCAGGCATAGAGAACGCGTCCTGCGCGCGGCGGCGGAATCCGGAAGGAGTCATCACCATGTCGAGCCATTTCCCCATGACCAGCCCGGCGCGCCTCGCCGCGATCGGGCTCCTGACGTTGAGCATGGCGGCCTGCGCCGATGTCGGTCACCCCCGCAGCGCCGCCAACGGGCCGGCCTCGGGCAGTTCGGTCGACGTGGTCGGCGGCGGCGGAGCGCAGGATGATCTGGCGCGCCAGATCTATCACCCCGGCAGCGGCACGGATTGGTAGAACCGCGACCCCCAGCGGTTCGGTCGCCGCGCCGTCCTTCCCGCGGTGACCGGCCCCGCCCTTGTCGCCCAAGGGCGGGGCCTTTCTTTGACACGGGAAGCGGGCGGAGCAACCGCCGCGCCTCGCCCGTTGTCCTGGTCTGAGGCGGGTGAGCCGGCCGCTGACAAATAAGTCGGCCGCCTTGCCCGTCAGCCCCGCCCTCGTGGCGGGGCTTTTCTTTTCTCTTTTCGCGCGCGTGTCATCGCGCGGTCACGCCGCGGCGCTACGCTGCCTACAATCTCTGAAACGTCGACGAGGAGCGGCTCTTGCGATCACTGTGGCGCGCCTTGGCTCTGGCATGGCTCGGCGGCATCGGCTCGCCCATGCTGACGGATGACGCGATGCCGTTGGACCGGGTGACGGAAGAGCGCGCCGCGGCGGCGAAGCCCGGAGCGCCCGCCGGTGGCGCGACCCTGGCTCAAGCGCCGGCGCGCGACGCGCAATCCTAGGGCGCGTCGTCGGGAGCGGCGGCTTAGCGCCCGAGCGGCTGCGTGAAATGCGACGGCGGCGCGGGGAAGGAGCGGTGCGAACCGGAAAGGTCGACAGGCGGCTCTTGCAAGCTCGCCTGCCGTGACTTCGGCCGTGCGCAGGTTGCCGAGAAGCCAACACGCGCGGTCCTTGATCGGCCTCAAGCGCGCGCAACCTTTTATCGACCCGTACGGCCAAAGGCGCGGCTAACCTTCTCGCGGAAGGAACCGCAAGTTGCCGTGCCTAGCCGGCCCGGACGATCCGGGTCGCGGCGCCGCCGTCGCGCACGCGGCGCGCGGAGCGTCATTCGGCGGGCGCTCGCACGCGGTCTCCCGCCGCGCCGGCCGCTTGCCGCCGGGTGCGGAACAGGCGGCGCACGACGGCGTAGAAGACGGGCGTGAAGACGAGGCCGAAGACGGTGACGCCGAGCATGCCGGCGAACACCGCCGTGCCCAGCGACCGCCGCATCTCCGCGCCGGCGCCGCTGGCGATCACCAGCGGCACGACGCCGAGGATGAAGGCGAAGGAGGTCATCAGGATGGGCCGCAGCCGCGTGCGCGCCGCCTGCGCCGCCGCCTGCCGCGCCGCCGCGCCGGCCTCCTCCGCCTGCTTGGCGAACTCGACGATGAGGATGGCGTTCTTGGCGGCGAGCCCGACCAGCACGACGAAGCCGATCTGCGCCAGGATGTCGACGCTCATGCCGCGCAGCATGAGCCCGGTGACCGCCGCCAGCAGGCACATCGGCACGATCAGCACGACCGACAGCGGCAGGCTCCAGCTCTCGTATTGCGCGGCGAGCACGAGGAACACGAACAGCACCGAGGCGGCGAAGATCAGGATCGCGGTGTCGCCGGTCTGCCGCTGCTGGAAGGCGAGGTCGGTCCAGGCGAAGCCGAAGCCCGCCGGCAGGCGCTCGGTCGCCAGCCGCTCCATCGCCGCCAGCGCGTAGCCCGAGGAGATGCCCGGCAGCGTGCCGCCCTGCACCTCGGCCGCGGGGTAGAGATTGTAGCGCGGCACGCGGTAGGGGCCGGTGACGTCGCGGAACTGCGCGACCGAGCCGATCGGCACCATCGCGCCCGTATCATTGCGCGTCTTGAGCCGGCTGATGTCGTCGGCGTTGTTGCGGAACGGCGCGTCGGCCTGCGCCATCACCTGGTAGGTGCGGCCGAGATAATTGAAGTCGTTGACATAGGCCGAGCCGAGATAGACCTGCAGCGCCTCGAACACCTTGGCCGGGGAGACGCCGAGCTTCTCCGCCTTCTCGCGGTCGATATCGGCATAGACGGTGGGCGTCTTGGTGCTGAACAGCGAGAACACGCCGGCCAGGCCCGGCACCTGGTTGGCCGCACCGGTCAGATCCTGGACGGCCGCCTCGAGCGCCGCCGGGCCGGCGCCCTGGCGGTCCTGCACCATCATCTTGAAGCCGCCGGCGGTGCCGATGCCGCGCACCGGCGGCGGCTTGATGGTGATGATGAAGGCGTCCTGGATGCCGGCCAGCCGCTGGCGGAACTGCCCGAGCATGGCGTCCGCGCTCAGCCCCTGGCGGTGGCGCTCGTCGAACGGCGCCAGCGCCGAGAAGATGGCGCCGGCGTTGGGCGCGTTGGTGAAGGTGGCGCCGTCGAAGCCCGCGAAGGGCACGGCATGCGTCACGCCCGGGGTCGCCAGGATGATCTCGGTCGCCTGGCGCACGACCGCGTCCGTCCGCGCCAGCGACGAGCCGGGCGGCAGCTGCAGCACGGTGATGAGATAGCCCTGGTCCTGGTCGGGGATGAAGCCGGTCGGCGCGCGGCTGAACTGCCAGCCGGTGAGGCCGATGAGGCCGGCATAGACGACGAGGACGATGGCGCTCATGCGGATGAGCCGCGCGGCAAGGCGGCCATAGCGCTCGGACAGCCACTCGAAGCCGCGGTTGAAGGCGTCGAAGAAGGCGAAGAGCGGCCGCGCCAGGATCGAGCGGCGCCGGGGATGAGCCTCCTCCGCCGCATGCGGCCGGAACAGCAGCGCGCACAGCGCCGGGCTCAAGGTCAGCGAGACCACGCACGAGATCACCGTCGATGCCGCGATCGTCACCGCGAACTGGCGGAAGAACTGGCCGGAGATGCCGTTGATGAAGGCCGAGGGCACGAACACCGCGCACAGCGTCAAGGCGATGGCGATCAGGGCGCCGCCGACCTCGTCCATGGTGCGATGCGCCGCCTCGCGCGGGCTCATGCCGCGGCGCAGATTGCGCTCGACATTCTCGACGACGACGATGGCGTCGTCGACGACGATGCCGACCGCGAGCACGAGGCCGAACAGCGACAAATTGTTCAAGGAGAAGCCCAGCGCCGCCAGCACCGCGAAGGTGCCGACCAGCGAGACCGGGATGGCGACGATCGGGATGACCGAGGCGCGCCAGGTCTGCAGGAACACGATCACGACGACGACGACGAGGGCGACCGCGGCGAGGATCGTCTTCACCACCTCGCGCACGGACTCGGCGATGAAGCGCGTCGGATCGTAGACGATGTCGTATTTGAGGCCCTGCGGGAATTGCTGCGACAGCTCCTGCATCGTCGCGCGGACATGGTCGGCCGTCGCCAGCGCGTTGGAGCCGGGCTGCTGGAAGACCAGCATCGGCACGGCGTTGCGCGTGTCGAGATAGCCGTTGGCGCCATAATCCTGCGCGCCGAGCTCGACGCGGCCGATGTCGCGCACGCGCGTCACGCGCCCCGCGCCGTCGGATTTGACGATGATGTCGCCGAACTGCGCCGGATCGGTCAGCCGCCCGAGCGTCTGGACGTTGAGCTGGAAAGCGCCCGGCGCCGCCACCGGCGGCTGGCCCAGGACGCCGGACGACACCTGCACGTTCTGCGCCTGGAGCGCGGCCACCACCTCGCCCGCCGTGAGATTGCGCGCCGCCGCCTTGTCGGGATCGAGCCAGATGCGCATCGAGTAGTCGCGGGCGCCGAAGATCGTGACGTCGCCGACGCCGGCGAGGCGCGACAGCACGTCCTTCACCTGCAAGGTGGCGTAGTTGGACATATAGAGCTGATCGCGCGAGCCGTCCGGCGAATAGAGATGGATCACCATCAGCATGTCCGGCGAGTTCTTCTTCACGGTGACGCCGAGGCGCTGCACGACGTCCGGCAGACGGGGGAGCGCGACCGACACGCGATTCTGCGTCAGCACCTGCGCGGTATCGAGATTGGTGCCGAGCTTGAAGGTGACCGTCAGCGTCAGCTTGCCGTCGCCGGTCGCCTGGCTGCTGAAATAGAGCATGTCCTGCACGCCGTTGATCTGCTGCTCGAGCGGCGTCGCCACGGTCTGGCTGACGATTTCGGCGGAGGCGCCGGGATAGGTCGCGGTGACCTGGACCGTCGGCGGCGCGATCTCCGGATATTGCGCGACCGGCAAGGCGAAATAGGCGATGCCGCCGACGATGGTGATGAAGAGCGACAGCACCGTCGCGAAGATCGGCCGCTCGATGAAGAAATGGGACAGGCGCATCGCTCTCGCTCCTCTCAGCCGCGCGCCGCGACGGCGATGCTGCCCGGCTGCGGCGTCACCTTGGCGCCGGGCCGGGCGCGCATCAGCCCGTTGATCACCACCTGGTCATCGGCGGCGAGCCCGCTCCTGACGATGCGCAGGCCGTCGCTGAGCGCGCCGATCTCGACCACCTTGGGCACGACGGTGCCGTCGGGGCCGACGGTCATGACGAGCTTGCGCGACTGATCGGTGGTCAAGGCCGCGTCGGGCACCAGCAGCACCGGGCGCGGTTCGGAGACCGGCAGGCGCAGCCGCGCGAACTGGCCGGGGGCGATGAACAGATCCGGGTTCGCCAGGCTCGCCCGCGCATGGATGGTGCCGCTGCTGCGGTCGAGCTGGTTGTCGAGGAAATCGAGCACGCCGCGGCGCGGCCAGCCCTGCTCGTCGCTCAGGCTCGCCTCCACCGTGCGGTCGACCGCGCCGCCGGATTGCTGCGTCTGCAGGAAGCGCTGGTAGCTCAGATAGTCGGCCTCGCTCATCTCGAAATCGAGATGGATCGGGTCGAGCGAGACGATGGTGGTCAGCAGCGTCGTCGCGCCGGTGCTCGGCCCGCCGCTGACCAGGCTGCCGACGGAGACGCGGTGCTCGCTGATGCGGCCGGTGAGCGGCGCCGTGATGCGCGAGAATTCGAGATTGAGCTGGGCCGAGCGGATGGCGGCCTTGGCCTGCTCGAGCGCGGCTTGCGCCGCGCGCTGCTGCTGCACGCGCTGGTCGAGGACGTCGGCGGAGACGACGTCGCTGCGCTTCAGCTCGGCGCTGCGCGCGAGCTGCTTGTTGGCGAGCTCGAGCTGCGCCGCCGCCGTCTGCTGCTGCGCCGTCGCCTGCTGCAGCTGGATCTCGTAGGGGCGCGGATCGATCACGAAGAGCAGGTCGCCCTGATGGACGATCTGGCCGTCGGTGAAGCGGATCTCGCTCAAATAGCCGCTCACCTGGGCGCGGATCTCGACATAATTGACCGCCGAGAACTGCCCCGTGAAGCTGGTCCAGCCGGCGACGCGGCGCTGCAGCGGCGGGCTGACGGTCACCGCCGGCGGCGGCGGCGCGGACGGCGCTGCCGTCGCTGCCGTGTCGCCGAGACGGCTGAGGCCCAATGACCCGCCGACCGCCAGCAGCAGGGCAAGGGCACCCAGCCCAACCCAGACGCCGACTCTGCGTGGTCCCACGCGGCGCGGTCCGGCCGCGGCGGCGCGAGCCATGGGAAAGCGATCGAGATCGTTCGGATGAGCGGTCATCGTATGTCCTGCCGGATGCGAGTGTCGCGAGTTGGTGCAGCGAAGCCCTTGTTCGCCGGCGCGGGAAGCTCGACCCCCCTTCCCAGCGCCGCCGATAGATGGCCCCCCGCCGTCACGGTGTCAGCGGCGAATTCCGTAATAGAGTTTTCAAGGCGATCGAATGATCGTCGCTGCCGGAGGGGTGCGTCGGCAAGAAGCGCTGACGGCTCGGCGGCTGCCTTTGGCCAGGGCGGATGGGCAGGGGGAGCGAGAGTGTTGAGATGACCGGTCATCTTGATTCCGTTGCAAAAAAGCGAGGCGGGGAGGTCAGCGCAGGAGGTGGGTGAAGAGGACGTCCACGAACTGCTTGAGCGGGCGGCCCGTCTTTTCGATGCGGGCGCGCAGGACGGCGCCCTCCCAGGCGCTCAGGACGAAATTGGCGAGCGTCTCGGGATCGCCAGCCGCGCTGATCTCGCCGCCGGCTTGCGCCTCGCGGATGCAGTCGGCGACCCGCCTTGCCCAGCTGGCGAAGATGGCCGAGAGCTGCGCCGAGACGAGCTTGCTCTGGTCCGACAGCTCGGCCGCGAGGTTGCCCACGAGACAGCCGCAGGTGTAATCGATCGCGGCCATGTCGGCCGCGGCCTGCTCGAAATAGGCGCGCAGGCGGTCGCGCGGCGCGCGTCCGGGCTCGCTCAGGATCTGCAGCCGGTCGCCGGCGCCTTCCTGCCAGAAATGCTCGAGCGCGGCCGCGCCCAGCGCCTCCTTGCTCTCGAAATGATTGTAGAACGAGCCCTTGGGCACCCCGGCCGCCTCGGTGATGTCCTGCACGCTGCAGCCGTTGAAGCCCCGCTGGTGAAACGTCGCCACGCCCGCCTCCAGCAGGCGCTCACGCACGTCCTTGGTCGAATCCCTGCGCATGCGGCGGGATATGACCAGTCATCTTAGACTTTGCAAGGGGCGGAATCGAAGGTTCTCGGCTAGCCGGCCCGCGCGCCGCCATTCGGTCGCTCACGGCGGCAGCCGGCCCTCGGCCACCGCGTGGCAGGCGACGAGGCCGCCGCCGGCGATTGCGAGCGGCTCGGGGCGCTCGCGCCGGCAGCGCGCATCGGCATAAGGGCAGCGCGGATGGAAGCTGCAGCCCGCGGGCGGGTCGATCGGGCTCGGCACTTCGCCGGTCACCGGCGCGCGCGGGCGCCCGGTGAGCGCCAGATCCGGGATCGTCGCGAGCAGCAGGCGCGTATAGGGATGGCGCGGTTGCTCGAAGAGGGCGCGCGAATCGGCGAGCTCGGCCAGGCGTCCCAGATACATGACGCCGACCGCATCCGCCATGTGCCTGATCACGGCGAGGTTGTGCGAGATGAAGAGATAGGTCAGGCCGAGGCGCCGCTGCAGCGCCTTCATCAGGTTCAGGATCTGCGCCTGCACGGAGACGTCGAGCGCCGAGGTCGGCTCGTCGCAGACGAGGAAGTCGGGCGCGCTCGCCAGCGCCCGGGCGATCGAGATGCGCTGGCGCTGGCCACCGGAGAATTCGTGCGGGAACTTGTCGGCGTCGGCGGCGGCGAGGCCGACCTGCAGCAGCAGCTCCTCGACGCGGGCGCTGAGCGCGGCGCGACCGTTGAGCAGCGCATGCACGACGAGCGGCTCGGCGATGATGTCGCGCACGCGCCAGCGCGGGTTGAGGCTGGCATAGGGGTCCTGGAAGATGATCTGCAGGCGGCGGCGCAGCGCGGCGATCTCCCTGGCCCCGCGCAAGCTCGCGAGCTCCTGCCCGGCGAAGGCGATGGTGCCGGCGGTCGGCGGATAGAGGCCGACGACGAGGCGCGCCACGGTCGACTTGCCGGAGCCGGACTCGCCGACCAGGCCCAATGTCCGGCCGCGCGGGATGTCGAAGCTGATGCCGTCGACGGCCTTGAGCGTGCGCCGCCCGCCGCCGGCAAGCAGGCGGTTCAGCAGCGGCGGCGACGCGTCAAAATAGCGCGCGAGGCCGCGCACGCTGAGCAGCGGCGTCGCGGCGCCGCCGGCGCGGTCGGCCTGCGCTGGCGGCTCAGCCATGGCGGCCCGCCGCCGCCGGCGCGTAAAGCCAGCACGCCGCCTCGGACGGGCCGCCGGCGATCAGCTCGGGTCGCTCGGCGCGGCAGCGCGCGAAGGCGTGGGCGCAGCGCGGATGGAAGGCGCATCCCTCCGGGATCTCGTTCAGCCGCGGCATGGTGCCGTCGATCTGCACGAGGCGGTCGGTCGCGCCCCAGAGCGACGGAATCGAGCCCATGAGCCCGACCGTGTAGGGGTGGCGCGGCTGCTTCACGACATCCCGCAGCTTCCCGATCTCGGCGATGCGCCCGGCATACATGACGGCGACGCGGTCGGCGGCCTCGGCGATGACGCCGATGTCGTGGGTGATCAGCATCACCGCCGTGCCGTGGTCGCGGCAGAGCTTTTTGAGCAGCGCGATGATCTGCGCCTGGATCGACACGTCGAGCGCCGTGGTCGGCTCGTCGGCGATGATGAGCTGCGGGTTGCCGGCGAGCGCCAGCGCGATGACGACGCGCTGGCGCATGCCGCCGGAGAAGTGGTGCGGATAATGGTCGAAGCGCTGGGCCGGCGCGGGGATGCCGACTTCGGCCAAGAGCTCGATCGCCCGTGCGCGCGCCTGGCGCGGCGACATCTCGCCATGCGTGGCGATGGTCTCGACCAGCTGGCGGCCGATGCTGTAGAGCGGGTTGAGGCTGGTGAGCGGGTCCTGGAAGATGGTGCCGATGCGCTTGCCGCGGATGCGGCGCAGCTGCTCCGGCGGCAAATGGTCGATGCGCTCGCCGGCGAAGACGATGCGGCCCGCGGCGATGCGCCCGGGCGGATCGATGAGGCCGATGATGGCGGCGCCGGTGACCGACTTGCCGGCGCCGGACTCGCCGACCACGCCCAGCACCTCGCCCGCGCCGATCGCGAAGGAGACGTCGTCGACCGCGACCAGCGTCGCCCGCCGCGTCGGGAATTCGACGCGCAGATGCTCGACGCGGAGCAGCGCCGCCGCGCCCATCAGCGCAGCCGGGGATTGAGCGCGTCGCGCAGCCAGTCGCCGAGCAGATTGACCGACAGCACGAGCAGGACCAGGGCGAGGCCGGGGAATATCGTGATCCACCATTCGCCCGAGAACAGGAAATCATTGCCGATGCGGATGAGGGTGCCGAGCGAGGGCTGCGTCGGCGGCACGCCGACGCCGAGGAAGGACAGCGTCGCCTCGGTGATGATGGCGAGCGCCAGATTGATGGTGGCGATCACCAGCACCGGGCCCATCACGTTGGGCAGCACGTGGCGCAGCATGATGGCGAGCGGGCGGCGGCCGATGACGCGCGCCGCCTGCACGTATTCCTTGCCGCGCTCGACCATGGTCGAGCCGCGCACGGTGCGCGCATACTGCACCCAGAAGGAGAGGCCGATCGACAGGATCAGCACGTCCTCGGCGAGGCTGTCCTGGAACTCGCGCGGGACGATGCCGCGCATGACGCCGTCGACCAGCAAGGCGATGAGAATGGCGGGGAAGCTGAGCTGGATCTCGGCGATGCGCATGATGATGGCATCGGTCACGCCGCCGACATAGCCCGCGACGAGGCCGAGCGCGACGCCCAGCACCAGCGCCAGCACGATCGAGGCGAATCCCACCCAGAGCGAGATGCGCGAGCCGTAAAGGATGGTCGAGAACACGTCGCGGCCGAGATTGTCGCTGCCCAGCGGATAGGCCCAGCTGCCGCCGGCGATCCAGGCGGGCGGGTTGCGCGCGTCGAGCAGGCTGACGCTGGCGAGGTCGAACGGATCGTGCGGCGCGACCCACGGCGCGAACAGCGCGCCGGCGACGATCACCAGCAGCGCCGCGGCCGCCGCCATCGCCACGCGCGAGCGGCGGAAGCCGTAAGCAAGGTCGCTGTCCCAGAGCCGCGCCAGCGCCGCAGCCGGCCGCCCCGTGGCACGCGGCCGGGCGCCGGCCTCAGCCACGGTGGCCGCCGGCGATGCGGTCGAGCCGGAGGCGCGGATCGACCACGTAATAGAGCAGGTCGACGATCAGGTTGATCGCGACGAAGAGCACGGCGACCAGGACCAGATAGGCCGCCATCACGGGGATGTCGACGAAGGCCACCGCCTGGATGAACAAGAGCCCCATGCCCGGCCACTGGAACACCGATTCGGTGATGATCGAGAAGGCGATGATCGAGCCGAGCTGGAGCCCGGTGATGGTGATGACGGGCACCAGCGTGTTCTTGAGCGCGTGCCCGAAATTGACGGCGCGGTTGCTGAGGCCCCGCGCGCGGGCGAATTTGATGTAGTCGGTGCGCAGCACTTCCAACATCTCCGCGCGCACCAGACGCACGATCAGCGTCATCTGGAAGAGGCCGAGGGTGATCGCCGGCATGATCAGCGATTCGAGGCCGCTGCGCGTCAGCAAGCCCGTCGTCCACCAGCCGAGCCGCACGACTTCGCCGCGGCCGTAAGCCGGGAGCCACCCCAGCAGCACCGAGAAGACGAGGATCAGCAAAATGCCGATGAGGAAGGTCGGCAGCGAGATCCCCACCAGCGACAGCGCCAGGAACAGCTTGCTCGACAGCCGCTCGCGGTTGAGCCCGGTGTAGACCCCCATGGGCACGCCGACGATGAGCGCCAGCAATGCTGCGACGAAGCTCAGCTCGAGCGTCGCCGGCAGCCGCTCGGCGATCAAGGTCGAGACCTTGCGCCCCTGGCGGAAGGAGAGGCCGAACTCGCCGCGCGCGGCGTTGCCGACGAAGCGCGCGAACTGCACCAGGACGGGATCGTCGAGGCCCAAGCGCTGGCGCAGCGCGGCGCGGTCGACCTCGCTGGTGTCCTGGCCGACCATGTTGTTGATGGGATCGCCGACATAGCGGAACAGGCCGAAGGCGACCAGCGCCACCACCAGGATCACCAGGAGCGACTGCAGCAGGCGGCGGAGAACGAAGGCGATCATGCGCCGAGGATAAAGGCGGCGAGGCGGTGGGGGAAGGTGTGCCGCCGCGAGGGCAAGGGCGTCGCTATCGTCGGCGACAAAAGGCCGGATCGTTTTCTTGGCTCGGGCGATCCAGAGAACAAACGGGGCGAGAGCGAGCCGCCGAACCGGAAGCCGTCAAAAACGTCGTGTCGGAAGCGACGAGCTCACCCCCCCTTCCGGCTTCCGGTCCTACCAGCGCTGCAGCCGCGCCTCGGCGGTATTGGCGAGCGCTTCGTATGTTTCGGCAGCATTCAGCAAGTATTGGCGGGACGAGTTGTCGGTGAAGCCTTCGCCGCTGGTGCGGAGTTCTTCTGCCTTCATCCGCCAGCGCCGGATGCGCTCGAGCGAGCTGTCCAATTCACGTCGGACGATGCGCGCACCGTCCCATAGCTCATAGCCGCTGAGGGTGGCGCCGTTCTCGCGGAAGGCGGCTTCGGCGCGCTCCACCGCCTCGGCATCGCTCTGCGCCTCGAGGAATTCGACGGCCGCGATCTTGGCATGCAAATCCAGGAAGAAGCAGCGGTAGGACGGCATCGTACGCCTCCACGTCTGCTGACAAGCGGGAGTGCGCGCGACCCCTTATGGCGAATGGGGAGACCGTGTCTCTCAGCCGCCGACCGTGTCGGCGATGCCCGAATAGTACAACAAGCCCACTCAGATGCATACGAAGATATGCTTCTCAAGCCGAGCGGCGCAGCAGCGACCAGGCAACGCGCTCCGGCGCGTCATCGGCGGCGCGAGCGGGGCAGTGGGATCAGCAAGCGTCATCCCGCTTCCCGCGTCCGATCGTTCCGGCGCCGGAGCCGCGCCTCGGCGGCATTGGCCAGGGATTCGTATGTTTCGGCGGCGTTCAGCAAGTGGTGGCGGGACGAGTTGTCGGTGAAGCCCTCGCCGGCCGTGCGGAGCTCTTCCGCCTTCATCCGCCAGCGCCCGATTTGCGCCGAGGAATCGTCCAATTCATGGGGGACGCGACGCCCCCCGACCCACACCTCCATGCCGGTGAACCCGGCGCCCTTCGCGCGGAACAGGGCTTCGGCCTGCTTCACCGCTTCGGCATCGGTCTCCGCTTCGATGGATCCGACGGCGGGGATGGTCGTGCGCAAATTCAGGAAGTAGCAGCGGTAGGATCGCATGATAGACCCCTCACCATGGTAGACGGGAGTGCCGCGACCCCTGTGGCGATGGCGAGTTCCTGTCTCTCAGCCGCCGACGCCGGAGGGCTCATGTCGACGACAAACCAGATGGTAGCACAAGGATGCCCGGAACTAAACCAGCTTGACGAACGCCGAGCCATCGGCCGACACGCGCGCCGCGCATCATCGCTCAATGCGACGGACAAGCCGTGCGCGGATGAGGCAAGCGCCGGGGCTAAGGCGTCTTGCGAAGGAGTCCGCGCCTGATTTGGCTTTCGAGATCGTCGGCCATCAGATCATAGTCGCGGGCAATGCGCAGAAACGTGGCCCGATTCTCCGGCTGGCGCAATGCCCTCGGCCGCAGTGCGTATCTCTTCCGCCCGCAATCGGTACGTCGTGACTCGCTCTTCGCGCGTCCGCACGGCGACACTCCCTTTTCTTCAGGCGGGAGCGCGCGTCACCCCTCTTTGGGGGTAGGCCAATCTCTCGGCCGCCGGGGCCTGTTGCCGAGCCGATCCGGCGATGAATCAAATATAGTTCGCCACGCCTCGCTCGTCCATCGCAGGCACGGCACGTCGTTGCGGTGCGGCTTTTCTTGCGGCCAACGGAGAAGCGATGCGCCGTGGAAGGCGAGCGGACCTCAATCAATGCCGGGCGACCAGTCCGGCCACGAGCGCGAAGTCGGTGGTGCTCCAGGGCTTCGGAACGAACCGCGTTCCCGGCACCGGCGTCACGTCGACATAAGCGGAGGTCAGCACGATCTTCACATCGGGCCGGAGCTTGCGCACCGCCTCGGCCAATTCGGTTCCGCTAAGACCGGGCAGGCGTATGTCGCTGAACAGCACGGCGATCTCCGGGTGCTTCGGCAAGAGCGCCAGCGCGTCCTCGGCGCTCGAAGCACTGAACACAACGAGCCCAAGCCCCATGAACAATTCAACCGCTATGGAAGACGACCGCGGATCGTCCTCGACGACGAGCACGGCCGGTTTCGCCTTGCCCGGCTTGCGGCGCAGCGCCGCGATGGCCGCGTCACGATCGGGTGCCGCGACGATGGGGGCGGGTCCGTCGAGCAGAAGGTCGATTTCGCGCAGCAACTCATGGGCGCGGTAGGGCTTGCGGAGCATGCGGCTGCCGGGAACCGCGGCGTGCACTTCTTCCAGGTTCCAGGCATAACCCGTCGCGTAGAGGATTTTCAGGTGAGGCAGAAGTTGGACCGCTCGCTGGGCCAATTCGAAGCCGTTTACGCCTCCGCCCAGAACGATATCCGTGAGGAGCAGATCGGGGGCTGGCTCGCGCGCCAGTAGCGATAAGGCTTCGGCGCCGCTGGCCGCGGACGTAACCGCATATCCCGCCGCCGCGAGAACGCCCATGGTCGTCTCGCGCACGTCGTCGAGATCGTCGACGACAAGGATACGGGCTGCGGCTCTCCCCATGGCACGATAAACGGCAGCGAGGTCGCTTGGCCAGTAGGTGATTATGATGGACGCCCCGTGTACACAACGCTCGCCAAATCATGGCCGATTTGTAAGCCGGGTTAAGCAGTGTGTAAGACACATGCCTGCTTGGCCTCGCTTACCCGAAAGGGGTAGGGCCTTAGAACACGCTTGCTTGATGTCCGCTGCTATACTAGAAGATTAGTGCGAGCGCCTGCGGGCATTCAGGAAAGGCGCATGCGGCAGCTTCGGACCATATTGTTCGTGGAAGACGACACGGCTGTGCGCGATGTCGTCATTCGGATTCTGTCCGAAAAGGGCTTTGGCGTGTTGACGGCGAGCGACGCCCACGACGCCGTCAAGATTCTCGCTGCGCGCCCGGTGGATTTGCTGTTCGCGGATATCATCCTGCCGGGCATCGACGGCGTGCAACTGGCGAAGCAAGCGAGGCTCATGCGCCCCGGCATCAAGGTTCTGTTCACGACCGGCTATGCACAGAAAGCCATCGAGCGGGGCGCGATGCGACATGGCAAAGTCCTGTTCAAGCCGGTGCGAGAGCCCGAACTTGTTCGCGAAGTCGCGTTGCTGCTCGCGGCCTGAGTCGCGCAAGAGATTCGGAATCGGCGCTAATCCATCGTCACGGCGTTGCGCTTCTGCGGGTCGAGCTCGCTCACAACCATCGTGGTGAGCGCGTCGAGGCGCGGGTCCGAGTACTTGCCGAGGTTGAATTTGCCGCGGCCGGTGTCGTTCGGGGTCGCCATCAGATTGAATAGCGCGTTCTGGGCGTCGTAGGTGTCCGGCGTCCAGCCCAGCATGTAGAAGCTGGTGTTGCGGGCGAGGATCTTGCCGAAATACTTGCTCTTGGTCTCCGCCGTCAAATTCACCTTGACGCCGATGCGCGCCAGCATGGCGGCGACCGCCTGGCAGATCTGCTCGTCGTTGACGTAGCGGTCGTTGGGGCAGTTCATGCCGACGCTGAAGCCCTCGGGATATCCCGCATCGCTCAGCAGCCGCTTCGCCGCCGCGGTGTCGTAGGGATAGCGCTCGTTGAGCGCCTTGTCCCAGCCGCTGACCGCGGGCGCCACCATCAGCCCGGACGGCGTTGCCGCGCCGCGCATCACCTTCTTGGCGATCGCGTCCTCGTCGATCGCCTGGTAGAAGGCGCGGCGCACACGCACATCGTTGAACGGGTTCTTGCCCTTGACGTCGCTGTCGATGAGCTCGTCGCGCCATTGGTCCATGCCGAGGAAGATCGTGCGCATTTCCGGGCCCTGCAGCACCTTGCGGTGCGCCGTGGCGTTGACGCGCTCGACGTCCTGGATCGGCACGGTGTAGACCATGTCGACCTCGCCCGAGAGCAGCGCGGCGACGCGCGTCGCGTCCGACTTGATGACGCTGAACTCGACTTCGGTCAAATTGTGCTCGGGCTTGTTCCACCAGTTGGGGTTCGGCACCGCCACGGTGCGCACGTCCGGCTCGCGCTTTGTCACCATGAACGCGCCGGTGCCGTTGGTGTGATATGTGGCGTAATTCTCCTCCTTCTTTGACACGGCAGCGACCTTGATGGCGCCGTTCTTCTCGGCCCAGCCCTTGGGCATGATGTACCAAAAGGCGATATCGCCCGGCAGCAGCGGATTCGGCAGGGTGGTGATGAAGTCGACAGTAAGGTCGTCGACCTTCTTCACCTCCTTGACGCTGCCTAGTTTCGACTTGATGTCCGAGCCCTCGCCGATGGCGCGCTGATAGGAGAAGATCACGTCGTCGGCGGTGAAGTTCTCGCCGCCGGCGAATTTGACATTGGGCCGCAAGTGGAAGCGCCACAGATTCGGCTCGAGCTGCTCCCAGGATTGCGCCAGCTTGGGCACCAGCTCGAGCCGCTTGCCGCGCCCGACCAGCGGCTCGTAGACATTGCCGAGGAAGCCCAGGAGAAAGGTCTCGTTGAGGAAATAGGGGTCCATCGACGAGACGTCGCCGTCATTGGCGAATTTGAGCGTCTTCGCTTCGCCCGGCTGCGGCAGCGCCAGCGCCACTGCGAGCGCCGCGACGAGCGCCCCGACCCATGCCCTTGCCGACATGCACGGCCTCCCCTGCTGTGAGCCGAAAAAAGCGTAGGTTGTTGCCGGAGGCGGCGCAAGACGGAGCGGAAGAAGGCATCGCATGTTCCTCCTCGTCATGGCCGTGACAAGCATGCTTGTCACGGCCATCCACGCTTTCCTGCGTCACGCGGGCTTTCGCGGTTGCTGCGCAACCGCTGGCGCCGCCCGCGATCGCGCCGTGCGCGATGCGTCGTTAACCTACTGAGGGCCAAAGAAGATTGGCCGGCGATCGGGGTTTGCGCTAGTTTGGCAGCGCTGCAAATAAAGATCGCCCGCGGGGAGGGCGCGCCGCTGAGCCACGGAGGTTCATCATGTCGAAGCAGGTGCAGTCGCGGCGCCTGACCGTTCCCGAGATCGCCCAGCGCAAGGGCGGCGAGAAGATCGTCTGCCTCACCGCCTATACCGCGCCCATGGCGGCGCTGCTCGACCCGCATGTCGACCTGCTGCTGGTCGGCGATTCCGTGGGCATGGTGCTGCACGGCCTGCCCACCACGGTCGGCGTCACGCTCGAGATGATGATCCTGCACGGCCAGGCGGTGATGCGCGGCGCGGCGCATGCGCTGGTCGTCGTCGACCTGCCCTTCGGCACCTATGAGAGGAGCCCGCTTCAGGCGCATGAATCGGCGGTGCGCATCATGCGCGAGACCGGCTGCCAGGCGGTCAAGGTCGAGGCGGGCGAGGGCATCGCCGAGACCATCGCCTTCCTGGTCCAGCGCGGCATTCCCGTCGTCGGCCATGTCGGCTTGCGCCCGCAGGCGGCCCATGTCGAGGGCGGCTTCAAGGCCAAGGGGCGCACCGCCGCCGAGCGCAAGCGCGTGCTGGCCGAGGCGCAGGCCGCCGATCGCGCCGGCGCCTTCGCCCTGGTCGTCGAGGGCGTCGCCAGCGATCTCGCCGACGAGGTCACGCGTGCGGTGGCATCGCCCACCATCGGCATCGGCGCCTCGGCGGGCTGCGACGGCCAGATCCTCGTCACCGACGACATGCTCGGCCTGTTCGACTGGACGCCCAAATTCGTGCGCCGCTACGGCAAGCTGCGCGAGGTGATCGCGGAGGCGGTCGCCGCCTACGCCAAGGACGTGCGCAGCGGCCAGTTCCCCGGCGAGGCCGAGCTCTACAAGCTGCGCGCGCGGTAGGCGGCGTCCGAAAAATTTCGCCGGCGGTGTCGAAATCGCCGCTTGCGGCGCGTCATGGCATCGAGCGACGCTTTTGCGCTCCCTTAGGACCGAAAAGGGGACAGCCATGAACTACACCATCCTGATCTACGAGACATCAGCCGATTTCGCCCAGCGCAGCGATGCCGATGCCAAGAAGCGCGCGGCCTACTGGGCGGGGTGGCCGCCCTACACCAAGGCCCTGCAGGAGGCCGGCGTGTTCGTCGGCGGCGCCGGGCTGCAGCCGCCGGAGACGGCGACGCGGCTCACGCTGCGCGACGGCAAGCGCCACGTGCAGGACGGGCCTTATGCCGACACCAAGGAGCAGCTCGGCGGCTTCTACATGATCAATGTGCCCGATCTCGACACCGCGCTCGCCTGGGCGGCGCGGGTGCCCCAGTCGCCGGGCCGCGTGTGCGAAGTCCGGCCCAATCTCGTGCCGCCGAGCTGAGGCGGAGCGGATGGACGCGCGCCGCGCCGTCGAACAGGCGGCGCGCGATTCCTACGGCCGGCTCTTGGCCTTTCTCGCCGCGCGCTCGCGCGACGTGGCGGCGGCGGAGGATGCGCTGGGCGACGCCTTCCGCGCCGCGCTCGAGGCGTGGCCGCGGACCGGCGTGCCGGAGAAGCCGGAGGCGTGGCTCCTGACCGCGGCGCGGCGGCGGCTCACCGACGGTGCTCGCCACGCCCGCGTGCAGGCCGATTCCGTGCCGACGCTGCTCGCGGCGGCTGAGGAGGCGCAAGCCTTGGCAAGCACCGAGACCCTGTTTCCCGACGAGCGGCTCGCGCTGCTGTTCATCTGCGCGCATCCGGCGATCAACGCAGCGGCGCGCACGCCGCTGATGCTGCAGACCGTGCTCGGCCTCGATGCCGCGCGCATCGCCTCGGCGTTTCTCGTGCAGCCGGCGGCGATGGGGCAGCGCCTGAGCCGCGCCAAGGCCAAGATCCGCGACGCCGGCATCGCCTTCGCGGTGCCGGAGGCGAGCGAGCTGGCGCCGCGCCTCGACGCCGTGCTCGAGGCGATCTACGCCGCCTATGGCAGCGGCTGGGACGATGTCGCCGGCGCCGATCCGCGCCGCAAGGGCCTCGCCGTCGAGGCGATCGAACTGGGGCGCCTGCTGCTGCGCCTCCTGCCGGGCGAGCCGGAAGCGCAGGGGCTGCTCGCGCTCATGCTCCATTGCGAGGCGCGGCGCGCGGCGCGGCGCAGCGCGAGCGGCGAGTATGTGCCGCTCTCCGAACAGGATACGGCGCTGTGGTCGGAGCCGCTGATCGCGCAGGCGCAGGAACTTCTGATCGCCGCCGAGCGCGCCGGCCGCATCGGGCGCTTCCAGCTCGAGGCGGCGATCCAGTCGATGCATGCGCGCCGCGACTGGGCCGGAAGCACCGACTGGGAGGCGGTCGCGCTGCTCTATGAGGGGCTGGTGCGGCTCGCTCCCACCATCGGCGCGCTGGTCGGCCGCGCCGCCGCCATCGCCGAGGCGCGCGATGCCGCGACCGGATGGGCGCTGCTGCAGGCGATCCCGGCCGAGGCGGTCCTGAGCTATCAGCCCTACTGGGCGCTCGCCGCGCATCTGCTGCAGCGCCTCGGCCGCGCGGACGAAGCCGCCGCCGCCTATAGCCGCGCCATCGGCCTGTGCGAGGATTCGGCCATGCGCGCGTTCCTGACGCGGCAGCGCGAGCGCGCCCGAGGCTAAGGAATCCGATCAGGTTGAGGCCAAGCGGCGAGCGCTGGGGGTGGTCGCGGGGGTGGCGCGATTCGAGTAGAGTTCTCGCCGTCGGGTCCTGGTCGCAGCGTCGTGAACCGTCAGGCATGGGTCTCGCGGAGGATAAAAAGTGAACGCACGGCACTCGCTTCTGTCGATCGCAGTGGCGGTGGTCGCCGCTGCGCTGGGCGCGGACGCGTGGGCCGCGGAGGCGGCCGGCGCGACACTTTCGCCTCGGGCGCTGCAGGAAATTGCGCAGGTCGAGGCCGAGATCGACCGCATCGAGGCGCAGACGATCGCGCGGCTGGCCGTGCCGCCGGACAATCAGGTCCAGCAAATCGAGCTGCTCGGCAAGCTGATGCTGTATGACAAGGAGCTCTCGGTGAACC
>WNFE01001055.1_pt1 | contig 19807 bp, 23 predicted proteins | sample 5400451 | NCBI WGS metagenome assembly WNFE01 (sample SAMN13153344, study PRJNA577476) | soil metagenome | isolation source: 200 cm saprolite under Douglas fir tree site 2 hole 2 | place: USA:California | collected 2015-04-18
CGCGCTCCTCCGCCGACGCCCGCCCGGCCAGCTCGCCGAGGCGCGCGTCGCGGAGCCGCCGGGCGCCGGGGCCGGCGGCCTCGGCGACCGCGCCGAAGGCCTGCGCCACGTCGGCGAGGGTCAGCGGCACCCTCTCCCCTCCGGGGAGAGGGCAGGGTGAGGGGCTGGGCCCCGGCGCGGGCAGGCCACGGACGTTGAGCACGCGCGGGTCCGAGGCGGCGAAGGCGCGGCCACTCAGGTAGGTGACGGCGCGGGGCAGGTCGTCGGGCGAGAGGCCGCGCAGGTAGTCGGCGACGAGGCGCCGCTTCTCGAGGCGGCCCGGGCTCGCCGCGACACGCGCACGCAGGGCCGTGAGCTCGGAGAGAAAAGCCATGCGGCCATTATCCCCCTCAACCCCAGGCCCCTCACCCTGCCCTCTCCCCAGAGGGGAGAGGGTCACAGGCCTCCGGAGGGCAGAGGGTTTCCCGGTCTACCCTCTCCCTTCCAGGGAGAGGGTAGGGGGAGGGTGGTCACACGGGAAGGAGCACGAGGAGGAGCCAGCCGACCAGCAGGGTCAGCACCGTGACGGGCACGCCGACCTTGCTGTACTCGACGAAGCCGACCGGGATGCCCGCGCCGCGCGCCTGCTCCACCACGATCAGGTTGGCCACCGAGCCCAGGATCGTGAGGTTGCCCGCGAGCGTCGAGGCCATGGCGAGCAGCAGCCAGGCGCGTACCGGCTCGCCGAAGGTCGGGATCACGCTCTTGAAGAGCAGGACTGCCGGCACGTTGGAGACCAGGTTCGAGAGCACGGCGGTGACCACGGTGAGCACGAGCGGCCGATGGAGCCCGACCGCGGAGGCCCAGCCGAGCACCTCGCCGGCGAGGCCCGTCTGCTCGACCGCGCCGATGACCACGAAGAGCCCGGTGAACAACACGAGCAGCCCCCAGTCGATCTCGCGGTACACCTTCTCCGGATTCACCCGCCGCGTGAGCAGCGTGTAGGCGGCGCCCCCGATCGCCACCAGCGCGATCGGCACGCCGGCCAGGAAGGCCACTAGCATGACCGACACGGCGGCCACCGTCTTGATCATGAGTGGATAGTCCACCGCGAAGCGGCCCTCGAGGTCCGCGGCGGGCAGCTCGGCCGGGAGCCGCCGGCGGTACACGAGCCAGATCACCAGGAACACCAGCCCGAGCCCGATGATGGCGATCGGCGCCTCCCGCAGCAGGAAGGTGCGGTAGCTGATGCCAGAGAAGCTGCCCACCAGCATGTTCTGGGGATTGCCGGTGAGCGTGGCCACGCTGCCCACGTTGGCCGCGGTGGCGAGCGCGATCACGTACGGCACCGGCGGCAGGCGGAGCTGGCGCGCGAGATCCAGCACGATGGGCGCCATCACGAGACACACCACGTCGTTGACGAAGAGCGCGGAGAGCACGCCCGCCGCGACGATGATCAGGGCCAGCAGCCCGACCGGGGTGTGGGCCCGCCGCACCGCCGCGTAGGTCGCCAGGCGGAAGAAGCCGGAGAGGCGCAGGTACGCGGCCACGATCATCATGCCGAACAGGAGCACCAGGGTGTGGGCGTCCACCGCGGCCACCGCCTGCTCCCACGGCAGGACGCCGGTCACCACGACGAGGGCGCCGCCGATGATGGCGACGCCGGTGCGATCCACGCGGAAGAACGGCAGGCGGCCCAGCGTGAGGCCCAGATAGGTGCCGGCGAATGCAACCAGCGCGATCAGCTGATCGAGATGCAGCTCCGCCATCGCACGCTTGAGGGAGAGGCTAGGATCGGCGCACTGGCCATTGGCTAGCTCCTCCCGGGGGCGAGCCGGATCTCCATCCAGAGGTCGGCCCGCGGATTGCGGTTGTAGTCCGGAATCTCCTCGAACCCGTAGCTGCGATACAGCCGCACCGCCGCTTCCAGCCGTTGCTCGCTGTCGAGCCGCAGCACGCGGCCGCCCAGCGCCCGCGCCTCGTCCAGACACGCGTCCATCAGGCGCCGCGCGAGCCCGCGCCCGCGGCAGGCCGGGCGCAGCCACATGCGCTTGAGCTCGGCCACGCCCGGCGCCAGCCGGCGCACCGCCGCGGTGCCCACCACGAGGCCCGCGGGATCCACCACGACCAGCATCACGCCCGCGGCCCCGTCGTACTCGCGCTGCCAGTCCGCCACGTCGTGGTCGAGCCCGTCGGCGTCCACGTCCTCGCCCAGGAAGGCGAAGTACGCGCCCAGCTCGCGCGTGACGCCATCGTGATCGGCCGGGCCCGCGCGGCGCACCTGGAAGTCGCCGGCCGGCGCGGCCGGGCTACCGCTTCCGGGCATGGGAGGCGAGACCGCGCTCCCAGAGATACTCGGTCTCGCCCAGATGCTTGCCGACCCAGCGCGAGAGCACGAAGAACAGGTCGCTCAGCCGGTTCACGTACTTGAGCGGCCACTCGCCGATGTCCTCCAGGCGCGAGAGCGCGAGCACGCTCCGCTCGGCGCGCCGGCACACGGTGCGGGCCTGGTGGAGGAAGCCACCCACGGGGCCCCCGCCCGGCAGCACGAAGGACTTGAGCGGGGTGAGCTCCTTCTGACACTCGTCCATCAGCCGCTCGAGCGCGGTGACCTCGAAGGCGCCTACGCGGAACATGCCCTCGTAGAACGACTCGCGCGGCGTGGCCAGCTCGCTGCCCAGGTCGAAGAGCTCGTTCTGCAGCCGGCGCAGCATCTCGTCGAGCTGGCGGTACTTCTTGCCGCGCTTGAGCTGGGGGACGTTGAAGGCCCGCGCCAGCCCGACGATCGAGTTCAGCTCGTCGATGGTGCCGTAGGCTTCGATGCGCGGCGAGTCCTTGGGCACGCGGCGCCCGCCGACGAGCGCGGTCTCGCCGGCGTCTCCGGCGCGCGTGTACACGCGGTTGATGCGGACGGGCATGACGGCTCCTCCCGCGCCGAGGCTAACACAGGTGTTAGACTCGGGCCATGAGGGACTGGCGCGACAACCTCATCACCTCCGCGGAGGGCATCGCGCGGGTGGTGCGCGAGAACAAACGCATCGCGGTGCTGGGGATCAAGACCGAGGCGCAGCGCGACCAGCCCGCGTTCTACGTGCCCGAGTACATGGCGCGGGCCGGCTACGACATCGTGCCGGTGCCGGTCTACTTCCCGGACGCGACGGAGATCCTCGGTCGCCCGGTCTACCGCACGGTGAGCGCGGTGCCCGTGCCGGTGGAGATGGTCAACGTGTTCCGGCGCCCGCGCGACATTCCCCCGCACGTGGAGGACATCCTGGCCGCGCGGCCCCGGGTGGTCTGGCTACAGCTCGGCATCCGCCACGATGAAGCCGCCGAGACCCTGGCGAAATCGGGGATCCAGGTCGTGCAGGACCGCTGTCTGCTGGTGGAGCACCGCCGGCTGCGGTAGCCGCCGGTCACTGGCGCCCCACTATCCTGACGCCGAAGAATCGCCTGGCTCCTATCTCCGCATCGACAATCTCCTGGGGCGACAGCCGGTCAAAGTCGTCCTTACCCAAGGCCCTCCGCAGCCTGACAAATGCGTGGTAACGCTGGACGAGTTCCACGATTGGAGGGCGCTTGAGCGAGCAGTTGGATTCGATCCATCTAGAGAATCCCTTTACGAGTCGGATGGGATCCGCTTCGTGGTAGTGAATATCCCCCAAGCTGAGGTCAGAGATACTTGCCAGGCCACTATACTTTCGCCGGCTCACGATGAAGCAGTCCTTCCCCATCGCCATCATGATTCCGAGCTCGAACGGCATGTTCATCCTCTTCTCGTACGATAGGTCTGTGAAGCCGAACGCGCAGCTCGTAATCAGCTCGAGGATCCGCTTGAAGCGGACGTCAAATACAACCTGCTGCTTTGCCAGCACTGGCCGCAGGCCGTACGCAGTGGCGGTTGCTATCACCGCGAGCTCCAGCCTGGTATAGCGGACGGCGTACGGAATATTGAGGAAGATACCGCGTGCGTCGAAGCGCTTCCTGATCTGTCTGCGAAGGGGTATGCGGGATGGCGGACTGAACATCCGACCGGCAGTGCGCAGGACACCTGCCGTGCCAATTCGGGTTATTTCCGACGCGTCACGCCAGCCCGCCTTTTCTTTCCCTTCCGTCCCGTATGGCTTTCCACACTACCTCTGATCTCAACTCCATTCGTGCCTTTGAAGACGAAAAACGTCCCGCCACTTCCTCCGGTACCGACAGATGACGTCGCCACCGAGTACACCTTCCCACCCCTCTCGATCCCTACGAACTCCCCCACGGATTCTGGATGGGCCAAACGCTCGAACCTCGTGGCGAGACGTTCTGACCTCCCCGAAGGAATGCCCGCCTTCTTCAAGAAGGCGATGAACGCCCTACGCTTCTGCGCGAAGCCCTCTTTGCTCAATGTTTTCACCCTGCGCCCGAAAGGATACGCCGATACGCTTCGGCTGATCCCAATACTAGGCGGAGCGGAAGGCGATGTCCAGAACGCTAGGATCGCGCGCGGAGCGCGGCCAGCGAGCGCGTCACGTCCTGCCGCTCCGCCTCGCTGAGCGGGGCGTCACCGAAGCGCGCGCGCTCGTAGTAGCCCGTGAGGCGGCCGAACGCGGCCGCGCGCTCCGGCGCGCGCTCCCCCACCCGCGAGGCGAACTGCCGCGCGGTCTCGGCGGCGCCGGGCGCCAACCCACGGCGGGCCAGGAACCGCAGGGCCCGCTCGTAGAAGGCGGGCATCCGGGCCGCCGGGCCGGTCCGCGGCAGGACGTGGCCGTAGCGCCGGACCCACCACAGGAGCGCCACCGCCACCGCGATGCCCGCGCCGGTCCCCATCGCCGGGCTCACGCGCCAGTCGCGCGGCCACGATAGCGCCACCCGCGCGTCGGCCGCCTGCCGGTGGACGGTGGCCGCGAGCTGCACCTGATCGCGCAGGCTCCAGTTGACCACGTAGCGATACCAGCGCATGCGGGCCGCGTCGAAGTAGAGCGACATGCGGCCGGGGATCTCCTCGGCCGCCGCCTCCCCGCGCGGCGAGGGATCGAAGGCGACCCAGCCCCGGCCGTCGAGATGGACCTCGACCCAGGCGTGGGCGTCGCTCAGGCGCACCATGAAGTAGCGGCCGTACGGGTTCCACTCGCCCTGCTGGAAGCCCGCCACCACCCGGGCGGGCACGCCCACGCTCCGCAACATGACCGCCATCGCGGCCGCGAAGTACTCGCAGTTGCCCGAGCGGCGGACGAACAGGAACTCCTCGAGCGGCGCCAGCGCGCTCTGCCGCTTGAGCGCGAGCGTGTAGCGATAGTTGGCGCTGAGATGCGCGCTGATCCGGCCCGCCGCCGTCTCGGCGTCGCGGCTGCCCCCGGTCACCTCGCGGGCGAGGCGCGCGATCTCGGGCGGCAGGGGCGGGAGCTGCAGGTACCGCGCGCGCTCGGCGGCAGTCAGCGCGGGCGACGTCCGGGGGCCCGTCCCGGGCCGGCCGGGGCCGTCGATCTCGGACTCCACGACGTAGTGCAGGCGCGCGCTGGGGCTGGACGCGGTCAGGCCGTCCATGTCGTCCACCACCAGGGTGGGCGAGCGCATCTCGAGCCGCAGCGCGCGCGGCGCCGCGAACACCGCGTCGCTTCCGATGGGCTCGAGATAGATCTCCTGCCGCACCACCGGGCCCATCCCGCGGGGCAGCGCGAGCCCGAAGTCGCCCGAGATCGAGCGGTGGAGGTACCGCCGCGGCGCCGCCGCGCTCGACCACGTCCGGCCGTCGAACTGGTCGAACGCCACCCCGCGCCAGCGCAGCCCGGGCAGCGTGGCCGGATCGAGCCACTCGTCCGCCAGGTAAACGCGCATGACCACGCTGCGGTCGCTCTCGATGTCGCCGAAGCTGCCCAGGTCCACGCGGTCCGAGAACCCGGTCACCATGCGCCCGATGGACGCCCGCAGCGGCAGCGCGGCCTGTCCCACCCGCGGGATCACGAAGAAGAGGCCCGCCGCGAGCGAAAAAGTGATGGCGGCCGCCACCAGGCTCACCGGGGTGAGCGGCCCGCGGAAGAAGACCCGGCGGGCGGTGGTGGCGACGTCGCCGGGGCGGCCCGCCAGCTCCAGCTCGGTCACCACGTGGTTGAGCATCAGCATCCAGGTGCCGAGCAGGAGGAAGGCGATGAACACGAACAGGAAGCTCAGGCTGAAGCTGGTGGAGGCAGCGGCCACCAGCATGAAGAAGGACAGCAGCCCGGCATCGCGCAGGTCCCGCAGGCCGCGGCGCGCGAAGAGCCGCAGCAGGATGAGGAACAGCAGCAGGTGCACCATGCCGTCCAGCAGCGAGTAGGCCAGGTAGAAGAGATCGACCGCGATGGCCACCGCCGCGGTGACCACCAGGCTCCAGCCGAGCGCCGGCCGCACCGCGCCGCGCGCGCGCGCCTGCTCGTGGCCCCAGCTCACCAGGATCGCCAGCACCACCAGCGCGGCGCCCGCCGCGCCGATCAGGGTCGCGAGGTAGAGCGCGGCCACGCCGGTGCACACCATCAGATAGGTGACGAGGCGGAGGGCAAGGAGAGCCGGCATGTCAGACCAGCGCGATCCGGATCTCGCGGAGCGGGCGGTTGCCGCGGAGCATCTCGGCGCCCGCGGGCGCCGCCGGCTCGGCGCGCGGGGCCTCCGCGTCGTAGAGCGCGAGCGCGGTGAGCACCCGCCGCAGGTGCGCGCGGCCGTGGCCGAACGGCACCGCGCCGTCCGGGCCCGCCAGCTCCACCCCCGCGCCCGCGCGGATGAGCGCCACCGCCAGCGAGGCCGCCTCCGAGAGGCCCCGCTCGAGCGCCTCCGCGCCGCGCCGGCCCCGCCCCACCAGCACGAGCCGCGTGTTCTGGCTCGTGTCCGCCTCGAGCTCGCGCACCATGAGCGCTTCCGCCTTGGCGCTGCTGCGCCAGTGGATGAAGCGCGGGTCGTCGCCGGATCGGTAGCCCCGGAGGTTGTAGAGATCGTTACCCCGGCCCCGGCGCCGCGCCGACGCGTCGCCGCTCTCGCCGAGCCGGCGGAGCGACTCCGCGGAGACCGGGCGCACCGCCGGGAAGACGACCACCTCGTCGGTGAGCGCGGGCCGCCCCGCCTTCACGAAGAGGCCGAAGGGGAAGCGCGTGGTGATGCGCACCCCGGTGAGCCGGTGGCGGCCGCGCCGGGGCAGCGTCTCCTCCCAGGTGGCGAGGCGCTCGAGCCCCGCCTCGATCCTCCGAATGTAGATGAAGCGCGAGCCGGACTCGAGGGCGCGCGCCTCCGGGGCGAGCAGCTCCACCGTGACCGAGTACGAGGTGAACCAGCGCTTGCGGTTGGCGATCACGGCCCCGAGGAGCGCGGGCTGGCCCGCGTAGATCTCGTCCGGCGCCACGCCGGTCAGGTCGAGGCCCCGCATGCTCTGCTCGGAGAGGATGCCCGAGACCACGATGAGGGCCAGCAAGGCGGAGACCAGCAGGTAGAGCAGGTTATTGCCGGTATTGATGGCGGCCACGCCCAGCCCCACCGCTACGAGCAGGCACCACCAGCCGTCGCGGGTGGGCTTGATGGTCCGGCGTGGGTGGAACAGCCGCCACAGCGCGGCCCGGACCAGCGTCACCGCCTACCTCGGGACGGGAACGTCCTGCAGGATGGCGGTGACGGCGGCTTCGCCGTCCATGCCGCCCGCCGCGGAGCCCGCGAGCGAGCCCTTGACGATCACGCGGTGGGCAAGGGCGGGCACCGCCAGGTGCTTGACGTCGTCGGGCAGCAGGTAGTCGCGCCCGTCGGCGAGCGCGCGGGCGCGGGCGGCCCGCAGCAGGGCCAGCGAGCCGCGCGGGCTCACGCCCAGCGCGAGCAGCGGCGAGCGGCGCGTGGCGGTGACCAGCGCCACCAGGTAGTCGAGGATGGATTCGTCCACCCGCACGCGCTCCGCCGCCTCCTGGAGCGCCAGCACCTCGTCCACCTCGACCACCGGGGCGAGGTCGGCGGGCGCCGTGTCGCCGCGGAGCACCGCCTTCTCGTCGGCGGCTCCCGGGTAGCCGATGCGGATGCGCAGCAGGAAGCGGTCGAGCTGCGATTCGGGCAGCGGGAACGTGCCCTCGTACTCGCGTGGGTTCTGGGTCGCCAGCACCATGAAGGGCCGCGGCAGCGGATAGGTCGAGTGATCCAGCGAGACCTGGGCCTCGTTCATGGCCTCCAGCAGCGCGGACTGCGTCTTCGGCGTCGTGCGGTTGATCTCGTCGGCGAGCACGATATTGGTGAAGAGCGGGCCCGGCTTGAAGACGAACTCCCCGCGCTTGGGCTCCCACACCGAAACCCCCAGCACGTCGGAGGGCAGCATGTCGGAGGTGAACTGGATGCGCTGGAACGAGGCACCGATGGACCGGGCCAGCCCCGAGGCGAGCGTGGTCTTGCCCACGCCGGGCACGTCCTCGATCAGGAGGTGCCCGCGGGCGACCAGGCCGATGATGGCGAGCCGCACCACCTCCGGCTTGCCGAACAGCGCGCGCCTGACGTTTTCCTCGAGGCGGCGGATGGTTTCCGTCGAGTCGCCCATAGACTTCCACTATACCGTACGCGGATTTTTCGACCCGCGCGGGGCCGCTGGCCGGGGCGAGCCCCATCGGCTACACTGAGCGGCGCGATGGCCTTCGATCCGCCCCCCGCACCCATCTGGCCCCGCAACGCCCGCGCGGCCTGCGCCTTCACCTTCGATCTCGACGCGGAGACGCTGTGGATGGCCCGCGGCATTCACGAGCCGGTGACCCTCTCGCAGGGACGGTTCGGCCCGGTGGAAGCGCTGCCGCGCATTCTCGCGCTCCTGCGCACGCACGAGATCCGCGCCTCGTTCTTCATCCCGGCCTGGGTGGCCGAGCACCACCAGGACGCGGTGCGCGCCATCGTGGACGGTGGCCACGAGATCGGCTGCCACGGCGACGAGCACGAGCGCGTGAGCGAGCTGCCGCCCGACCGCGAGGAGGCCATCCTGGCCCGGAGCGTCGACGTGCTCACCCGCCTGGGCGACGCCCGCCCGATCGGCTACCGGGCGCCCGCCTGGCAGCTCTCGGCCGCGACGATCCCGCTGCTCGTCCAGTACGGCTTCGCGTACTCCTCGAACATGATGGACCGGCTCTCTCCGTACATGCATCCGCCCGTGGGGGGCCGCGCGCTCGTGGAGATCCCGGTCTCGTGGGTGCTCGACGACGCCCCGTACTTCATGTTCACCGGCCAGCGGTCGATCCAGCCGCCGGGCCCGGTGCTGCAGGGCTGGCTCACCGAGTTCGAGGGCATCACGGAGGCGCGCGGGGTGACCAACTTCACCTTCCACCCGCAGATCATCGGCCGGCCGTCACGCCTGGCCTGCCTCCGCGAGCTGATGGACCACGTGCGCCACACCCCGCGGGTGTGGATCGCCTCGCTCGGCGAGATCAGCGCGCACTACCGCACCGCGGTGGAGAGCGGCGCGGTTGGGCCGCGCTAGGAACGGAAGGCGGGCGCGACCTCGGCCATGAAGCGATCGAGCGTGGGACGCCGATCGGCGGGGAGGAGGAAGGTCGGGATGAACAGCATGCCCACGCCGGCCGCCTGCAGCCGCGCCAGCTTGTCCTTGATCTGGCTCACGCTGCCCGCCAGCACCGTGTCGCGCGCCTTCTCCGCGTCGGCCCCCATCCGCTTCATGTAGGCCTGCTCGATCTTCTCGACCCCCGCGCGGTCGTCCGCGAAGCCCAGCACCATCACCGCCGAGCGCAGGATGGCCTTCGGGTCGCGCCCCTCCGTCGCGCAGTGCTGATCGAGGATCCGGCCCTTGTGGGCCAAGGTGGCCGGCCCGCCCCACACGTTCCAGTGATCGGCGTGCCGGGCCGCGATCCGCAGCGTGACCTTCTCGCCCCCGCCGCCGATCATCAGCTCGGGGTACGGCTTCTGCACCGGCTTGGGCATGAGGGGCGCGGCGTCGAGCTGGTAGTACCGGCCCTTGTAGTCGGCCTTGGCCTCGGTCCACAGCGCCTTCAGCACGTGGCAGGCCTCGTCGAGGCGCGCGAGCCGCTCGCGGGTCGTGTAGAAGTCCATCCCGTAGGCGCGGTGCTCGTTCTCCTGCCAGCCCGCCCCGATGCCGCAGATGAGGCGGCCGCGCGAGATGATGTCCACGTTGGCCGCCATCTTGGCGAGCAGCGCGGGATGGCGATAGGTATTGCCGCTCACGATGGTGCCCACGCGCAGGCGCGTGGTCAGGCCGGCCAGCGCGGCTAGCGCCGTCCAGCACTCGAGCGTGTCGCCGACCCGGTCGGCGGCATTGGGCATGAAGTGGTCGGTCACGCAGGCCGCGTCCCATCCGGTCTGGTCCCCGTGGCGCCAGAGGGCCAGCACCTCGTCCCAGGTCGTGCCGGTCATGCCGGTGAAGATGGCGAATTTCATGGTGGCTGGATGCTACGAGGCGTGACGCGGGAGGTCAAGTGGAAACCGGCATTCTAGTCATTCACCCCGGCGCGCTGGGCGACGTGCTCCAGACGGTGCCCGCGCTGCGCGGCCTGCGCGCGGTGGCGCCCGCGGCGCCGATCACCTTCGTGGGCCAGCCGCGGCTCGCGCGCCTGCTCGTCGAGCTCGGGGCCGCGCAGCAGGCGCGCGCGTTCGACGGCTTCGGCCTCGAGGCCCTCTTCGTGGACGCGCCCGCGCCGGCCGCCATCGCCGAAGCGGTCAGCCGTGTGAAATACGTGGTTTCCTGGTTCGGCTCGCGCGACGAGACGTATCGCCGCCGGCTCCACGCGCTCGTCCCGCGCGCGCTCGTCGCGGCACCGGTGCCCGACGACGACACGCCGGTCTGGCGGCACCTCCTCGGGACGCTGGCCGGCTGGGATCTCGCGGTCCCGGAGCGCGTGGAGCCGCTGCGCGCTCCCCCGCTGCCGGCCGACGAGGGACCCGCGGCCGCGCCCCGCCCCCAGCTTGTCGTGCATCCCGGCAGCGGCGGCGACTGGAAGCGGTGGCCGGCCGAGCGCTTCGCCGAGGTGATCCACGCGCTACGCCATCGTCGTGCATTCGAAGTCCTGGTGCACCAGGGCCCCGCGGACGCGGAGGCCGCGTCGCGCCTGCTGGCGCTGCTCGAAGGCAACGCCGACGCACTGCTCGAGCCCGAGCTGCCGCGCCTCGCCGCGGTGCTCGGCGGCGCCCGCGCCTATCTGGGCGGCGATTCGGGGGTGAGCCACCTGGCCGCCACGGTGGGCGCCCCGAGCGTGGTGCTGTTTCCGCCCGCCACGCGTCGGCGCTGGGCGCCCTGGAGCCCGACCGCGGTGCCGATCGAGCTCACCGGCACGGACCGCGACGTCGAGCGGGCGATCGAGGCGCTGGAGGGGATGCTCGGGTGACTACTTCTCGTTGTACGAACGGAGCATCCAGGCCATCTTCTCGTGCTTCTCCATGAGGCCGGTCAGGAAGTCGCTGGTGCCCGCGTCGTTGTGCTTCTCCATCACGGTGGCCAGGTCCGCCCGCAGGGTGCGCACCATGGCCTCGTGATCGGATTGCAGATTCGCGACCATGGTCAGCGCGGGCGGCTGCTTGCCCGGCTGCTCCTTGAGCCGCGTGTGCTGCGAGAACTCGACCAGGGTGCCGAAGGCCTTGCCGCCCAGGGAGCGGGCCCGCTCGGCCACCTCGTCCACGACCTCGTTGAGGGCCTCGTACTGGCCTTCGAAGAACTTGTGCAGGTCGTTGAACTGCGGCCCCACCACGTTCCAGTGGTAGTTCCGGGTCTTGGTATAGAGCACGTACTCGTCCGCGAGGACGGCGTTGAGGATCTTGACGATGCTGTCACGGTTGGATTCGGAGATCCCGATACTCAGTGTCATGTCTCTTGCTCCTTGCTCTTTGGATGCAGCCGCGGGGCCCCCGGCTGCAGGCGTCCGCTATTTTTGCTTGGCGATGATATGGTCCTTGATCTTGTCGTATGTGGCCTGGGGCACGACCTTCTTCTGCACCAGCTCGTCCTTGCGCTTGTAGGGCCGGTTCTGGACGATCTTCTTGGCATAGGCGTCGCCGATGCCCGGGATCATCATGAGGTCGGCCTCGCTCGCCGAGTTGAGGTCCAGCGGCGCGTGGCCCTTGGCCTTCGTGTCGCTCTTGGCCGGGGCCGGCGCGGTCTTGGGGGCCTGGGCCCAGGCCGCGGGCGCGCTCAGCAGGCCGGTCGAGAACCAAGCTATGATGAGTAGCGCGATCAATCGCTTCATGGAGTGCCCTCCTCCTGACGGATGAATGAGTGAGTCAGCGAATCCCCAGCAGCTCCACCTCGAAGATCAGGGTGGCCCCCGGCGGGATGACCCCACCCGCCCCGCTGTCGCCGTAGCCCAGGTGCGCGGGGATGATCAGCTTGCGCTTCCCGCCCACCTTCATGGAGATGACGCCCTCGTCCCAGCCCTTGATGACACGGCCCTTGCCCACCGGGAACTCGAACGGGGTCCCCCGGTCCACCGAGCTGTCGAACTTGGTGCCGCTCTTGAGCCAACCGGTGTAGTGCACGCTCACGGTCTCGCCCGTCTTGGGCCGGGCCCCGGCCCCCTCGACCAGGTCCACGTAGCCCAGCCCGGTCGCGGTCTCGACGACCTGCTCGTCCTTGTTGTCGGTCATGCGTTGCGCTCCCCCGCTAGTACGAGCCGATCGAGATCCTTCGCCAGCGCGTCCGAGACGCGCGTGAGCGGGAGCCGGCACTCGGCCGAGGCGATCAGGCGCTGCCGCCAGAGGCAGTGCTTGATCGGGACCGGGTTCGGCTCCTTGAAGAGCAGCGGCACCATCGGCTCGAGCCGCGACCAGGCCTTGAGCGCGCCCTGGTGGTCGTTGGCCACCATGCGCTCGTACACCGAGAGGAACGTCGCGGTCTCGACGTGCGCGGAGGCGAGGATGCCGCCGTCGCCGCCATGGGCCAGCATGGTGTAGAAGAACGCGTCCTCCCCGGTCAGCACCGCGAAGCCGGGAGGGCGCTGACGCAGCAGATCGAGCGACTGGGCGATGATGCCCGACGAATCCTTCACGCCCGCGATGTTGGGAACCTCGGCCAGCGCGAGCAGGGTCTCGTTGGCGAGATTCACCCCGGTTCGATACGGAATATTGTAGATCAGGATGGGCCGGTCGGTGGCCTCGGCCACGCGGGTGAAGTGCTCGCGCATGCCGTCCTGGCTCGGCCGGTTGTAGTAGGGGCAGACCGAGAGGATGCCCTGCACGGCATGCTTCTGCAGCCGCTTCACCGCCTTCACGACCTTTCGGGTGTCGTTGCCGCCGACGCCGATCAGGATCGGCACCCGGCCCGCGACCGTGGCCACGGTGCGCTCGACCAGCGCCTCCGTCTCCGCCTCGTCGATGGTCGGGCTCTCGCCGGTGGTGCCGAGAGGGATGACGCCGCTGACCCCGGCGCGCACGTAGTGATCGACCAGGCGCTCGTAGCCCGCGTAGTCGATCTCGCCGGCCTTGAACGGGGTGACGACGGGTAGCCAGACTCCGGAGAAGCGCATCGCGGCACCTCCTGGGTCAATAGTACCAGCGGTGGAGCCGGGTGGGGGCCACCCCGCAGAAGTGCAGGAAGCGGAGGGCCCACATGAGGCCCATCGTGCGCAGCGGGCCCTCCCGCTCCCACTTGCGGGCGGAGGTGGTGACGCGCAGGCGGAGCGCGCGCAGGTTCCCGCGGCGCTTCAGCCGGCGGCTCAGCTCGATGTCCTCCATCAGCGGGATCTCGGGGTAGCCGCCGACCGCCTCGAAGTCGGCGCGGCGCACGAAGATCGCCTGATCACCGGTGCAGATGCCGGAGGCCCGGGAGCGCGTGTTCATGAACCAGGCGATGACCCGGAAGAGCGGGCGCTCGTTGTCGAAGCGCACGTCGAAGCGGCCGCCCACCACGCCCGGCTCGGCGAGCGCCTGCTCGATCGCGCGCGCGGCGCCGTCGGGCAGGCGGGTGTCGGCGTGCAGGAACAGCAGGGTGTCGCCGCCGGCCTCGCGCGCCCCGTGGTTCATCTGGACGGCGCGACCGCGGGCGCTCTCGAGGAGCCACGGGCCGGGCAGCCGCGCCACCACCGCCGCGGTGTCGTCGCCGCTGCCGCCGTCCACCACGACGATGTCCGCGCCCGGGCAGCCGCGTGCGAGGTCGGGCAAGAGCCGCGAGAGATTCGCCGCCTCGTTCAGCGCGGGGATCACGATGGCGAGCCTCATCGGCCCGGCCCGATCGTGAGCGCGTCGTAGAAGGCGACGGCCCGCTCGCCGGTGTCGTCGGTGTCGGTCATCAGCGCGATGCCCACGATGCGCGGCGGCTCCGCGCCCATGATCCGGCGATAGTCCTCGTAGATGTCCCGGGTCTCGGTCACCCAGCGCCCCGCCTCCGCGGCCCCGCTCCGCACCACCACGATCTTGGCGCGGGCGGTGTAGGCGTTGTCGAGCACCGTGCCCACCGGTAGCCGGCTCTCCCACACGTAGTTGAGCACGAGCCCGGGCGGGTAGCGGCCGTAGAGCAGCCGGTACGCGCCGAAGCGCGAGCGCTCCCAGACCGACGCGGTGGCCGGATCGTACTGGAAGGCGACGTACACGCGCGCGGCGTAGTCGTCGCCCTCCTTGCGGCGCGGGTCCGACTTCGCGAGCACGCCCTCCACCTTCCAACGCCAGGAGAGCACGCGGTAGACCTTCGGGTCGAGGTCGAGCGGGCGGTAGAGCCCGGAGGCCGCCGCGTCGCTCTCCGCGCGCAGCACCCACCGCTCGCCCTCGAGCACCACCGCGTACCGGGTGTGGCGCGGCACGCGCGAGAAGGTCAGCGGCTCCCAGCCCGCCGGTGGGCCGGTCGGATCCGTGGGTGGGGCGAAGTCGCCGAGCCGGAGCGGCTCGGCCGCGCGGCCGGGGGCGGCGGCCAGCAGCAGCCCGAGCAGCGCGGCGGTCAGACGCGCGAGGCCGGCGCGCGGCGCCCTCATCCCGTCCGCAGCAGGTCGTCGAGTGCGGCGCTGCGCCCGCGCAGCCAGCGCGGCAGCAGCGAGAGCGCGACGAGCAGCACCCCGGCCAGGGCCAGCAGGAGCAGCATGCGCCGGGCGTCCCAGGCGCCCGCCACCACCGCCCCCGCCGCCGCGGTGAAGGCCAGCGTGCCCGGTAGCATGCAGAGGAACGAGGTCACCGCGTACGCCCCGAAGCGGATCGAGGTGAGCCCGTAGGCGTAGTTCTGCAGGTTGAACGGGAAGATCGGCACCAGGCGCGTGATCATCACGATGCGGAAGCCATGGCGCGCCACCGCGCGGTCCATGCGCTCGAGCGCCGGATAGCCGGCCATCCAGCGCGCGACGGCCGCGCGGGCCGCGTAGCGCGCGATCAGGAAGGATAGGCACGCGCCCGTGGTGGCCGCGATCGCCACGTAGACCGTGCCCCACGCCGCGCCGAAGGCCAGCCCGCCCAGGATGGTCAGCGGCAGCGCGGGGACGAAGGCCACCACCGCGGCCACGTACCCCAGGATGAAGATCACCGGGGCCCACGCCCCGAAGCCGTCGATCCGCTCGCGCAGCCGCGCCAGGTTCTCGAGCCGGATCAGGTCCGTGAGCCCGAGGGCGCGCACGAGGACCACGGCCAGCGCCAGGCCGAGGAGCGTGACGACCAGCAGCCGCTTGCTCAGTACTTGCCCCGGGCGCGCTCGCGGGCGGGGAGGTTCTCGAGGCAGGTGGTCCACCACCCGGTGCGGATCGTCGCCGCGAACTCGGGCGGCAGCCCCTCGCGGTCCATCTCGCGCGCCAGCGTCTCGTGATCGTAGGCCAGCGGCACGAACTCCACCTGGAGATCCGGCGTCGCGGTCAGCACCGTGTACCAGACATTGGTGCGGCCGTCGTTCTCGGGCCGCCCGATCACGCCCACGTTCACCGCGTGCCGGGCGTCGGGCAGCGCGCGATGCCACTTCATCCCGGTGTGCGTGCACAGCATCACGTCGGTCTCCGCGCGGTCCATCAGATGGCGCAGCAGGCCGTTCGGCGTGGCCGACTCCCACAGGAACTCGTTGACCACCCGCGGCGAGCCGTGGCACATCAGCACGCGGTGCGGCCCCAGCTTGAGCCGCCGGTGGCGCGGCAGGGCCCCGAGCCAGGTCTTATGCTCGGCCGAGGTGTGCTCGAACGTGTAACGGTAGCTGATCGCCGCGTAGTGATTGTCGCGCGGGTCGGTGTAGCCGCAGCCGCAATCGGTGCGCCCGGAGGCGAGCGACTCGTCATAGTTGCCCTGGATCGCCAGGACCCCGTGCTCGCGCAGGAGCGGGAACACGCGGTCCGGATGCGGGCCGAAGCCGCCCATGTCGCCCAGGCAGAACACCGCCTCGACGTCGCGGCCCCGGGCGTCAGCGAGCAGCGCCTCGAGCGCGGGCGCGTTGTTGTACATGCCGCCGAACACCGCAATGCGCCGGTACTCGCTCAGCTGTTCCGACATGTCATCCCCGTCTCCCGGCACGTCACGCACGCCGGATGATAGAGGGGCGTGGGCTTGAAGGAGTCCGCGAGGCTGCCGGTCGAGAGGCGCGCGCCCTCGAGCCCGGCCAGGATCGGGCAGGCGTAGACGCCGCCCGCCGCCACCACGCGGGCGTCCGCGCACTGGAGCACGGAGCGGTCGAAGCCCTCGAGATCCTCCTCGGTGAGCGGCGGGGTCGCGCCCGCCGGCTGGCGGCCGAGGCCGAACACCGGCATGATCTTGACCCGCGGCCGCTCCACCCCCTGCGCGTGCAGGAAGTCGCGGAAGCGCTCGTACATGCCGGAGCCCGCCGGGTGCTCGTCGCGGGTGATCTCGGTGGCGGTCACGATGGGCAGCAGGCCCCGCTCGCGCAGCAGCCGGACCGCTGTCACCGCCTTCGCCCACGCGCCCTCCCCCCGGATCCGGTCGTTCTTCTCCCGATCCGTATCGTCGAGGCTCACCCGCAGCTCGAGGGAGTACGGCGCCCGCGCGGCGAGCGCGGCGAGGGCGTCGGCCACCTCCGGTCCGATGAGGGTGCCGTTGGTGAGCACGGTGGTGGGCGCGGCGGCGAGCGCCAGCTCGAGCAGCGGCAGGATCTCGCCGTGCAGGAACGGCTCGCCGCCGGTGAAGTAGATCTCCTTGACCCCCACCGCCTCGGCCTCGCGGATGGCGCGCTCGATGGTGGCGGCATCCAGCGGCTTGAGCCAGGGCGACTTCGGACCGCTCGCGTTGATGCAGTGGCGGCACTCGAGGTTGCACCACGTCCCGGTGATCTGCACCCAGAGCGTGGAGAGCCCGACGAACGGGGCGACGGGCGCGTGGCTCGCGGGCGTGACGGTCGCGATGGGCAGCCGGGTCATTCGGCGGGCTCGTGCTGGAGCGCCCAGTCGTAGGGCCGGTAGGCGTCGCACGGGCGCGCGCGCCCGCCGACCGCGTCGCGCGCCGGCCCCGCGTCGAGGTAGCGCGCCAGGAAGGCGCCGAGCCCGCCCGCGGCTTCGAAGTCCACCGCGTACCACTCGAGGATCCGGGAGCAGGTGACGCGGCCCTGCCCGTCCACCGCCACCGCCTGGTTCAGGAAGTTGCGCGCGGCGAGGTCGAGCTGCTGGTCCAGCGCGGATGCCCGATAGGCCCCCACCGGTGGGCAGGACTGGGCGCCGCAGGTGATGGCGAAGTGGATGCGCGGGTCCACCGGGTACACCGCGAGGGCCAGGCGCGAGTCGCGCGCGCTGAAAGGGCGCCGCCTCAGCCAGCCGTGCCGCGCATTGCCGCGCAGGATGCCGTGCTCGATGTCGTCGGCGCTCAGCACGAAGCCGCCGATGCGATAGCAGACGCGGCCGTAGAAGTCGCGCATCTCCCCGACGGTGGGCCGGATGCCGGCCGCCACGATGGCGTGGAAGACGAGCGCGTTATATACGTTGATCCAGAAGGCGAGCCGGGGCTGCCGCCCGTCGAGGTCGCCCAGGCTCACCGCCTGGAGCCCGCCCGCCCGCGCCACCGCTAGGCTCCACTCGGACGAGGCGCGCAGCCTCGCGTAGTCGAGACGCCCGTCGTCCCGCGTGTGCGCGGCGATCGCCCCGAGCACCGCGAGCTGCAGGTTCTCGGCCGCCGCGGCCGGGCCGGCGCCCGGCGGCGTGGCGATGTCGTTCAGCACGACCCGGCCCCAGAAGGGTCTCATCGGACGCTTCAGCATGCTCCCGTCCCGACGCGGATTGTCACAGCCGCGTCAAATCAGACGAAGACGCCCTCGGGCAGGAACGCGGAGACGATCCAGTTGGGCGCGTCCACGATCTCGCTGATCTTGAGGTCCACCGTCACGCTGCACAGGATATAGGCCTGCTCGCGCGAGAGGCCCCGCTCCCGCACCAGGTGGTCGATCATGTAGCGCACCGCCTGCTGCGAGGCCGCGAAGAGATCGGGCCCGTGCGCGGTGGTGGCGAACCACGAGCCCGCCGGCGCCGCCGCGGAGGGCGCCCGCGTGGTGCGGAGCTGCGGCTCGGCGAGCCCGCGGCCCGCCTGCAGCCCGAAGCGCGCGGTGACGCGGCCGCCCATCTCCACCGCGGTGACGCAGACCTCCCCGTCGCCCTGGATCGCGTGGGTATCGCCCACGCTGAACAGCGCGCCGTCCATCCACACCGGGAGGTAGAGGGTGGAGCCGGCGGTGAGCTGCTTGATGTCCATGTTGCCACCGTTCTTGCGGGGCGGCATCGTGCTGTGCCCGCCGGGCAGGTCGAGCGCCGTCCCCATCACCCCCGGGAACGGATCGAGCGGCACCGCGATGCGGTCACCCGCGCGCGCGAAGCGGCCGTCGGAGAGGTCCCAGATCTGGAGATACGGCTTGCTGAAGTCGGCCTCGGGCAGGAGGCCGCGGCCGGGCCGGATCGAGGTCCAGCCGAAGTCGGCCGGCTTCACCTCGAGCAGCTCGACCACGAGCACGTCCCCGGGCCGCGCGCCCTTGACCCGCACCGGCCCGGTGAGCGGATGGCCGCGGAAGGGGCCGCGCCCCATCACGTCGTCGTGGGTGGACGTGCGGCGGTAGTAGCGGTCCGCCGCGTCCCGGCAGTCGAACACGACGGTGTCGCCCGGGGCGATCTCGAGCTGCGCGGGCAGCGCGTTGTTCCACTCGTAGTGCACCTGCGCGTCGTCGAGGTGATGGTCCATGGCGCCGTCGAGTATACACGGCCGGACACGGGGCCGCGGGCGCGTAGTATGCTCTCGGCGTGCCGTTCACGACGACGCTCTGGCGGGCCATCGAGCCGATCTACGCGACGATCCTCGCGCACCCGTTCCTGCGCGGGCTCACCGACGGCTCGCTCCCGCGCGAGGCCTTCCGCTTCTACGCGGTGCAGGACGCACTCTACCTGCGCGACTTCGCCCGCGCCTTGGCGCTGGCCGCGGCGCGCGCTCCGCGCGAGGACTGGATCATCATGTTCACCGAGCACGCGGCGGGCGCGCTCAAGGTGGAGAAGACGCTGCACGAGTCCTTCTTCAAGGACTTCGGGCTCTCCCCCGAGGCGGTCTCGGCCACTCCGCTCGCCCCCACCAACCTCGCCTACACCTCGTACCTGCTCGCGACCGCGCACGCCGGTCCGTTCCACGAGGCGGTGGCCGCGCTCCTGCCCTGCTACTGGATCTACTGGGAGGTGGGCAAGAATCTCGAGCGCTCGAGCTCGCGCGACCCGCTCTACGCGCGCTGGATCGACACCTACGCCTCCGAGGAGTTCGGCACGGTGGTGCGCGACGTGCTCGCCTGCACCGACGCGCTCGCCGAGGGCTTGCGCGACCACGAGCGCGAGACCATGCGGCGGCACTTCGTGACCACCAGCCGCTATGAGTGGATGTTCTGGGACATGGGCTGGCGCCAGGAAACCTGGCCGGTTTAGGTCCTCCACTTCCAGGCCCCTCACCTCTAGGCCCCTCACCCTGCCCTCTCCCCAGAGGGGAGAGGGGG
>WNFE01001058.1_pt1 | contig 19797 bp, 17 predicted proteins | sample 5400451 | NCBI WGS metagenome assembly WNFE01 (sample SAMN13153344, study PRJNA577476) | soil metagenome | isolation source: 200 cm saprolite under Douglas fir tree site 2 hole 2 | place: USA:California | collected 2015-04-18
GTACCAGCGAAACCGTTCAATGGAGCAACAGTGATCGTCGAGGTGCCCGCAACGCCGGCATTCACAGTAACGCTAGTGACGCTAGCGGTCACTGTGTAGTCTTGGACATGGAATGTGACAGTAGCGGAGTGGGACAGAGTACCACTCGTACCAGTCACCGTTGCGAGATAGTTACCCGCAATGCTGGCAGAGCAGGACAATGTCGAGGTGCCGGAGCCACCTGTAATGCTGGTCGCAGAGAAAGTGCACGACAGGTTAGTAGAGTTCGTTGTAACAGCAAGAGTCACTGTACCAGCGAAACCGTTCAATGGAACAACAGTTATCATGGAAGTGCCCGCAACACCAGCGTTGACGGTGACACTTGTCGTACTCGCGATTACCGTGAAGTCTTGAACATGATGGGTGACAGTAGCAGAGTGCGAGAGGGCACCGTTAGTGCCCGTAACTGTTGCAAGATAGTTACCTGCGATAGAAGCGCTGCAAGATAGCGTCGAGGTGCCTGAACCACCCACGATACTGGTGGAGCTCAGAGTGCATGAAAGATTCGTCGAATTAGTCGTAACTGCGAGAGTAACAGTACCAGAGAAGCCGTTCACTGGAGCAACTGTGAAGGTTGACGTGCCAGCAACACCGGCATTCACAGTAACACTGGTAGTGCTCGCGGTTACTGTAAAGTCCTGGACATGGAACACTACGTTAGCGGTATGACTCAGAGTACCACTCGTACCGGCAACCGCAGCATTGTAGTTGCCAGCCGGAGTCCCATGACAGGAGAGACTCGAAGTGCCTGAACCACCCGTGATAGTGGTAACGCTCAGAGCACAGACAAGGTTAGTCGAGTTAGTCGTAACGGCAAGAGTCATAGTACCCGCGAAACCATTCACTGGAGCAACGGTTATCGTTGAACTTGCAGTAGCACCAGCGTTAACATTCAGACTGGTCGGACTGGCCGTTGCAGTGTAATCCTGAACATGATAGGTCACGGTTGCAGAGTGAGACAGAGCTCCATTGGTTCCCGTGACAGTGGCAAGATAGTTGCCAGCAACACTCGAACTACAGGACAGCGTAGAGGTGCCAGATCCTCCTGCGATGCTGGTTGGGAACAGTGTACATGTTAGGCCAGTAGAGTTCATCGTAAAAGATAGCGCGACTGTTCCCGTGAAACCGTAGATGCTTGCCACCGTGATGGTGGAAGATCCCGAAGAACCAGCCTGGACATTTAGAGATGTGGGGTTTGTTGTGAGGCTGAAGTTGGGCTGGATCCTTGAGAACCTTATTGAGGTCGGAGCGGCTGTGCCCTTAGAGTATACTATGTCTATTCCTTGATCAGTGGTCCTTTCCACGTTGATCCCTAAGTTCGTATCATCTGAGTCGATTACGGTTTGGGTCGCATTCCAAGCGGTTGTGTGGACGATGAATTCCACCTTCCCAGGGCCACCTTCATCAAACTGCGCGTCCATCATGAAGAGGTAATAATTACCCGAGTACTGGTCTACTACTATCGTTCCCCAGTCATTGTCTCTGAGGTTTATTATTGGAGTGTCGAGGTGAACCTTTCGGTCAGAGCTATCTAATGTAAAGACCGCGTAAGCGTTCGTGTTTGTAATGTCGTAGGCCACCACGACCAGAGACCGAACCGGATCCCAGGCTACAGAAGTCGCGTCAGTAAGACCCCGCGACGCATTTGTCTCGTACGCGAGATTCTGGGCACCCCATGCCCATGACTGACCGTTGTATGTTGCAGAGTTGAAGACGAGTTTGGTCTCGGGTGAGCTCTGGGCTCTATCCCCTATGACGTACAGTTTGAAGTTGTCCTGTCGCTCTACCACGCTGACGATCATCTCGTACGTATCGGAAGTGTCTGTGATAACAGCGTCTGGCGCCGTTGAGGTTGGGTTCGCGACAGAGGTCCAGCCATTCTGTGAAGTCCAACGAAGGCTGTTGATCTTGGAAACGACACCGCTCTGTCGAACGTTCCAAACGAGAATGATGCTACCATCATGTGCGAGTATCGCGGCGGGGTATAGGGCAAACCCAGAATTGTCGAGGACCGTGCCAGCTCCAAAAGCTACGCCCAGTATGTTGCCGTTAACATCTCTCGAGATGGATACTGGCACGTCGACAAGTTGCCCCGCGCTTGGGCCTCCCTCCACTATTATTCTGAGACTCGTTGGGGAGACAAGAACGGAAGCAGGCCTAGCATAGGCAGAAACTGGCGTTTGGGACTTACCCACCGTCCACGCTCCTGGCTGAGTAGGATCGCCGTTTGCAAACGCAACTCCTAATCGTCCTGATGAGTCAATATATACGGCGAGGTGTTTTCCGAAGGAGTCTTCGATTATTTTCTGGCCTCCGGCCGTCGAAATGCTCGTGGTCCCCAACGCACCATCATTGGCCACCGTGCTTGTTACCGCCGATGCGAACATCGGTGGAAGAGACCAGACTAGGATACCGACAGCTAGAAGAAGCAACGAAACGAGATATCTACTCACATGGGTACGTCCTATTGCGTTCAGGACTTCTCGCCTTAAAAGCTTAACCAGGCAATTTCCCGAGTCCCTTCGCATGGATATAGCGGGAAATCCCCCGCAACATCCCGAGGAGCAACAGCGTCGTCGTTGACCCTTATCTCAACGAAACCAGCGGAGTACATTTCAAGTCCAGAACGACAATGTACGCCTTTCTGTGAGCAGGATTCGTGGCTATGCTGGCTCGGAAATGCTTACACCTTCTTTCTCATTACTTTGGAAACTCCGAACAATGAGGCTGCTGAACTAGGCTTCGAAAATGCTCAAGACCAGAAGTGAGCTGAACTCAACGCTAACAGACTATACCAGAACCTGATAGAGACTAATACGCCCAAGGAAGTGCGAGGTTAGCTCCGAGCAATTTCCACGGATTTTGCATCAAGCAGAAAGCTGCCAAGCTACTATTATAGCACCGATGTTACCAATGATCATATGGCGGGTGTCTATGCATTAAGGTGACCGTTAGTGCTCCTTTGTCCTAATGCGAAGTCGAGCGGCATCTCGGCCAGAGATGAAGGTAGAGCTCAGATAAACAAATGCCTGAAACCCTGCTACCAGCAGCTAACCTTGTGGTCTTTCATAACCACCGTCGGGAATGGTACCGAGACGCATGCGGGACACCTTGGAAGTGAACCTAGGATCGTCTCTTAACTGGTCGAACCTAGGCTCGACCCCAATCCATACGAGCCAACTAGACCTTTCATTGTAGGCTCGTTCAAGCTAGGCAAATGCTTCATCCTTCTTTCCCATGCTCGTGTAGACGAGTGCAATCCAATAAGACGGGACGTAATGCTGTTTGGACCTCTCCAAAAGTCTATCAAGAATGTCATGGGCTTGTTCGGTTCTGCCCGCGGCAGCATAGGCGTGGCCAAGAGTTGCAACCCTTGCTACCATCCAGGTGTTCCACCGTTCTTGTCTTACCACGACCATGTCCTGGAGGGATCGCCAGGCTTCGGAACCAGCGGAACAGCGGGCAGCTTCAACCCCATCTGGCACGTTTTCGTCCTAGTGTACACCCCCGCCTACTCTAACAGTCCAGGATTCACACCCATCAAGGCTGACGAGGACATACCAGCTGCGATAGCAGCAGGCAACTTTCTCAACCTGGCAGGTATGGGCCCCACAGTGCCAGGTAATCCGTTCGAGATCGACTCTGGCTTAGCATTCCTCTGCATGACCCTACCCCGCTGACCTGACCAGGCGACCTAAAACCTCCATCCCTTTTTCTTTACAAGTTCTCCGCAAGCCTTGCTAGGCTTGCCTGTCAAGACACTAGTGCCCCCTCCTTGCCCTGAAAGTCCAAGCCTAGAGGCTGTCAAACGTGCTGGTGTCCGGGGAATTGGAGCGGAGCAAAGAGAAGACTTGACGGAATCCGTCAATCCAGATCCTGCCGAATCTTGATCGTGACATTAACTTGACCTAGGCCAATTCTAAAATTCTACCCATATGGTAAGGCTAGAACAGCCGTTCAGGACAGTAATCTATAGAGTAGTAGGCGATACTCGCAGTTCGGATTGGTTTTAGTTCCCCAGCTTCTAGCCGAACTAGTTTACGCTTCGCTACGGTCGCGTAATCCGTCTTAGCGTGGAACTGCTGCCATTATTCTAGGCGACACGTGATAGCTTGCCTATCTTCAAAGATACTTTCCGATACATATTGCAACCTTTTGACTGGCATGCTCTAAATAGTCGTCAGACCGGGCGTTGCTCCAGTGAGAAACAGTGCTCAACAAAAAGAAAGTGGCAACAATTGCCACCCTCACCGCGATTCTCATAGCGCTTCCAATCGCGTCAGTAGGGATCCCAACAGCCCATGCCTACGGCAGAACAGCCCTCTGGCAAATCGGTCTCTCTGAAAACTGCGACAACAAAACTCTCTGTCTAAACCCCCCATTTGGCATAGGCGGGTTTTGGGGCTGGATTGAATTCGACAGCGACGGAACAGCTGACGCGCAACTAGCAGGTTGCAGCCATCTTAGTACAAGTCTCGGCGTCCTAACCGGAGCCGACCACATCTCCATTGACGCCAGCGCTTGGCACATTGCACCAGGAAGCGCTGGACCAGCAACCTTCTTCGCAGATGCCGGAACAGCCACCTTCTCAGGAGTCAACACGAAAGGCATGCCAGTGACCGTCCCACTCGCCGTATCCGGCCTAGCGGGAGACATTGGAATACCAGCAGCTGCAGGACACTACTCCTTCGCCTCAGTCATGGGCTTCACACCGCCTCCGGGCATACAGATCCAAATCCAAGTCGCCCAGCTAACCCATTAAGCACGAACAAGAGCAGAGCCCGCCCCCACTCCCCCCCTTTTTCTTGATATCGCCTCGTTCACAGACTCAGGCTCCAGAAATCTTGGCCTCCGATTGGCTTTAGTGATATCGAAACGAATATCTGCGACGACTGTACTTCGCCTTATCGCTTTGTTTGTTAGGTCGCTCGTCAGCGGGTGGACGGTCATTAAGGAGATCGTTATCTCTCGAACGCCCAACAGTATCTTTAGAGCCCTTACAGAACCGGGTCAGCCCAATGAGTGGTTCACTCAAGACGCGAAGGTCAACCTCAGAGTGGGAGGAAATACAGCAACCAAGACGGAGACAGAGGAAGATTCCTTGACATCGTCTCCAACGAAAGGTTACGTTTTACGTGGGATAACCCAAGTTACGGTACCGGTAGCATCGTGGACATCCTCTTAAAAAGAGTCAGGAGACAGACCGTTGTGACGCTGATCCATTCAGGGTTCAAGAAGAGAAAAGATTTCGAAGAATATGCGTCGAAGACATCGGGATGGAATTGGGCCCTTGAAAACCTGAAGGCTCATATTGAACACAAAAGAGTGGTAGACTTTGGGGAATGGCTGAAGAAAAACAGGGGATGATCTCGAATCCTACAGAGCGCCACGGTCGATGGAGTCTGCCGATTATTTGACAGAGAAGGACAAGAAGTCACAACTCTCAGACAACGCAGCTAGATTACTTTCCATACTTGGATGGGATTTGTACTGTTTACTCAAATCCCTTTTTCTAACCTGCGAGTTAGATGAGCGGGGTAACGCCTCCGCTAATTTCCATTGGCAAGCGTCTTCCCTTGAATAGGGTATCATATTGCGCCGAGAGGCAAGCGTCCCTAGCGTATTGGGTTCCACCCCATGGTGAAGAAGGGAGCCTTCTCGGGGGATCCTATGCGGCGACCGAGACTTTCCTTCACCTTGCCGAGATTAACGTTCCTCCGATGTCATCTTATGTCCATGGAAAGCCTCCGATAGAAGAATATTGGCTAGGCTTAAGTTCTTGTTTGAGCGGTGCCGAACTGTCTGAAAGAGCTATGGTCGTTGAGATCACAATCCTTGATCGTCAGAAAGAACTTCTGCTAGAGCTGGTTTCGAAATGCCGGGTTCTAGATCTTGGTCTCTGGTTGGACGGCAAGTATACCCCTTTAGAAAACCTTGATACTGGAAGCGACTGGATGACTGGAAGAGAAGTGTACTTTAGGGTCGAAGGACTACGGGAGAGTCGCGAGTAGATCTGGAGACGAGTGGGATGAATGAAACAATGTTGGTCTGCGCATCATGCCTGGGAAGTGCAAACGTGTTCTGCGATTATTGCGGGTTGTGCATCGAACAATGCTGCGAATGCTCCATTGATACGGAGCCGTCAGACACGCTTCCCGGGTAGGGAAGTCCACCGTCCAGAAATAGTGCAAGCCACTCTTCCTTCCTCTATTTCTGGCTGCAGGACAAACAGCTTTCCCGGATCCATCGCCGGCCTCTTGATTGTATGCAAAGGGACTCTCAACCCGAGACATCGAACCTGCATACGGAGCAGTTGGCGGAAGGGCTCCGTATCCGGGTCGTCCCACCCACCCCCGCAATCAAAGCCAACATCGAGACCCCTATCGAATAACCCGAACTGACCTACTGCCAACTCCGTTCAGTTTGAAGAACTGGCCATACGGGTGATGATCAGATTGCCGAGCTGGAGCTGCAACCCAGCAATCGACCATGAAGTAACCCCCCCTAATGACAAGTATCCTCAGGGAAGTACTAGCTTACGATTTTCGAAAGCGCCGAAAGAAGATCCCCAAAGGCTCCAACCGATGGTGACGGCTGCATAAAACCGTGAGCTAGCGGTTGTTTCATGTATCGAGATGGTTCATGTTCGGGATACCGGTAGCGTTAAGTTCTTACCCAGCAACGGCATAGTCGCCATTTCCTATAGTTTGTTCGCCCTTCTCGTTTCGGGGCCATATACTGTACTTCTGGCAGACCACCGAGGGGGGCGCGATGAGAGAATATCCAATCTATTGGAGATGATAGAAATGATCAGAAGAATCAATCTACTTGTAGTTCCCGGATTAGTCCTCGCTTCGCTACTACTGTTCGCTTCTCCCGTATACGCTCAAGCAACAACTTCCACCATGACGTTCCATTCAGCGACGGTGACGTTTCCAGGAGTCAGCGTCTCTGTTCAGGGGTCGTTGGGACGGTTACCTTAACCTTCAACGGAGTAATGACCATGACCACAGACGCACTGGGTGGGGTCGACGGCACAGCGCTGTCCGCGGGTACCTTCACATTTGTTCAGGTGGACCGTGTCACCTATACTGGTCACTTTGACCAGCTGTTCGGAGGAAATGTTGTTGTTTCAAGCGGAGCCTTTGAGTTCACCGCAACCTTCTCGGCCCGTGGGACGGGTAGCGACGGAAGCATACTACAGTTCAGAGCAGTAGCCCATATCACGGTCAACCCAGACGGCACCGCCACTGTAAGCTTCATGAACTTCAGCTGCCTGTAGACGCTTTGAATACGTCTTTCTCGGACGCGTCTATGCCCCACTTTCAGTTCAATTCCTATTAGAGAAATTGAACTGCCATTCAGGCGCCTTATAGTAGACTTGACTGTTCGATTAGCTTCTCAGAGACTTCCTACTCAAGTGTTTATTGTAGAACTTGCATGAAAGAAGAGGGTCGGGCCGCGGAGGGCGGCCCTGGGTCCGGGCTGTAGGCTGGCTACAGCGCAGCGGCTAGGTCGTTTGCAAAGTTAAAGGCGTTAGGCGTGCCGAATCCTGTAGTAAGGTCCCAGCCTGTGGTGGTTGGCATGCCGGGTATGCCAGTGCCGAATTCGCTGTTGTCGGCGAGCGTGGTGATCCCAGCCGCCATGCCGAAGGTCTGGGGCATAATATCCAAGAAGTCTCTGGCCGGCAACTTGTACAGGAGCGGGTTGAGGTAGCCCACGGGGCCTTTGCCCATGCTCGCGGCTAGCTGATTAGTTAGGGCTGTTAGGCCTGCGAGTTGAGGCGACGATGCGCTGGTTCCGCCTATGATGTGCCATCCGACGCGGGTGCCGGGGAAGCTGGTGAACACCAGGACGCCCCCATCAACTGCTGCATTCCATGAAACATCTGGGAGTCCACGGCGGCCTTGGAGCACGCTTGAGGGTATGCTGGACTGGAAAGTGGGGGTCGAGAACAGTGCGCTCCGCCCACCGCCCGTGCCGATCTGGGCCCAGTCTTCCTTCCAGACAGCCTCAGTGCGACCATTTCTGGTGATAAAGTTGAGGTAGGCAGAAGCGCACGTGTTGAACGATGCACCTGAGGCTAGGCAGCTGTTGAACGTGTCTGTCGTGACTGTGGGGTTCCACTTCCAGCCAAACTGTAGCCATGTCCCTCCCGCGGATGTTACCAGAGGGTCGGAGGATGGCCAATTGACAGTCGGGAATGGGATGAAGCTCGCGAAGTTCACGCCTGCTCCAAACTCAACGTTGGCCGTCCCGGTGTCGCCGCTGGAGCCGAACACGGTCACATGGTTGGCCACGGCTTGCTGGTATACTTGGTCGAAGAGGGCGATCTGGGTAGTGGACGCGTCGCATGACGTCACGAGTACGGAACCGCCGCAGAAGGATTGTTCTGTTACGGCGAAGCTCTGGCTCATGACCGAGCCAGGATATTGCGCGATAGCCATCTGCTCGCCGAGAAACATGCTGGGGAAGCCTTGAACGCCTTCTGTCTCAGCCGGGTTAGCTTCGACCAAGACCAGTCTGGCGTCAGGAGCGATGGTGTGAGCCCATTGAAGGTCGAGACTAGTCTCAAATGCCCAGCCTATCTGGGTGCCGAGGAGGGAGTCGCTGAAGGTCGGTGTGCCCGTGGGATTGATGATAGTTAGGTCAGGCTGAGACAGACCAAATGTTGAGCTGAAAGATTGAAGGTCCTGCAGCGCTGTGGGGCTACCATAAGAGTCCACGATAATTATGGTCTGGCCCTTCCCTGTGATTCCTTGGGCATGCAACTTGGCCACATTGTAGGCGGCGTAGATGTCGCTGGGAGTGTAGCAGTGGATGAAGGCGGATGTGCGAACAGGAGCGGGGGTCGTGCAAGCAGGGCTACTCGTTGTTAGACCCGCGGGGTCATCAGGGGCTACGGCGACGAGGGGGACAAACTGGAGGCCGACGCTAGTAGCCAGGCTAATAGCTGGTAGAGCTACGGCTAACGTTGCAGAGACGATGATGCATGCTAACAGCACAGACTTGAAGATTCTAGCTAGAGAGAATGATTTATCCGACAAGATCTCATCTTCGAGCTCCATTTGTCCGCGTCTATCCCTAAAAAGTGTTTCTGACTATAGTAGAAAAGCGTCAAACTGAACTCGGCCTCCCTGCCCCTCAGCAGGGCTAGAGGTCGGACATTCAAACGCCCATCGAACTGGGCAGCCAATGCCAGAATTCTGGTTTAATAGCCCGCCAGAGAATGCCCGTTCGGACCCTTCCGGAAAGGGCCTCGTATCTGAGTCATCTCGCCCACTCACAACTCTAAGAACCACGAACCTGACGGAATCTGTCAATCCAGTTCCCGCGAAATCTAGGTAATGAGGACCGACCTGACCTAAGTCAAGCTCAAACTTCGACTGACATGGCAGAAACTGCAGAACGATTCTCAACAGTAATCTATAGAGTAGTAGGCATTGCTGATTTCACGGGTCCTCGACTGAGCGAAAATGCTTACAAGCTATGGTTCAATTGGACCGTCCGAGCGGCCGTGGTCCAGAGCCACCACTGGAATTCCCAAATTTAGGTGTTGGCGGGCAGCCTGGTCTATGACACCGGCTTCCCATTCCAGTCAGGAAACAGCCGGGAACCCGGGTTCGAATCCCGGCGGCCGCACCATTGTCTCTGGTTTGATGTTCGCCAGCCTCCTCGGCTTGAGCTGAGTCAAGGCATATAACCTACTACCGCAGTAGAATGGTCGGACAGGTTTCATGCGCAGCAAGGCACTAATCGGATCAGTATCATGCGCAATCATCTTTTTCAGTCTAGCACTGTATCTGGCCCCATCCTACATACCCACCGTCGCACCAGTTAGAGCAACCACCAGGACGATTAGCCTCGTGGCTAGCTACACGACCTATCCTTACTGGAATAATTCTAGTCCAGCCCCAACTATCACGGTCACCAAGGGCGATACAGTCAATATCATGCTGTCAAGTGATGGTTCGCAGCACAAGTTGCTAGTTGACTTTGATGGCGACGGTCCTAGCACTAATGGGTGTACGACCGTGGACCAGTGCTCCAGTTTGTTCATGTCAACTACATCAATATCATTCGTTGCCACCACCGCGGGTACCTTCTCTTACTACTGCACACTTCATCCTACCTACATGGTTGGACAATTCGTTGTCCAACCCGCCGGTCCGGACTTTGGAATCACGGCCAACCCATCCTCGGCTTCGATAGTTCAAGGCTCAAATGCCAACAGCACCATCAATGTATCAAGCATCAACAATTTCGCCGGTACAATCAACCTCTCGGCTTCATTATCTACCCCTGGACCAATGACCACTTTCAGCACCAACACAGTGATGATATCCTCAGGAATGCAAGCTACTTCAAAACTAACGATTGCGATTCCTCAATCAACTTCACCCGGGTCCTACACTATTACTGTAACAGGAACCAACGGGTCAGCATCTGGAACTCATACCGCAAGCATAAGCGTCTCTGTGGTATCGCCTTCGTCCCCGAATTTCACGATCAACCCTAGCCCAGCATCTCTGACCGTTGCCCAAGACTCATCCGGGACAATTTCCATCACGCTAACTAGCCTCAACAGTTTCTCCGGCACAATAGCCTTGAGCGCTACGGTTTCTCCGTCCGGCCCTCAGGCTTCTCTCAATCCCTCATCTGTTACTCTGACTTCAAGCGGCTCTGCCTCCTCAACGCTCACGGTATCAACAGCAGCGTCAAGCTCAGGCTATTATTCGACACCCGTAGCCGTCTCCAAGGGAAACTACACAGTTAGCGTGACTGCATCTAGTGGAGCTCTAAGTCACTCTACTCCTGTATCGCTGACTGTTGGATCGACAAGCTCAACTCCGCCTGGCACTCCAAGTCTTCCGCTCCTGCCCATCGCTGGAGGGGTCATAGCAGTTATTGCTGTGATCGGGACGGCGTTATTCCTAAGAAGCCGCAAAAGCTAGGCGTTGGCGCTTCATTCGCCACCTGAATGTCCCGGACAATGGGATGATTAGGAAACTTAGGCTAGAGTCCCAAACTGTTGATGACGTTTCCAGAATTTCCATCGACTACTAGGACGATCTTGGTGCCGCTATGATCATATCTTACAAACCAAATTGGAACATGCAAGAGTTCCGTGTCCGACACATCCTCTTCAGAAGAAATCTGCTGAATCATGTGATACTGAGCATGTGCTTTCTGAGACTGCAGCTGATCCACCAGAGTCTTGGCCTGATACTTTGCGGCATCCTCGCTCATATCGCCGTTTAGTACCTTGATCCCTTTGGGATATTGTGAGATATCGAAGAGGGTTCTGCCTTGGATTGCGAACTGGTAGTCGCGGGGCTGGTACTGTGTGAGAGCTTTCAGTGCTATGATGGGAAAGTTGTAGTTCTGATCCATCTGAATCGCCTTCTTCTGTCCACCACTGCCCCCCATGCCGCCTCCCATCATTGAACCTAGCATGGCTCCTCCGAGCAAGGGTGCCCCGAATCCGCCGCGGTGTCCTCCGCCCATTCCAGCCATTACTCCAATTAATGCAGCCGTTGTCGCTACCGTTGCGCCTTCTGCAACCATGTTCGTCGCCACGATGGATGTTCTAGCTGAGACATTCACCAACCAGTATGGTACTACTGACAGCGTCATCTCTTCGAGGGTTGAGCTTTCCTGTAGGTGTCGGTGGAGCATTCCTCGATCCATCATTGACTTGACTCGATTAGAAATCTCATCGGTACTCTGGATCGTTAAGGGAAGCATGGTCTGCTTCTGGATATTCGCCCACCCAGCATTCCCCAGAGTAATACTGCTCCCACAATACTCGCATGTGATTATCATCTCTCCAAATTTGGGAGCGATCGGAGCGCCACAGCTGGGACACTTCAGCGACTGTGCGTTTGAAGGTGCTAGGATTTGACTAGACTCTGAGGTCCCAACACTAGATTGAGTCTGAGGAGTCTGGCCGGTTGAACTTGTTCTAACGCCACATTTGGAGCAAAACGCCGCGTCATCCGGCAGTTGGCTTCCGCATTTTAGACAGTACATTTTGCGAGATCTTCCGAAGTGAGTCCCTTCGGCGATTTGAACTTTCCAGTATCAGTTGAACGAGTTCGTGGATACACGGTCCTATTGAAATCTAAGGTTTCATTCGTGAACCTGTACTCTTCCTTGGGATCGATGGCTTGAGGTTCTACTGGATCGTATCTCAAGGGCTTGTCGGAAGTCTTCAATGAGGTCTTGAGTGGCTTCGATTCCTACCGAGAGCCGTATGAGCCCATCAGAGATTCCTAGCCTTCGACGTTCTTCGGCAGACAGTCCAGAATGTGATGTCGTTGAGGGTCGGGTCACCAACGTTTCGACTCCGCCTAGGCTCGGAGCGACAGCAGGCAACCGAGCCGCACGCATGAATGATTCTGCACCTTCGACGCCGTCGTGCAGTTCGAAACTCATCATCCCGCCGAACCCGTCGAAGAGTCTTTGTGCTCGCTCGTGGTTTGGATGGCTCTCCAAGCCGGGATAGTTGACTTTCGCTATGGCGGGGTGCTTCTCGAGAAACCGGGCTATTTGCAATGCGCTCTCGTTGTGGTGTTTCACGCGGAGGGCGAGCGTCTTGATTCCGCGGTGCAGCAGGAAGGCGGCGTGTGGATCAAGGCTCCCTCCCAGATGATTCAATTTGTGAGTCACCTTCTGGATCAGAGCCGTCTTTCCAATGACTGCTCCTGCCACGATGTCAGAGTGACCGTTGAGGTATTTGGTGGCACTGTGGAGGGACAGGTCGAAGCTCAATTCTGACGGGCGAAAGTTCACCGGGCTCGCGAAAGTATTGTCAATCATGGAGACAAGCCCGTGGCTCTTTGCAAAGCTTGCGATGGACTCAAGGTCTGGAACCTGCATAAGAGGATTTGAAATCGTTTCAACATAAATCGCCCTAGTGGCAGGTTTCAGCTTTCGCTTCCACGACTCAGGGTCGTTGCCGTCAATGAAATCGTAAGAGATTCCAAACTTTTCGATATCCTTTGTCACAAAGTCGTGGGTTCCTCCGTAAAGACAGTCCTGAGCCAGAAAGTGATCACCTTTGCCAAGAAATGTCAATAGAGATGTCGAGATCGCTGCCATCCCGCTAGCAGTTACGACAGCATCTTCAGTGTTCTCAAGAGCCGCGAGTTTTTCCGCCAGCGCTAGATGGTTCGGGGTGTTGTTGAGCCGAATGTACCTCACGTTATCATAGCTCTTTTCGCCCGCGTACTGATACGTGGCTGACTGGAAAACAGGCATCACGACCGCACCGGCTATGCGCGGACGAGGTTCGCCTGCATGGATCACCTTAGTCTCGATGCTGCTATGACTCGCCTTCATTCTCGAGATTACCAAGATCTATCTTAGATTAGTCCAGTATTCTAACATTAACTCAGCGATCGCGGGTCTGAGAATCCCTCGGTATCAAGTCGAATCGTGGTATTGCGGACCCAGTAACAATGAGACCTTATCGTTCCTTATCGACAAGCCTCCCCTCTGAAAGGACGCTTCCAAGATGCCCCGGCTCCCGACCACTCGCATAGGGGTCAAGCGGATAGTAATCGAAGTGAATAGAGACTTGACCGTTGAGCAGCTTGAAATCCTCGACGATGCTCTCAAGCGAGCCGGACTCGTCAAGGAGACCAAGGTTACTTTCCACAATCGTGAGCCTCACAAACCTCGAACTCCGAGAGTCTCACACCCGACCTGGCGGATTGGCCACGACTCTCAATCAGGTTCTATGTCAGCACACTGAGACCAATCCCGCATCATTAGCTCAATGTGGCTCTGAGGAATCGATCCTCGCGCGATGCTGGCTCGCATCCCAATGGTTTCATAGTCGTTGGAAGAAGACAATGGATGCGATCCTATGCTCTCCACTGGACTCGATGAGCTTGACAAGCTCCTAAAGGGGGGCTACCCGGAAAAGTCAGCCATCTTAGTGGTCGGCCCGCCAGGCATAGGTAAGGAAGCCCTAGGATACTGGTTCATCCAGAATGGACTGACGCGAGAGGACTTTTGCCTCTACGTAACAAGGTTGGCTGTGTCTGAAGTGCTTCAAGATATCCGAGCCTTTGGCATCAACCGACAGAGCGCTCCTGTCTGGTTCGCTAGAGAGGGAGGTCAGACCAAGTGCGACCTGAGCGATCTTCCTGGTCTCTCCTTCGGTGTCAAGGAGACCCTACGGAGGAATGGGGAGAAGCCTATGCGAGTCGTTACGGATATTCTCTCTTCTCTACTCATGTTGAATTCGCCAGAAGTAATCTATCGATATGTCTCACAACTCCTCTCAGATGTGAAGCAGTACAACGCTGTTTTTCTCGCGACTATCGAAGATGGAATGCACCAGCCACAAGTGTTGGCCGCAATGCAGCAACTATTCGACGGTGTTGTTGAGCTACGACTCTACGAGGAAGGGCTGAGGGTTCTGCCGCTGCTACGAATAAGGAAGATGAGGGGTATGCCCCCTGAACCCCAGTACTACAACTTCTCTTTCAATCATAGAAAAATGGAGATAAAGGCTTATGCTCGATAGCGTCTCGATCATTTTCTTTATTCTCTGGGTCCTAGTTGTCGCACTCTTTTCCTATGCAGCTTACTGGGCATTCATAATCAGGAAGGCTCTGGTCACTGGTCTTTACCGAAAGCAGGCGCTGTGGGCCGGAGCAATGGGATTGTACTTCGTCGCCCTATCCACATTTCTGACGATAGCGCTCAGCTTCAATCTTACCACTCTATCAGTCAACATACTAGGCGGGCTTTTGATCTCCTCAGGATTCATTGTACTCTTCGCCTGGATAGATTCGACAGTTCGAGTAGCACGCCGATCGGACCCGCTGCTCAGAGACACTCTACGCTGGAGTAGGCTCAGATACTTCATAGGATTCGTCACACTTGGAGGCGCAATTTCCGCCCTGGTAACCTCGATAAACATGGGGTTTGCGTATGTCGCCCCATTCGGTGGAGCTTTACTATTCGGAGCCATTGCTTTACTAATTGGCGCTACTAGATCAGGAGACGCAACGCTTCGAAGGCATTTGAAGTGGATGGGACTTGCTATTGCGATGTTATGGTTAGCGAGTCAACTTACCGGAATATTGTTCCGCGTATTTCCCGCCGGCTCAATAACTTCCGAAGTGATAACTTACTCTGTCGTTGTAGTAGGTGGGTTCTGTCTGTATCGAAGCGCAAGATCCCTCGTTCCCCTTGGACATATGTCGCTGCCTGACGCTTCACTAGCGTAAGCGTCGCATCAGTTTTTCGACCTCCTGAACAGTTTTCTCTCTTCATCTGTTAGGGACACAGTTCGTTTGGCATCATTTGCTTGGGAAGGTACGTTTCGATATGATCCGATCATCCCTCTCTCATCGGATGAAAGAACTCCCTCAGAGACGTTCGTATCGAGCGCAACAAGCCAGTCATGGTTTGAGAAGCGTTGTGTGCCTCTAACTTCGTCCTCGGAGGGTTGAAGGAGTTTGGCTGCAAGCTCGACTCCGGCCTCATCCGGTGTCAGGGAGAGAGAATCTTCAATGGGTTCATCTTTTCTCTTGGAGATGAATCTTCCGAAATTGTAACCTATCCAGAAGATGGTCTTCGAGGGTTCGATCCTGATGAGCCTGTATTTGTACAGTTTCCTTTCATCGGGTAGTTCCTTTCCACGAGCATAGAACGTCAGCATTCCGGGATATTTCTTTGAAAAGCCCGCTATCTTTGGCCCAACTGAGAGAATGGACAACAGAGTACGGCCAACTGTGAAGATCCGCGCCCTGCCTTGTATCATGGCTCCACAGGCTTGAGTGGTCACCTGTCCATTGTCGACTATGAAAGAAACTGTTGGGTTCGCTTTGATGATCTTGAATTTTGCAGCGCTTACCGGAGTGACAAAGTAGACTTTGTCGCTCGAATAATGGAAGGCAACTGGGTAGCTGTACAGTTCTCCCCTCTTAGAAATGACCGAGAGGTATCCTATGGTATTGGTCTTGAGAACATGCAACACTTGTTCGGGAATTGGAGACGACCGTGCGTTCGCAGTACTCATTTTCCGGCGGACTGCCCATAGACCTCCTCTGTAGCGTAGACCTCCAGACCGTTGTCCTTGATCACGTAGGGGTGGGGTATGCTGTCAACCTTGGACCCGCGCATCTTCAGAACTTGTATGCTTCGAGCCCCATCTTTCAGCATGCGCAAGAGTATCACACCCTCGGCAAGATATTCTTCGGGCTGAAGGATTCGGTCGACTCCCGTTGATGGAAGCTCGCTCGTCAGGAGACAGGTCGTTCCAGTTGATTGTAAAACCTCGACGATATCTAAGACTGCGGGCCGCCTCTCTTCAAGGTTAGGAAACCGAAAAACTAGGTCAGAGATCGAATCAACAACAACTCTTCGAGGTGAGAGTTTGTCTATTCCTTCTTGGACAAGATCAATTAGATTCACAAGCCCCAGCTCTCGTCCCCCGACAGGAATCCTGCCGACCCTGGCTTGTTCGGGAATGCGACGCACCTCGGTAGCGTCGACGTAGGCGAACCTGTTGTCCTTCTCAAGTCTGGCAAAGTCCATGCCAAGCGCGTTCATTTCCGTTATGAAACGTGGTTTAGGCTCATTCATCTCAACGTAAACGCCCTTCTCGTCCCCCTGGGACGCTCCCCAGTGGAGGAACTGAGAGCAGAGGATCGTTTTTCCCGTTCCGGGTTCCCCGAGGATCAACACAACCTTTCCAGAAGGAAAGCCGCTATCAAGCAAGGCGTCAAGGCCGGGAATCCCGGTCTTAACTCGTGAGCTGGGAATCTGAGGGCTGACCTTTTCGGTTTTAGTGGACATGGACTCCATCTCCTCTAGTCATGAAAAGGTAGCTAGAGACGGTCAGGATTACTGCAACTTGGAGCACTGATCCTGCGATGAAAGTCAAGGAGGCAGGGTTGAGCCCTGCTTGAATTAGCGAATAATGCTCCGGTCGTGGCAGTGAGACAGCTAGCGTCAGAATCGCGAGTACGAGACTCAGCGGGTATGCCGTCTTCAAGCCCTTTGCAGCGGCCAATGCAACGATCAGATATGCGATCCAGCCGGCCAAGACGGAATAGAATAGCCAGACGGGAACGAGAGCGAACAGTTGCATGAGCAGCACTGCTCCGAGAAATATTGAGGCGTAAATCAACAAGTTAGCGATGCCCTTGAGAGTTTTGACTAGTCTTAAACCGGAATTCGTCTTTGCTACCTACCGGTGTCCTAGGCGATCGAGAGTGGACGTCAAAGCTGTCCTTTGACCTCTACGATTTGTTTCTCAGACGAGCCGATTCTTTTCAGGAACGCTTGATTGATTCTCAGTTTCTCTATTCCTGCTTCTATCCCCTTTGTTGTCTCGGGAGCCTTGTGCTGGGCGAAGAACTTCGTCACTTCCTCCGTTCTATCAATTCCTAGGATCGGGAGCATGTATGTCAAGTATCTCGACACAACTCCGGTCCCTTCGTAGATCCCTCTCAACCATTCGAAATTGTCGGTAATCCAGTTCCAGGTGGCGGTTCTGGCGTCAGGATTCCGTGTGGCAGAGCCGAGTAATGTTCCAACGTGTTGCTTCTTTATTTCTCCTGACGATGCAAGTTCCAGTGCACGGGCGTTGAGTGAAGGTTTGATGAAGCTGGTTAGGCCGACGAGAAATCTGGATTTTTCTTCTTCTGAACGTCTGTTCTTGTAACTCTCGAACAGGGTTTCGAAATCCCCTGATGCCCGGGCATGCGCCACTACCATCGCCTGTTTCATGTCAGGCTCGGAACTCTCGTATTCGCCGAACTTTGCCGCTAATTCCTTCGCGTACTCCATGTCAACGAGAGCAAGCCTGCTTGCCATGGACCCTCGCAATACTATACTATTCTCATCTTTTCTATTCTCGAGTATCTTTAGCTGGGTCCGGTGGAACCTCCTCGAAGTCTCTTCGACTCTGCGCGTTATTGCATAGAACGAGGATAGCTGGTCCGAGACCTCGAATGCAGGAAGATACTCCTGCTCGTTCATGTAACGATCCAGCAAGGCGAGATATTCAACGAAGTCCATCTTGCCTTGAATCGTGAACGCGTGGGCGTCAGACACCACCCCGTACCTGTCAACGGGAGACATTTTCGATCTCCAGACTCTGTCGTAGAGTCCGTCATAGTGGACCCGGTAAAATCCGGTCTCTTCTAAGTTGAGCTTCAGTGAGTCTACGCCATCTGGAACAGGTATGGATTCCTCGCTTCTCTCCATCAGAAGCTTCTGTTCTCTCCCGTTGATCTTCATCGTGACCGGGATTGGCCAAGCGGATTGCTCTGATGACCCGTTTAGCAGGAACCGTTCTTGTCTGATGACTAGTTTCTTCCCATCAAGTTTCACGTCGACGATTGGATATCCTGGTTTTCGTATCCACTCGTTCATTATCGCTTTCACTCTGGTCTTAGAGGCATGTTCGATCTGGTTCCAGAGGTCCTCACCGGCAGAGTTCGAGAATTTGTACTTCTCTAGGTATGATCTCACGCCGCGCATAAAGTGGTCTTCACCAGCGTACGCTTCGAGCATGCGAATGATGCTTGCGCCTTTGCCGTAGCTTATGTCGTCGAAAATCTCCTCGATCTCGCTGGGAGAATTCACCTTCACCTCAATCGGATGCGTGTTGACCAGAGAATCTCTTTCGAGGGCCCCGGCGGTCTCTCCGCGGACAAAGTCTTGCCAGACAGTCCACTGAGGAAACATCGAATCAGTGGCCTTGTAGGCCATGAAAGTGGCGAAGCTCTCGTTTAGCCAGAGATCATCCCACCACTTCATAGTGACGAGATCGCCAAACCACTGGTGGCTTATTTCGTGGGCGATGACTTCGGCGACCTGCTTTTTTATCCGAATGCTGCTATCCTTGTCTACGAGGAGTACTATCTCTCTAAATGTGATGGCTCCCCAGTTCTCCATAGCTCCAGCGGCAAACTCCGGGACCGCGATAAGATGCAGCTTGGGAAGGTTATACTTCGATCCAAAATAGGACTCGAAGAATTTCACCGAATCCTTGGCGACGTCTAACGGAAACTTCGATCCGGAACTCTTGCCCGGTACTGTAGCTACTATGTAGTCGACTCCGTTGAACCTGCCTTTCACTTCTTCAAACTTGCCGATTCCCAAGTACAGGAGGTAGGTTGACATTCGAGGGGTCTTTGGAAACTCGACAGTCTGCTTTGGACCCTCCACCCTCACCGACGTGGTTGGCATGTTGGAAATTACGGAGGTGTCGCTGTCTGTTCTGACTGTGAGCCTGAAGTCCGCCTTGTAGGCGGGATGATCAAGGCAGGGAAACAGGCGCCTGGCCGAGACGGCCTCGAACTGTGTAGAGGCCACGTAGCCGCCGTCATACGCTGCCTTGTATAGGCCTACGAGTTTTTCAGATATAGACCCGCGATATCTGATGCTAAGTTCTCCAGCGAACTTCCCGGTCCTAACTGTGAAGTCTTCTCCTTCTAGCTTGTACTTGACGGGCTTTCCGTTGGTATTAACTTCGAGGATTTCGAGTTCGACAGAATTCAGCTTGACATCAATTTCAGATTCGAGCTTGATTTTGACTCTCCCATCAAAACGCAGGTTCCGAAAGTCGACGTCTAGGAACAGGTCATAGGACTCGATTTGCAAAGCGGTCTCTGCCGTCTAGAGTCGGGTAAAAGAGTTGTTTCCTATACTACTTGCGGAATCCCTTGCAATCGCAGTGGTAGCCGAAGCTGGAATAGGAACACCTTGGAGAATGAATGCTCT
>WNFE01003042.1_pt1 | contig 19777 bp, 10 predicted proteins | sample 5400451 | NCBI WGS metagenome assembly WNFE01 (sample SAMN13153344, study PRJNA577476) | soil metagenome | isolation source: 200 cm saprolite under Douglas fir tree site 2 hole 2 | place: USA:California | collected 2015-04-18
GAGCCTGAGTTGCAAGAGTTCCTGCTCCTCAAACGGAGACAATAATCGATGGGTGAATCCCGAGGCGTGCAGTGCCGGCCAGAAGCGATTGCCCGGCCGGGCGAAATGATGACCTACCGCCGCCGTGTAGAGCCCGGGATTGATCCCGCAAAAAAGCACCCGTAGACCAGGCGCGATCACGTCGGGGACGGTTTTGCCGGCGGCCTCGATGAGTTGTTGCCTGGTTGGTTTGAAGGGCTGCTCGGCCGCGGCTGTGGGCTTGCTGACCATGATGAATCGCCCATAGACTAAGAGGACTAAGCGATTAAATGCAAAGCACAGTAATTTGGGGTACCGGGAGCCGCTCGCGGTACTCATCGACCTGACGTCCAGATTGATATGACTAAGAAAAGACCCGCCGCCTCGCGAACGAAGACAAAGAAACCACCGAAGCATCCGACCGCCGCCTCGGCCCGTCTTTGTTCCACTGCGCGCGCCGCGCGCACGCCTGTCGTTATCCATCCGATGCTGGCGACGCTGGTTGATGATCCATTTTCGAGTCCTGAATGGATTTTTGAAACGAAGTGGGACGGCTTTCGCGCCGTGTGCTTTATTCAAAATGGCGGCGCGCGCTTTGTCTCGCGCAATCAGCTGGATATGACGCATCAGTATCCCGAGCTGGTTGACGTTGGCAAGCAAGTCGACGCGAAGGAAGCGATTCTCGACGGCGAGATCGTCGCGCTCGATCGTGAAGGTATGCCGCGCTTCCAACTCTTGCAGCCTCGCGTTGGCCGCAAGAAGAAAAGCGACATCGAAGCACTGCTGGGCAAGGCAAAGATCGTTTACTTCGCTTTCGATCTGCTTTACGTGGACGGGTACGACCTGATGTCGTGCCCGGTCGTGGAGCGGAAAGCCACGCTGGAAAGGATCCTGCGGCCGGCGAGCTTCATAAAATTCTCGGAACACGTCGTAGGCGAGGGCGAAGCTTTCTTTGCGCAGATTGAAAAGTTTCGTCTGGAAGGCATGATGGCTAAACGCGCTGCCAGCAATTACGTGCAAAGGCGCAGCTCTGATTGGCTCAAGGTCAAAACCGTCGAGCGTTCCGAAGTGGTGGTGGCTGGTTACACGGCGCCGCGCGGATCGCGTTCACATTTCGGCGCCCTGGTCGTCGGACTCTATCGCGATAAAGAGTTGCATTACGTCGCTCACGTTGGCGGCGGCTTTAACCAAAGGACGCTGGAAAAGATTTACAAATTGATGCAGCCGCTCCGGACCAGGCAGAGCCCATTCGTTGAGGCGCCGAAAACCAACGAGCCGGTGCAGTGGTTGAAACCAAAACTGGTTGCGGAAGTGAAATTCTCAGAGTGGACGGCTGATGGACACCTGCGTCATCCCGTCTTCGTCGGCTTGCGTGAAGACAAGCGCCCGGATCAGTGCCGGTTTGAGCCGCGACAGGCTACCGAGAAAGTGGTCGGGAAGGGCAGGCAGAAGTCCTGATCCGTCGGGGCACAGCTCGTCCACGCAAGAATTCCGGAAAACCTCAGATTTGCAGGCTTATTTGACGCCTTCGAGTCAGCCGCTGGGCCGCAGCAGACCGCGAAAGATACCCTGAATCTCGACCCGTGAAGCGTGCACCCGGATGGGTTCTAACTGCGCATTCGATGGTCGCAGCTCCACTTCGTCTCCGAAACGAAACATCCGCTTGAGGGTGGCCCGGGCGCGATCGATCAAAGCCACGACGATCTCGCCTTCGCGCGCCTCAGTGCGGTTCTCGATCAGCGCGATGTCGCCGTCGCAGATGTGCTCGTCGATCATCGAGTCGCCTTTCACGCGCAGCGCATACACTCGGTCGGGCCGCACGCGTCCCAGGAGAAAACGTGGCACCGAGATCATCTCGACGTCGCGGACGGCGTCGATGGGTGCGCCGGCGGCGATCCGACCAAGCAAGGCGATTTCGCAAATCGCGTTCGCCGGTGCGTCTTCAACTTTCACAGCGAGCGTGAAACGACCCGGCTCGTGTTCGCGTTTGATCAGGCCGCGCTTCTCCAGCGCGGAAATGTGTTTCGCGATCGTCGCCTTGGAACTGACTCCAAAGTTGCGCGCAATCTGCGCATACGAGGGCTCGTAACCATGCTTCGCAAGAAAGCGAGTGATGTAATCGAGGACTTCTTTCTGGCGTTGAGTTCGCGGCAGCATGTGTATAGTGCGTTGCGAGCACCGGCTGGTAACGTCGAGCGCATTCTAAACTCGCTGGAGTTGCGCGTCAAGCAATTCGCAGCATCAACGAAAAATAGTTTGGCGGATAGCCGCAGGGACCGCTGCGTCCGAGGATCGACAACTGCGCTTGCAAGATTGCTAGTTGAATTGCTTTCATAAAATGTCCTGGTAGTAAACTGGTTGACTAAACACGCCCTAATGAGCTAAAAGTTTTGGCCATCGTCCACGTTATTTTCGAAACAGCAGGTGTAACCGACTCAGTCGCTCATACGTCTTTCTAACTCTGAGCATTCACATCAAGTGCGTCCACGCATCGGCGGTTTCATTTGCAATAACTCAACTGAAAGGAATTCCCCATGACAGAAACGTTTCGTGCTATTCGTGATTTGAAGTGGCTCCTGGTTGGAGTTTGCGCGTTAGCCGTCGGCACGCTGGCGGCCCACGCCCAGAATCCGACCCCTTCGCAAACACCCGCGGCGTCTCCAGCGGCTCAGCGGCCGGCGCAGGCAGCTTTGCCGTCTCCGAGCCCAACGCCAACGCCCATTAATTGGTCGGAAGACCCGATGCTGAAGCGGTTCGTCTTCCGCGGCATTGGCCCGGCGAGCATGGGCGGGCGCATCGACGATATCGCCGGCGTCGACAGCAATCCATACATTTATTATGTGGGTTTTGCTACCGGTGGCGTCTGGAAAACCACGAACAATGGCACGACCTTCCAGCCGATTTTTGACACTTACTCAAGAGGATCCGTCGGCGATATAGCGATCGCGCCGTCGAATCCGGATATTGTCTGGGTGGGAACAGGCGAGGCGAATAATCGCCAGAGTTCGAGCTTTGGTGACGGCATTTACAAGTCGACCGATGCCGGCAAGACCTTTACCAGGATGGGTCTCGAGGATTCGCAAACCATCGCGCGCATCGTCATCGATCCGAAAGATCCGAACATAGTCTATGTCGCAGTGCTCGGCCATCTATTTGGTCCCAACAAAGAGCGCGGCGTGTACAAGACGACGGATGGCGGCAAGACATGGAACAACGTCAAATTCATCGACGAAGACACTGGCTTTACGGACATGGTGATGGATCCGTCAGACAGCAAGACGCTGTACGCAGCTTCATATCAGCGTCGCCGAACTTCATGGGGATTCAATGGCGGCGGGCCCGGCTCGGGACTGTGGAAGACTACTGATGCGGGCAAGACCTGGACTAAGCTTCAGGGAAACGGACTGCCGGGAGGATTGCTGGGCCGCATCGGCATCGATGTTTCGCGATCGAATCCGAACGTGATTTATGCGCAGATGGAAGTCGGCGCCAGTGTCGGCACCGGTGGTGACGAACCGAACCCGGGCGGCGGTGGACCGCCGGGAGCGACGCCGAGTCCTTCACCTTCGGCCAGCGCGGCACCGGCCGCGAGTCCCGCGGCTTCGCCAACTCCAATTCCTCTCGATCCAAAAAAGCCCGGCGTCTGGCGCTCAGACGACAAAGGCAAAACGTGGCACATTGTCAGCAACGAGAACAATCGGTCAATGTACTACAGCCAGATTCGCGTTGACCCCAGCAACTCGGAAAATGCTTTCGTGGGCGGACTTAACTTCAGCAGGTCCACGGATGGCGGTAAGACTTTCAAATCATTGCAACCGGGGATCGCGCACAGTGATCATCACGCATGCTGGATCGACCCGAAGAACGGCAAGCACATCTTGATCGGAAACGATGGCGGACTGGACGTGAGTTACGATCAGGGGGACACGTGGGAATTTATCAACACGATTCCCGCGGCGCAGTTCTATGCCGTCGCAGCCGACATGCGCAAGCCCTATTACGTCTATGGCGGCTTGCAGGATAACGGTTCGTGGGGCGGGCCAAGCCAGACGCGAAGTGGGGCGGGAATTACCAACGCCGATTGGTTCAGAACTGGCGGCGGCGACGGTTTCTATTCTCAAGCCGATCCGACTGACCCAAACATTCTTTACTCTGAATCGCAGAACGGCGCGATGAGCCGAATTGATCTACGCACCGGGCGCTCGCAAAGCATTCGTCCACGCTTAGCGGCGCGCCGCGGCGGTGGTGGCGGGCGCGGACAAGGAGGAGGCGGTGGTGGCGGCGGAGCAGGCCGCGGAGGCGACGCGCCGGCGGCAAACGCCGCGGCGGCTGATCAGCAGGCTGCAATCCAGGCAATTATCGCGGCCGGTGGCTTTGGTGGCGGCGGCGGCGGTGCAGCCTTTGCCACTTCAAACGTCGTGCCCGCGCCGGCGGAAAATGATCAATATCGCTTTTACTGGAACACGCCGATTATCTTGTCGCCGCATAATCCTCGTCTGATTTATACGGCCGGCAACCGACTTTTCAAATCGCTGGATCGTGGCGATACGTGGACGGCGACAATCGATCTGACGAAGCACATCGATCGCAACACGCTCTCGATCATGGGCGTATCGGGAAAAGATCCGATGGCTTCGAAGAACGACGGCTACACCAGCTACGGCTATGTGGTGACAGTGGGTGAGTCGCCGCTCGTGCCGGGCATCTTGTGGGCCGGGACCGACGATGGCAACGTTCAGGTCAGTCGCGACGGCGGCTCGACGTGGACTAACGTTGCGAAGAACGTTGCTACTCTGGCGGACAAAGCCGGGGAGCTTTATCACATCACGCACGTCGAACCTTCACACTATGACGCCGGCACTTGCTATCTGTCGGTTGACGGTCATCGCTTCGACGATCTGAAGCCATATGTCTACGTCACCCGAGACTATGGCGCAACCTGGACCTCAGTCGTTGGCAATCTTCCGGCAGTCGGCAACGTCAACGTCATTCGCGAAGATCCACGCAACAAAGACCTGCTCTACGCCGGGACCGAGTTCGGACTCTTCATTTCGCTTAATGGCGGTAAAGAGTGGAAGGAGTTCATGTCGGGCATGCCGAGAGTTCGCGTGGACGATATTCTGGTTCATCCCCGTGACAACGATTTGATCATTGGCACGCACGGTCGCGGTATCTACATTCTCGATGACGTAACCGCCTTGCAACAACTCACGACCAAGATCCTGGACGCGGACGCTTTTCTGTTCGACGTGCGCCCGGGCACGCAGTGGTTCAATGACGTTCGCCTGGGCCGCTACAGCGGCGGCGCAAAGCTCTATCGTGGCAATAATCCGCAACCGGGAACCGCGATCAGTTACTACTTGAAGGCTGCGCCCGCAGGCGACGTGAAGATCACGATCTCTGATTACACCGGGAAGGTGGTCCGCACTATCGTGGGCACGAAGGAAGCCGGCCTCAATCGCATGCAATGGAACCTGCGCGGCGATCCGCCGGCTCGTCCCGCCAACCTGCCGCCCGGATTCGGCGGTGGAGGCGGCGGCGGAGGCGGTGGAGGCGGCGGCTTCGGTGGCCTCTTCAACCTTGGCCCGGTCATCGAACCGGGAACCTATGCCGTCAAACTGTCGGCGAACGGTAAGGACTACACGACCAAGGTTATTGTTGAAGCCGACCCGGGAATTTTGCCCTAAGCAACCGCGAAATCGGTTGGATAACTAAGCCCAGGGTTGCCGTCGCAGCGGCGATCCTGGGTTTTCGTTTGGCTCAATCACTCAACCACGCGCGCGATCACGCACTTTAAATAATGTGTCTCAGGCACGCCGAGCAGGACCGGATGGTCGCTTGATTGTCCGCGCCGCTCGACAAGCTGTACGCGCCGACGCGCGTCCAGCGCGGCGTCGGCAATGATCTCGAGAAACATTTCTTCGCTTACATGATACGAACAGGTGCTGGTGACGAGCACGCCGCCCGGATTCAAAAGCTTCAACGCCCGCAGGTTGATCTCTTTATAGCCGCGCGCGGCCGAAGCCAGACTCGCACGGTTCTTTGCGAACGCCGGAGGATCCAGAATAATCGTGTCGAATCGCTCGCCGCCGGCTTCGAATTCCCGCATGGCGTCGAACACGTTGGCGGCGCGAAACTCGACGTTGCTGGCGCTATTTCTAACCGCATTGCGTTCGGCGGCAGCGATTGCCTCGGCAGAGATGTCGATGCCGAGCACGCTTTTACACGCCGAAGCGACGTGCAGCGCAAAGGCTCCGTTGAAAGTGAAACAGTCCAGCGCGCGACCGCGCGCGACTCGGCGCGCAGCCAGATAATTTTCGCGCTGATCCAGAAATGCTCCAGTCTTTTGGCCGCCGAGTGGAGATACCAGGAACCGTACGCCGTGCTGATTGATTTCGATTTCTTCCGGCGCTTCGCCGTAGAGCGTGGCCGCGCGGCGGTCGAGCCCTTCCAGTTCGCGCACGCGGGCATCGTTGCGTTCGACGATGGTCCGCGGCTTGAACTCTTCGACCAATAATTCGGCCAGCGTACTCTTCAACTGCTCAGTCCCTTGTGAAAGCGTCTGCATGACAAAGAGGTCGTCGTATCTGTCAACAATCAGCGAAGGCAGCAAATCGCCTTCGGAGTAAACCAACCGGTAAGCATTTGTTTCCCGGGCGACCTGTGAGCGGCGGGTGGCGCTTTGGCGCAGACGCGCGCGCCACCATTCACGATCGATTGTTTCCTCGCCGGTCGTGAGAAAGCGCAAGGCGATTTCGGATCGATCGCTATAGAAAGCCTGGCCGACAGCGTTTCCCGCTTCGTCCGCCACACGCACAATCTGTCCGGCTGTTGCGTCGTTTGCTTCGCGCACGTCGCTGCGATAGACCCACAAGTGACCGTTGCGAATCCGCTTTGCACCGCGCGTCGTAATTTTCAGGTGAGCCTGGTCCATCGCGGGTTTGAACTTATCATAAGTACTCCCGTCGCGCCTTGACCCAAGACCCATTTGCGCGTAGAAGAATGCGTAGGACGACAACTGGGCGGTTTCAATCTGCGTCGCAAAGAAGATCCGAGTTGATGGCCGTACCTGCTGAAGCAACTCCTGCTAAACCCCGCGCCGAAAACGCCGTCACGCTGCAAACGATTGTCGAATTGGTCCGGAGCATCATGCATGCCGACGTGACCAGTCTGGTCCAGTTCTCCCTAACCGAAGACACGGTAACCTGGAAAGTCGCCAGCGGACTTAGAGCGCATGTCATCGACGAAGAGCATCCACTAATCCAGCCAATTACGAACGAAATAGCCCGGCGCTTAGTCGCGGCGAATGCGACGTCAGTTGTCGAAGGTATCGGCGTGCGAGATGAATTTCCGGCCCGGGACTTTGTCGTCCATGCAGCCGAAGGTGTTTGCGATCTCGCGTTTACGCCGCTTAAGGCGCGAGGAAAAATCCTCGGCGCGCTGATCGCCGGCTATCGCTCGCCGCATCATTTCACTGATGAAGATAAACAACTTCTCGAAGATCTGGCGGCGATGGCCGGGCTGGCCCTTGACAACGCGCGTTTATTGGAAAAGGTGAGCGCCGCCGAGAGGATTTGGGAGCAGACTTTCGACGCCATCGGCGAGGGCATTTTGGTTCATGACTACCAGATGCAGATTGTTCGCTGTAACGCGCGCGCCGCGGAAATGCTGGAGATGAAACCGGCTGAGGTGATCGGGCTTTCGTTCAGCGAAGTTTTCGCGCGCTTGTTCGGAAAAAGCGCGGCGGCTTATTACCTGGCCGAAGACCGCGGCGCAACTTCCGTTTTTGAAGTGGAAGCCGAAGGCGGAAGTCGTTACCTGGTATCGATCTTTCCCTTGCGCGAAGGCGACTCTGTGAGCGTGGTCACCTGGACTGATGTAACCCGATTCCTGGAGATAAAGGAGCAACTCTCGCGATCACGACGTCTGGCGAGCGTGGGCAAACTGGCCGCCGGGGTCGCACACGAGATCAATAATCCGCTGGCGGCGATCACCACCTGCGCCGAAGCGACGATGCGTGACATTCGCCAAAGTGACGAGACCCTGGCCCTGGCCGAAAGCCATCAATGGTCGTATTACCTGGAAGAGATTGTGCGCCAGGCGCTGCGTTGCAAAGAGATCACTCGGGGCCTTCTGGATCTGACTCGCCAGCGGCAAGCCAATAGAGTAATGTGCGACCTCAACGCGATCGCCGCGGATTGCGCGAAGGTCGCGCTGCAACGAGCCGGCACGTCGCTGATAGAATTCGAAATCAACCTCGACGAAAGAGCCAGTGAAGTCGCGACCGATGCGGCGATGGTGCGCCAGATACTCGATAATCTTTTGAGCAACGCCATCGACGCGCTGGGCGAGAGTGGCGGCACGATCAGCGTTTCCACTGTCCGGGACGGCGATCGCGTGGCCGTCGAAGTGGCGGACACGGGACACGGGATCCCGGCGGATTTGGTCGCAAAAGTGTTCGATCCGTTCTTCAGCACCAAAGGTCCGGGGAAGGGTTACGGGCTCGGTCTGGCCATCTCCTGGACGCTGGCCGAATCGTTGGGTGGCGCGCTTAACGTCGAATCGAAGGAAGGAGCCGGCTGTCGCTTTCGGCTGTGGATTCCGCGCAAGGCGCCCGAAGCTCAAGGATGAACCCTGCATGAACCGCAAGATTCGAGTTCTGGTTGTTGACGACGACAATCTCTTGCGCAAGCTGGTGACGGAACAGCTTGCGAAGGGAGACTTTGACACTGCGCCGGCGACGAGTGGGCGGCAAGCCCTCGACATCCTGCGAGACACCGACTATGACGTCGTGTTGCTCGACATCACAATGCCCGGTGTTTCCGGCCTCGAAACACTGCGAGAAATCCGCAAGCTGGAAGACCCGCCGGAAGTGATAATGCTCACCGCGGACACTTCGCTCTCCACCGGCATCGAGGCCATGCGCCACGGCGCTTACGATTATCTGACCAAACCGGCCACCCTCGATGAAATGGAGGCCGTCATACGCAAGGCCGACGAAAAGCGCCGCCTGGTTAAGCAGAACGCCTCCCTGCGCTCAGTCGCGCGACCAGCGGTGGGCGCTGAGGAGGTCTTACCCATTTTTCATGAGAACGCCGCGATGGCCGCATTAGTCGTCCAGGCTGAGAATGCCGCGCGCACCGATTCGACGATTTTGATTACCGGCGAATCGGGCACCGGCAAAGACGTGCTGGCACGATTGATTCATTCGAAGGGCGCGCGCCACCTCACGCCGATCATTACGGTGAACTGCGGCGCGTTTCCCGAGACGCTTTTTGAATCGGAGTTCTTTGGCCACGAACGTGGCGCTTTCACCGGCGCCAGCACGTTGCGGCGTGGCTTGCTCGAAGCCGCCGACGGCTCGACGCTTTTCCTTGATGAGATTGGCGACCTGCCGTTACCGATGCAGGTCAAGCTCCTGCATTTTCTCGAGCAGGGCCGCTTTCGTCGCGTCGGCTCGACGCGCGATCAGAGCGCGGACGTGCGCATAATCGCGGCGACTAATCGTAACCTCGCAGACGAAGTCGAGCGGAAACACTTTCGCGCTGACCTTTACTATCGGCTGAACGTCGTTGCCCTGCATGTCCCGCCGTTGCGTGAGCGGCCCGAAGACTTTCCGGGGCTAATCGACTATTTCCTCGGAATATATCGCCAGCGGTTCAATCGGCCCGCTTTGGATCTTTCCGCGGCGGCGCGACAACGTCTGGCTGAGTACGCCTGGCCCGGCAACGTGCGCGAGCTGCGCAATTGTCTGGAACGCGCGGCGGCGCTCTCAACCGGCGAGGTGATCGAAGCAGATCAAATGCCGGGGCCAGGGTTCACGAGTTTGGAGTCAGAAACGCAAAGCAAGGACCGTCCACTCGCCGGCCACCAGTCTCCGGTTGCTACCCTGGAGGATCTGGAGCGCGAACACATCCTGCGCGTGTTGGGCGAGAGCGAAGGAAATCGCGAACGCGCCGCGGCAATTCTCGGCATTTCTTCCCGCACCCTCTATCGCAAACTCCGCGAATACGAAACTCAGACACGCTCTGCCGGTTTGGCCACCGAAGCCTGACAGAATGTCAGTCAGTCTGATAACAAAATGTCAGTCAGTCTGACAAAACGTCAGCACGTTTGTCACCCACGGGGCGCTTTACCTCAGTCGCCCCGAAACGATTCGCCCTAAAGAACCGCGACTTTACTGGCATTTAGTAACCGCGCAGGGCGGATAGCCCCCTTGCGGCACAGCGCTTGTAGAGAAATGCCGCGGCTGTTTATCCCACCAGTCGATGAATCCCTACGAACAAGGCAAGCGGAAGTCTTAGTGCTTCACCTTGGCCATAATCTCTAAGGAGAAAAACATGTTGAAGTCGAAAAAAAGAATTGGCGTGCTATTTGTCGCCGCGCTGACCCTGCTGGTCTTTGGCGTCGCGGGTTTTGCGCAGAAGCATTTTATGCTCGCCGCAGCGGCCCGGCCCGAAGTAAAGATCCAACTCGCCGGCGCGGTCGAGCGAAATTCGAGCGCTGTGATGCTGGAGAAGACGACGGTCGTGAATCCGGGCGAAATCCTGGATTGGACTATCACGTCTGAAAACGCCGGCAACGCTGCCGCGATCGCATACAAGACTGTCGGCCACATTCCGCACGGCACCACGTTCGTCGCCGACAGCGCGAAAGCCGACGGCGCCAAAACCGTCTATAGCATAGATGGCGGCAAGTCGTATTCGGCACAGCCCATGATCGAAGTGAAGCAGGCCGACGGATCCGTCAAGCGCGTGCCTGCGCCCGCTTCGATGTACACGGAAATCCGCTACGAGTGGGCCGATCCGCTCGTGCAAGGCGGCAAGCTGTCCGCTTCTTATAAAGTGCGGGTGAAGTAAGGCTACCTGCTTCCTGTCTGAGACTGTAGCGTCCGCGCGCAATCTCTCGCCATTAATACCTGCCCCCTACCCAAATCAATGAGGACTGCAATGAAGAACAGAAAAACATTTGTGAACCCGCTCGCGATCGTGCGCGTGCTCGTCGCCCTGGCGATTGCCTGTGCGCTTTCCGCCAGCACCGTGGCTCAGACGCCCGGCGGCACTGTGATCTCGAATCAGGCCAGCGCGTCGTACTCGGACGGCACGAACACATACAACACGGTTTCGAACACCGTCACGGTAACTGTCTCGAACGTTTCCGGTCTGGCGATCACGCCCGATGCCGGCAGCAATCCGACAGTCGTAGCCGGACAGACCGCCGTGTTGTTCAACTTCACGGTGACCAACACCGGAAACTTCACCGACCAGGTGCGCTTTCTGGCGAGTGGCGCCAGCGTTCGCCTTGTTGGTCCCGGTTCAGTTACCCGTGCGGTCATTGACGTGGACAACAGCGGCACGATCAACGCCGGCGATACCGATATCAATGCGAACGGCGCTGACGTACTGTCGGCGAACATCGCGCAGAACGGAACGATTCATGTTTTGGTCGAGGTCAGCGTGAACGCCGGCGCGACTGCTGGTCAGTCCGTGCAGATTCTGCTTGGCGACGCCGCTACCGGCGGTCCGTCATTCGATAACCAGGCAGCGAACAGTTCGGCCAATGAAGTTCGCACCGTTTCGGGTTCTTCAGTTAACGGCTTGCGCGAAGCGCGCGGCGACATCTCGGCAAGCGTTGTCAACGACACGCTGCTCCAGTTGACACTGACCGCGCCCGCCGGTCCCGTGGATCTTGGTACCGACATCACCTATACCTGGCAGGTCGCGAACACCGGACTGCGCGATGCGACCGGCGTGACGCTTAACGGCTCGACGCAGGTTTACATCATCGCACCGATTCCAGCGAGAACCGTGCTGAAGTCCGGCCAGTCATTCCCCGCGGGGACACTGTATACGACCGACTCGCTCTCGACAGCCCCGTTGTCAGCGACCTGGAGTGCGACTGCTCCATCGCCGCTTTCAAACACCACGCGCATTGCCTTCCCGGTCGGTGCGACGTTGACCGCCGGAGCGTCAAGCTCGGCCATCAACATGATCGTGACCGTGAACACGGGCATCGATGCTTCAGTGCCGATCGATGAAATCGGCGATGTGTTTGGCAAGAATAGCGTGGCCCAGACGATTACCGACCAGTCGGGCGACGCTACGCCGAACAACGGTGACAGCAACGCCGACTTCAACGAAGGCTATGTCGCCGGATTAGGCCACGGTGTCATTCAGCAAACGCTGCTGCGGAAGATTGGCTCGGTTCTGGTCGGTCCCAGCGGTGCTCCAGCCGCGGTGGGCCCCACCGACAATAACGACGACTACAGCAACAAGGCCGTCAACACTGGTATCGCCGGCGTAGCGCCGGGCGGCGTGACCACCGCGTCAGGCCAGCTCGTGTACGTCAACACGATTCAGAACACGGGCAACACCAGCGACACTTACAGCGACACTTACACGATTGATGCGCCAACAGTGCCTGCCGGCTTCACCGTGGAAGTCTCCACCAACGGTGGCGGCAGTTACACGACCGTGTCAGGCGGCGGATCAGTTTCGCTGGCGATTGCTCACGCATCTTCAGCGAATATCAACGTTCGTATTACCGAGCCGTCCGGCAACACCGTTCTCACCGGTTACGACACGATCATCCGCGTAACTTCAAATACCACCCCAGCAGCCTCAAACAAGACGATTGACCGCCTCTATACCGGCTTTGTTCGGTTGGACAAGGTATTCAGCGTCAGCAACTCGACCGGTGTCGGTGCTGCCACCGATCCGGTGCCCGGTGCGGTTATTACTTACACGATAACTTACACCAACGTTTCCACGTCGAATGGCGACGCGAACTGCGTCAAGTTGACGGCCAGCAACGTGGTGATCACCGAGGACGGGCTCTCGGCGCCAAACAACTGGGGAACGTACACCACCAACAGCGGGTCGCCGAGCGATTCCGGAACCGGCACGGTCGTAACGGTGAGTGCCACGAAGTACACCGACACGATCGCTTCTCTTGCTCCTGGAGCCTCAGCCGCGTTCACGTTCAAACGTTCGATCAATTAGCTCGAACTCACGTGGCACAGACTTTAGTCTGTGACTCATCAGCAGGCTTCAGTCTGGGTGCTCAACCTCAGACTGAAGTCTGTGCCACTTTTAGCAACTGAAACGACCTAAGCGAAACCAAAGGCCCGAACCGACTTTCATGCTCAGCGCTCGATCAAACAGAATCACAACTGTCGCGGCCTTGCTGGTAGTTTGGCTGGGAACGTCAGCCAATTCGTGGGCGCGCGCGTTCGAAGGTCCAACCGGCGGCGGTACGATCATCTCCAACCGTGCCGAAGCGAGTTACCAGGACGATGCCGGCGAAAGTTTCACTACCGTCTCGCCGACGGTCACAGTCACGGTGCTGGCGGTCGCCGCGATCGTGGTCACTCCTGATGAAACCGCGCCTTCGGATACGGTCTCGCCGCGCGAACAAGTCACGCGGCTTTTTCGTGTCTGCAACACCGGCAACAATCCCGACACGTTCACGCTCACGCACGCTGCCGTCACCGCGCCGGCAACACTCAACGCGCTCTATTTCGACAACGATGGCAGCGGAACTCTTAACGCGGGTGATGCGCAAATCACCTTAAATGAAACCTCTTCGCCGCAGTTGGCGCCGGCGGGCTGCATTGGCGTACTGGCAGTAATCGACACTAACGACGTCGCGGCGCAAAGCACGATCACCATCAACATCACTGCGCGTTCGAACGCGGCCAACGCAGTCAACGGCCGCAGCGAGGACACCGGTACGATCATCAACGTCGTGGGGCAAGGTCCGCGCTTCACCGATCCGGGCAATCCAAATCTGCCGCCCAGCAAGCTGGTAAACGGCTTGAGCCAGTTGGTTACGAGCCCCGGAACTCAGTTCACCTACACGATCGCTTTCCGCAACAACGGTGACACCGCTGCGCGCAACGTCCTGGTAACCGATGCCCTGCCGGCAGGGATCGACTTCATGGCGGGCTCACTTCAGTTAGACGATCGCAGCTTGTCTGATGCCCTCGACGGCGACGAAGGTTCGGTTCAAAACAACGTCGTCGCAGTACGTCTGGCGCGCGTGAATCCCGGTGAAGTCCATCGCATCACTCTTAGGGCTCGACTTTCCGGAAGCGTTGCCGCGGGAACCGGGTTGGTAAACAACGCTAATGTAACCGCTGACAACGCCCCGCCGGTCAAGAGCAGCGCTGCGACGGTGGTTATCAATCCGTTCGGTTTGGTGTTCGCCGGCCGGGCCGGCAGCTCTGCGCCGGTTCCGGGGGCGCGCGTTGAGGTTCTGGTCGCTCAGGCTGGTAACTTTCTGAAACTGCCCGAGGGTGCCGGCTTTTCGCCCAACCCAAACAACGACAATCCGTTCGCTACCGACGGACAGGGGCATTTCACTTTTGCGCCGGCGTCAGACGAAATAGGAACCGCAAGCGCACCGGCAAATTATTTCATGAAGATCACCGCGGCCGGTTTTCTAACCCGCATGCTCCAGCTCAGTCTGCATCCGACGCAGGCCGGGCTTTTCGCGCTCAGCGTGCACGCGTTGGACAATCAGCCATTGGCAGCCGCCGGCGGATTCAATCTGGTGCGCGAAGACGTGCGCATAAACGATCTAGCGGCGCTGGTGATGAACATTCCGATGTTCGAAACCGCGGGCTTGCAGATCATTAAGACTGCCGATCGCGCGCGCGCGGAAATCGGCGACGTGATCACTTATCGAATCGAAATCCACAATCCCACCGCCGCGCCCGTGAATGACGTAACGATCAGGGATCATTTGCCGCCTTCATTCCATTACGCCGCCGGTTCTGCCTTAATCACTGTGGGTTCCGCTCCGGAACAACCGATCGAACCCGAGATTTCCGGCGACGACCTGCTGTTTCGCATCAGCGAGATTCCGCATGGCGCGACCGCGCATTTAATCTATCGCGTGCGTGTGGGCGCGAACGCCAGCGAAGGCGCACAGGAAAATCTGGCGGTTGGCGCCGGCCTTTTCCCCTCCGGCGAACGCACTGAAACCCCGCCCGCCCGCGCCATCGTCTACGTTTCCGCTGGTATCTTCTCGACCCGCCAGGTCATTCTCGGCCGGGTGTTCGTCGACACGAACGGCAACGGAAAGTTTGACGACGGAGACAAGCCGGCGCCCGGTGTTCGTCTTTACCTGAGCAATGGGCAATCGGTCATCACGGATTCCGCCGGTCTGTACAACTTTCCGTCGCTCGGCGATGGTCCGCAGGTAATTTCGCTCGATCCGGTGAGCGTGCCGCATGGCTATGCGTTGGCTGACGGCGGCAAGCTGTCCGGCAAGAGCTGGGCGCGTCTGTTGCGCACGCCGATCGGCGGTGGCGCGTTGCTGCGGCAAAACTTTGCGCTGATCCCCACCGACAAGTCGCGAACTCAGGGTGAAGCCGCGGCGAACAAACCAGTGGCGCAGAAGGATGACAGTCCGGTGCAGGCTGTGGCCGCGCGGGTTAGCCAGCCGCTGAAGACTGAAGCACCTGAAACCACTTCTCCAGCGAAGAACGTGGCGCCGACTACGCCAGGCACATACGAAGTCGCAGCGACCGAGGTCGTCGCAGCCGTCGCGCCCGGCAACGCCCGCATCATTTCGCCCGCGCCGAATTCCGTATCGATGTTGCCGGGGCTCCAGCTCGAAGTGCGCGTGGCTTTGAACTGGACGGTTAAGTTGGAAGTCAACGGCGAAGCCGTCTCAGACAAGAACATCGGCCTCAGTCGGCTGGATCACAAGTATGAGGTGTCGAGTTTTACATTCGTCGGCATCAACCTGCGGCCCGGGCCGAATAAAGTTCGCTGTACGCCGATCAGTCCCGAAGGATCAGCCGGGCACACGGAAGAAATGATCGTGATGGGTCGCGGCCCGGCGCGGCGTCTCGAAATCGTTACGGAAAAATCCGAAATTCAATCGGGTGGCAACAATTCGACGTTGGTGCGCGTTAAGGCTTTCGACCAGTGGGGCAACCCCGCGCTCGATGGCCAGGTCGGCGTCGAAACGTCTCTGGGACAACTGCTGCGATTGAACGAAAAGACCGGCGAAGCGCAAGCTGCCTTGCCGCCAAAGACCGTGGCTGAGCCGGTCGAGCCAGCGAATCAGGATCACGGACAGTTGGTCCTGCAGCTTGAAGGCGGCGAAGCCGTGCTCAAGCTCGTCAGTCCCGGCGCGCCCGGCGAAGCTAAGTTGCGCGCGCAAACCGGGCAGCTCGAAGCCGCAGGACAAGTGCGCATCACCTCTGAAATGCGACCGGCTATTTTGGTTGGCTTTGCCGAGATGAGCTTTGGAAAGGGAATCCCCGAAGTCGGCTTGCGCGGCGAGCAGGGCAACTTCCGCAGCCGCGTGAGCTTTTTCTACAGCGGGCGAGTCTTTGGCAATAATATGCTGACGCTGTCGTATGATTCACAGCGCCCGATCAATCGCACCGCCGGCCGCGATCGACTTTTCCAACTCGATCCGCTCGATCGCGTGTACCCGTTGTTCGGTGATTCCTCGACGCGCTTTGAAGCCGCTGCGTCCAACTCGAAAGTTTACGCGCGCGTCGATCACAAGCGCTCGTACGCGATGTTCGGCGACTTTGATACGGACATGGACGCGCCGCTGATGGGCTATGCGCGCAAGTTGACCGGAGTCAAGGCGCACCTCGAAAACTCGAATGGCGATTTCATAACCGTCACCGGCGCGCGTCCCGACACGGCATTTGCGCGCGACGTGTTTGCCGCGGGCGCGCTCGGAATCATGCAGCTTTCCAGCGGCGAAATTCTGCCGGGTTCGGAAACCGTCGTGCTCGAAGTGCGCGATCGGCGCAATCCCGAAGTGATCATCTCGCGGGAAACGCTGGCGCGCTCAGTTGACTACAATCTCGAGCCGGCGACGGGCCAGCTTTTCCTGATGCGCTACATCTCGACGTTCGATTCTGTCCTGAATCTGACGCAAGTCGTCGTGAGTTACGAACATCGCTCGACCGGAATGAGTTCGGCGGTTTATACGGCGCGGGCGCGCAAGAATTTCAAACACCTCGGCTTGAAACTTGGTTTCTCAGGCGCGATGCAACGGCAGGAAGCCGTGGGAAGTTTTGTGCTCGGCGGCTTTGACGCGGAAAAGACTCTGCCGCACGGCGGCCTGCTGCAAGCTGCATGGGCGGGGAGCCAGGGAGAGATTTTGGGAAGCGGCAACTTTTTTGGCGCGAGCGACAACCCGCAGCACGACGGCACTGCGTATCAACTTACTCTGGCGCAGCCGCTGCCGTTTTTCGGCGCGACGGTGCGCGCGCGATATCTGAACGCGTCCGCCGGCTTCTTCAATCCTTTTGGCGGTACGGTCACGCCCGGTTCAAGCCGCGGCGAAGTGGCTGTGGAAATGAAGCCGCGAAAGAACACCGCGTTTCGTTTCGCATTTGCCAGCGAGCGCAACCGCACCGCAAACGTCGACAACGGCCGCCTGACTTTCTCGGCCGCCTGGGATCAGATTCTGAACGAGCACATTCGTTTTCATCTCGGCTTCGATCATCGTGCCTTTACTGACGACCTCAACGACAAGCGGACCGATTCAAACCTGGTCACTGCCGGCGCCGACGTGCAAGTCACCGACAAGCTCCAGTTTTCGGTCAAGCGCGAACAGAACCTGAGCAACGCAGATCCGACTTACCCCACGCAAACGACGCTCGGCGCGACTTATCAGTTGAGCGCTTTGACGAAACTATTCTTTACGCAGCGCCTTTCCGCGGCGCCGATTACGCCGATTGGCGATTTTTCCGCCGCCGGTTTCGCCGTGTCTTCGGCGCGCCGCGAAACTACCATCGGCGTGGAAACCCGCTTCGGCAAATTCACTTCGATGACCGGCCGCTATCAACTCGAGAATGCCCTCAACGGCACCGACAGTTTTGCCGTCATCGGTTTACAGAATCGGCTGCCGCTAACGAAGAAGTTCTCAGTCGAGCTGGGGTTCGAGCGTGGCTTCCATCTGCTTGGTCCCAATCAGAGCTTCAACAGCGGCACGGTCGGACTTGGCTGGCAGCCGAATTCAGATTTTCGCGCATCGGCGCGGTACGAATATCGCGATCGAGGCGGGCTGGGCCAGCTGTTTGCTGTCGGCGCCGCCGGGCGTCTGCGCGAAGGCATCACGGTGCTGTCGCGTTTCCAATTTTCGCGCGGCGGCTTTGGCGGCAGAACGAACTCTTCGTTGGAAGGAACGGCTGCGCTGGCGATTCGCCCAATCGAGTCGGATCGCGTCGGACTGCTCTTCACTTACACGCATCGTTCGCTGACGCAGAACGCTGGGAGCGCAACCGGGGGCGCAGGCATCCTGCCTGGTTCTTCTGCGGCCCTAACCCGCGATCGCTCGGACTCGCTTTCCACCGACGGCTATTATCAATTGACGAAGCGCCTGGAACTCTACGGACGCGGCGCGTTGCGCTTCAACGCTAACGGCCAGCCGCAACTACCGTTTGTTTCGACACTGACTTTTCTGACGCAGGCGCGCGCGCAATACCTCGTGACCAGTCGTCTCGATTGGGCAGTCGAGACGCGCATGTTGTTTCAACCTTCATCGCGCACGACGCGTTCGACGTATGCTACCGAAGCCGGCTTTTGGGTGCTGCCTGATATGCGTCTGGCCGTCGGTTATAACTTTACTGCGGCGAAAGAGCCGGCCGGTTCGCAACTCTTGCCGACCCGCCGCGGCTTCTACTTCACAATCTCTTCGAAGCTCTCGAATCTCTTCGATTTGTTCGGCACTTCGAAAGCTGGGCTTGCAGCGAGCGGAGATGATCAGGCCAACAGCAAAGAGAAGCACAAGGAATGAGTTTCAATTGAGTAATAGTTGAGTGAGAATGTTCCAATGGAACCTTAGCGATGAGACTCAGAAATTCCAAACTCTTCTGCGGCGGCCCCAGCGCTTTCATTATCCGAACCAGTATGCTGCTGCTCTTCTTTGGCGTGCTCGGAGTCCAAAGTGCGTATGCCGGTCTCACCATTACTCCGACCACCTGGAATGTTATTGGTCTTGATAGCAATAACGTGAATTCCGGTCCTAATAGTTTTCAAGTAGGCGCCCGCGTTTGCAATACGGGTGGCGCACCAGTGACGAACGTTAGCAGTAGTTTCGTCTGGGACAGCTCCAATGCCTTTATCAACCTGAGTGGGCCGAGCACCATAAACGTGCCGTCGCTGGCTGCCGGCGGCTGCGTTGATTTTTATTATTCCGCCGTTGTGACCCGGACCTCTTCCGCGTACAACACAACTCGGGGTTATCACATCACCGTTACCGGAGACAGCGTGGCTTCTGTCAGCACCCCGACTCCGCGGGAACTGTACGTCGAAAAAATCATTTCGCAAAACCGGAATTCCGTGAATTCCATTACCGGGCCAACCACAGTCTATGTAGGCCAGACATACAACTATACGGTGAATGCCAGTACCGCGACCGGTGGATATGCGCAGCTCGAAGCATTTCTGGATCTGTCGAACATTATCTTTCAGGTGCAAGCCATCTCGACTACTTACACCGCACCCGCCGGGGGGACCAATGATAAATTCTATGCCGACGCCTGCGGCTGGGACAACAATCCTCTAAGCGGGACTTACCGGAGTTGTATCGGTCCGGCAAATTATCCGGGAGGCAAAGCCGGCGGAACTGTCGTCACTACTTATACAGTGAAGGTGCTATCGACAGGCAATACTACTGCCAGCACTCTAATCATGGACTTCTCCGGCAGCAGTTATCATTACAACAGCGATTACGGAGTCCAGGTGATCAGCATCACGGCGCTTCCGCCGCCGCT
>WNFE01001161.1_pt1 | contig 19764 bp, 18 predicted proteins | sample 5400451 | NCBI WGS metagenome assembly WNFE01 (sample SAMN13153344, study PRJNA577476) | soil metagenome | isolation source: 200 cm saprolite under Douglas fir tree site 2 hole 2 | place: USA:California | collected 2015-04-18
GGCCGCCTCGATCCCAGCCCGAATCCACCGAGTCGGGCTTGCATCTTGGGCGCGGCTGCGGCCGATCCGGGCGTCGTCTCCTGCGCGCGGTCGGCCACGCACCGACGGGTGCGCTCCCTCCCGTGCTCGTCGCCTCCTTCGGCTCGGCACGCCCCGCATCCCAATCTGCGTCGTCCGATCGGTGGATCCGGGCTGGGGTAGAATCGGGGCGCGAGTCCGCCAGGCAACCGCGGCGGGAACCGCTCTCGTCGAGGAAAGTCCGAGCTCCGCAGAGCACGGTGCCGGGTAACACCCGGTCGGGGCAACCCGAAGGAGAGTGCCACAGAAAGTACACGGCCTAAGCGCGAAAGCGCCGGCAAAGGTGAAACGGCGAGGTAAGAGCTCGCCAGCAGCCGGGAGACCGGCTGGCTAGGTAAACCCCACCCGGAGCAAGACCGAATAGGGGGACGACGGCTGGCTCGGCCAGTCCCCGGGTACGGTCGCTTGAGGCGCCGGGCAACCGGCGTCGAAGATGGATGGTTGCCGCCCCGCGCACGTGTCGGCTTCGGCCGGCTGAGGCGGGGCACAGAACTCGGCTTATCGGCGGACTCGCAATCTTCACGAGAAGGGACCCAGCCGGTCCCCTCCCTTGGCGCGGTGGTCAGCAGGGCTGACAACGCCGCTGATCCTTTCCCCCCGCCCGTAGTTGTAGTCCTGGCGTCGGCTAGGTCCGAGCGGCACGGCAACAATCGTTGTTGCCGCGCAATCCTCGCGGGCCCACGACATTCCGGCCACTTCAGGCCTGATGTCCAGGCATCAGCGCGCGCCCGGTCTGAGTTCGTTTTCGGGCTGACCACAACATCTAGGGGCATACAAAAGGCCGCGACACCATGCCACTAAATCTGGGGCACATTTCCTTGACAGCTGTGTGTCACGGTGGTAGGGTTGCGCGTGTCGGTGGGAAAAAGTGGGGCTAAGTGGGGAACAGTGACCACACGGCAAGGCAGGCCTGATGTTTCTCGGGACCTATCGCCACGCGGTGGATGCCAAGGGACGGCTCGCGATCCCGGCCCGGTTCCGGGAGCAGCTGCCGACCGGCACGGTCATTTCCAAGGGCGCCGAGGGCTGCTTGCAGGTTTACCCGCCCAAGGAATGGGCCAGGGTAAAGGACAGGATGCGGATCACTTCCACGACTGCCGCCGAGGAGCGGAAGTTGCAACGGATGCTGTTCGGGTCGGCCCGGGAATGCGAGTTCGACGCCCAGGGCCGCATCGTCCTTTCGGCCGACCACCGCTCATACGCCGGGATCGGAGCAGCGGCAGCCGTGGTGGGCGTCAACAACTTGATCGAAATATGGAACGACGAGGCATGGCGACGGATTGGCGATGCCACGCCGGACGAGTACACGCGGATCCAGGACCGGGTGGCCGAACGGGAGCGCAGCAACGACCGATGAGGCCCGCGACCACCCCCGTATCGACTCTCCGCCCGGCGGGGCCGGGCATCGACCTGTACTTTTACAAGAAGTCATAACCGGCCTTCGACCCGCCCCAGGGCAATCCATGGTGGATGCGACCCTGGGCGGCGGCGGGTACACGCTCGCGCTGCTCGAGCGCGTGCGCCCAGGCGGGAGCGTTCTCGCCCTGGACCGCGACGCCAGCGCCATCGCGCGGTTCCCGCTGGAGCGGGTGCCGCCCGACGTCAGGCTTCGCCTGGTCCACGCCAACTTCGCCGACCTGGGTCGCGTCGCCCAGGAGCTGACCGGCGCCGCCGACGGCATCGTGTTCGACCTCGGGATGTCGTCGCTGCAGCTGGATGACCCGGAGCGCGGGTTCAGCTTCCAGCGCGATGGGCCGCTCGACATGCGGCTCGACCAGTCCGAACCGTGGACCGCCGCCGACTTGCTGAACCGAGAACCGGCCAGCGAGCTGCGACGGATCTTGTTGAGCTACGGGCAGGAACGGTGGGGGGCCCGCATCGCCGAGCGCATCGTGGCCCGGCGGGCGCGCCAATCATTTCAGACCACCAAAGACCTCGTCGACGTCGTCGCGGGAGCGATTCCCCGGGGCGCCTGGCCTCGGGACATCCACGTAGCCACCCGAACGTTCCAGGCGCTTCGCATCGCGGTAAACCGCGAGCTCGAGGCGCTCGACGCCGGATTGAAGGCCGCTATTCCTCTCCTCGCTCGCAATGGGCGCCTTGGGGTCGTCACCTTCCACTCTCTCGAGGACAAGATTGCAAAGGATCTTTTCAACGTCGAAGCAACAGATTGTGTCTGTCCGCCCCACGCGCCCGTTTGCATCTGTGGACATCGCCGCTCGGTCCGGGTCGTGACGAAGAAGCCGATCCGTCCGAGCGAAGCCGAGATCCGCGCGAATCCCCGGGCTCGGTCGGCCAAATTACGCATTGCGGAGAAGCTATGAGCGTCATCGAATCCTTCGGACAACTCCATATCTAAGAGGTCGCATGGTAGAACCCCTCCCTCCTGGGCGTCTACTGGTCTTGCGACCTCGCCGGCCCGAGTCGACCACTCCGGCGCGCACGTCCCCCCCTTCGCGTGCGCGCCGGAGCCGGGCTCGGTTCCCGGGCCAGCCGCTGGTGGCCGGCCTGGTGGTGTTGGCCGCCGCCCTGGTGCTGGTAGCCCAGTCGGCTGCCGCGACCCAGCAGAGTTATCAAATCAGCGCGCTGAAGCAGGAGCAAGCGAAGCTCCAGGCGGAGCGCGACGACCTGCAGGCGCGACTGGCCCAGGCGCGGGCCGCCAATCGAGTGGACGCCGCGGCGGTCGCCCTGGGGCTGAGCCGTCCAGCCCGCTGGCAGTACGTCCGCGGCGCCACGTCTCCAATTGCGCTGGCCCCCCGGCCGGCGCAAGGGCGGGGTGGGCTGTGGACTGGCGTGTTGGCCGTCCTCAGCGGCGTGATCGGCCGGCCACTGGACGTCGAAGCCGGCACGCCCTAATTCGGCATCCGGGGGCCCCATGAGAACGGTCGAGGAGGTCGAGCCGCGGGCTCGGGTGCTCAGCCTGCTGGCCCTGGCCCTGATGGCGTACCTCGTGCTGCTCGGACGGCTTGGCTACTGGCAGGCGATCAGGCACCGCGACCTGGCGGCCGTGGCCAGAGCCCAACACGACGACCGGCTGGTCCTGCCGGCCGTGCGCGGCCGGTTGCTCGATCGGTACGGCGCGCCGCTGGTCACCAACACTCCCGTCTTCAGCATCTTTGCCTCGCCGGATCTGATTCCGACGGCCGACCGGGCCGAGGTGGCGGACCGCCTCGGGGGGGTGCTCGGGCTGGCACCGACCGACCTGCTGGCCAAGCTCTCCACCACGCGAAAGTTCGTCTACCTGAAACGGCGGGTGCCCGCCTCAGTCGCCCACCAGGTCGAGGCGCTGGCTGAGCCAGGGATCGGAAAAATCGCCGAGTCGCAGCGAAGCTATCTCGAGGGCGCGGTGCCGGGCACCAGCCTGGCCGCGAACCTGCTGGGCTTCGTCAACGACAGCGGTCAGGGCGCTTACGGGATCGAAGGCTATTACGATAGGCAGCTGGCCGGGACCAATGGGTACGAGGCCACCTTCCGCGACATCACCGGCCGGCCGATCGTCCTCAGCGATCGCACGCGGGTCGAGCCCGTCAATGGGGCGAGCCTCCAGCTGACCATCGATGGCGCCATCCAGGTGGCGGCCGAGCGCGCGCTCGCCGACGGCGTCAAGAAGGTCGGGGCCGAGAGCGGATCAATCCTGATCATGGAGCCGACCACCGGGCGCATCGTGGCCTGGGCTGACATCCCGACCTATGACGCCAACCTGTTCAGCACGGTCGCCGGCCAGAACCCGCGCCTGTTCGTCGACTCCAACGTGTCCGACCTGTATGAGCCGGGCTCGGTGATGAAGGTCGTGACCCTGTCCGGCGCCCTCGATCGGCACGCCATCACGCCCACAACGACCTTCAATGAGACAGGCAGCGTGGTCATCGGCGGCTACCGGATCAAGAACTGGGACAACAAAGCCCACGGGGTCGTGACCATGACCCAGGTGCTGGAGAAGTCGCTGAACGTGGGTGCCATCAAGGCCGAGCAGCTGGAGGGAGGTCCCGCCTTCTTCGAGTCCCTGTCCGAGTTCGGGGTCGGCCAGCGGACCAACGTCGATCTGGCCGGCGAGGCGAATGCGACCCTGGGCGCCTACGCGAGCTGGCGGCCGGTGGAGCTGGCCACCGCGTCGTTCGGGCAGGGCGTCGACGTTACCCCGATTCAAATGCTGGGGGCGATCAACGTCATCGCCAGCGGCGGCGACCTGGTCTGGCCGCACGTGGTGGACCAGGTGATCGACGCCCGCGGGGTCGCCCACCCGGTTGAGCCGAAGGTGATCCGCCACCTGCTGACCCCCACCACCGTGAGCGAGATGCGCCAGATGATGATCGGAGTGGTGGAGCACGGCTCCGGGTATGCCGCTCGGATCGACGGATTTCGCGGCAAGATTGCCGGCAAGACCGGGACCGCCAACATCCCCGAGAACGGCACCTATCCCCCGGGCCAGGTCATCGGGTCATTTGTCGGATTCGTGCCGGTCGATCACCCGCAGTTCACCATGCTGGTGATCGTCCGCAAGCCCAAGATCCTGTTCGAAGGCGCCTACGTGGCCGCCCCCATCTGGAAGGCGGTGGCCTCGGCCCTAATCACCCAATGGAGTATCGCCCCCCAGTGATGACGCTCGGACGCGGGCGGGCAACCACTAATAATGTCCTCATGGGGCCCCGGGTGGATGAGGTCATCGCGTATACGGGCGGCACGCTGGTCGGCGGTCCGCCTGACCAGCTCCTGGCGCACCTGTACACGGATTCCCGGGAGGTGACCCCGGGGGGTCTCTTCGTGGCCCTGAAGGGCGAGGCCCAGGATGGGCACGCGTTTATCGGCCAGGCCATCGAGCGGGGCGCGGCCGCCATCCTGTGCGAAGTCGTGCCAGCCGCAGCTCCCGCGACGGTCTCGGTCGTGCGGGTGCTGGATAGTCGCCGCGCCCTGGTGGACCTGACCCGGGGCATCGTGGACGCCCACCCGGTGCCGATAGTGGGCATTACCGGCAGCGCCGGGAAGACGACGACCAAGGAGATGGTCGCCCACGTCCTGGGTCGACGCCTGCGCGTGCGCAAGAGCGAAGGCAACCTGAACACGTACACGGGCATCCCGATGACCATCTTCGACCTCGACGACGCGGACCGGGTCCTGGTGCTGGAGTATGCGATGTCGCGCGCCGGCGAGATCCACGAGCTGACCAGCATGGCGCCCCCGTCCATCGCGGCAGTGCTCAATGTGGGCATCGCCCACGTGGGGTACCTGGGCTCCATCGAGGCGGTGGCCGCTGCCAAGCGGGAACTGGTCGAGGGGCTTCGCCCCGACGGCCTGGCGGTGCTGAACGCCGACGATGCCAACGCCCTCAAGATGGCCGCCGTCGCCCGGCGCAGCCGGACCTTCGGGTTTTCCAAGCAGGCCGAGGTGCGGGCGGACCAGGTCCGCCTCCACGGCCTGGACGGCAGCAGCTTCCGTCTGAAGACCGCCCGGGGGGACGCCGACGTCTTCCTCCGGGTCCCGGGTCAGCATCTGATCTCGAATGCCCTGGCCACCGCGGCCATCGCCCTCGAGTTCGACTTCGACCCCCGGGCCATCGCCTCCGCGCTGCGTGGCTTTCAGACCGGTGCCCACCGGATGAGCCTGCTGGCCGGGCGCGGCGGGGCCCGGCTGATTGACGACACCTACAACGCCAGCCCGGGATCGATGAGGGCCGCGCTGTCCGTGCTTCGGACCGCCCCCAGCGGCGCCGTGCGCGTAGCGGTGCTGGGCGACATGCTGGAGCTGGGAGATCACGCCGACCAGGCGCACGACGAGCTCGGCCGGATGGCGGCGCAGAGCACAGACCATCTCTTCGTCCTGGGCGCCTACGCCAATCGCGTGGTGGGGGCCGCGCGCGGAGCCGGGATGACTCCCGAGCGGGCGTCGGCCGTGTCGGGGGTGGACGTAGCCCTCACCCGACTGGAGCCATTGTTGTCAACCGATACGGTGGTCCTGATCAAAGGCTCCCGCGGCATGCGGCTGGAGCGGCTCGTCGAGGCCCTCGAGCAGCCCTGATGGTCCTTCGAGCGCTGCTGGCGTTCGTCCTCGCGTTTGCGGCGGGGGCGGCGGTGTATCCGATGGTGATCGGGTGGCTGGCCAGAGCGGGCGTGGGCCAACCCATCCGCGAGGAGGGGCCGTCGTCGCATCAGAGCCGGTCGGGGACGCCGACCGCCGGCGGGATCGTCTTCCTCGCGCTGGGACTGATCTTCTACCTGGTGTTCGATCGGAGCCGCACGGGGGGCCTGGTGCTTCTGGCGCTGCTCACCGGCGGGGGGCTTGGCCTGGCGGACGACCTGCGCAAAGTGCTGGCCCGCCAGAATCTCGGGCTGCGGGCGCGGGAGAAAGTCCTGATCCAGCTCCTGACTGGTCTCGCCCTCGCCTTCCTCGCCTGGCGGTGGGGCTTTGCCGTCCAGGCCGTGCCGTTCTGGCACCCGGTCAACCTGGGTGCCTGGCTGATCCCGCTGGGGGCGGTAGCCTTCGTCGCCGGCACCAACGCCTTCAACCTCACCGATGGAAGCGACGGGCTGGCCGCCGGAGTGGGCGCCATCGCCTTCGCCACCCTGACCGTGATCGCCCTCCGGGGCCAGTATGCGGCAGCCGCCTGGCTGCCGGCCATCCTCACCGGCTTGCTGCTCGCCTTCCTGGTCTACAACGTCTCCCCGGCGCGCGTGTTCATGGGGGACACCGGCAGCCTGGCGCTGGGGAATGCTCTGGTGGCGGCGGCCATCGTGGGGGGCCTGCTCTGGTACCTGCCGCTGCTGGCCGCCGTCCTGGTGGCGGAAACCGTCTCGGTCATCGCCCAGGTGGCCAGCTTCAAGCGCACCGGCCGGCGGATCTTCCGGATGTCGCCGTTGCACAACCACTTCATCCTGGGCGGCTGGTCCGACACCCGGGTCGCGCTCTCCTTCTGGGCCGTGGGGTTGCTCGCGGCGCTGCTCACCCTGGCCCTGGCCCCGGCCGGAGGTAGGGCGTGAACCTGCAGCACGCGCGCGCCCTGGTCATTGGCTTTGGGCGCAGTGGGCGGGCGGCGTCCGCCTTCATCCAGAAGCAGGGCGGCAGCGTGCGGGTGGTTGATCGGAACGACACGCCGGAGCTGCGGGCGGCCCTGCACGCGGCCGGCGTCGACGGTCGGCTGGGTGGCTATTCGGAAGCCGATCTGAACGGCCGCGACCTGGTGGTGGTCAGCCCGGGCGTGCCGTGGGACCTGCCCTTGGTGCAGGCCGCTCGGCGGCAGGGCATCGGCGTGACCAGCGAGATGGACCTATTTTTCAGTTTTTGCCCGGCCCCCATCGCCGGCATCACCGGCACCAATGGCAAGACCACCACCACCGCGCTGACCGCGGACGTGTTTGCGGCGGGCGGCCTGCGCGTGATCCGGGGCGGGAACATCGGCGAGACGGTGCTGGACCGGCTGGACCAGGTGACGGACGACAGCTGGATGGTTCTCGAGCTGAGCAGCTTTCAGCTCGAGTCCGTCGCTCAGCCCAGGCTGCGCATCGGCGCCATCCTCAATGTCAGCCAGAACCATCTCGACCGGCACCAGACCTTCGAGCGGTACCGGGAGATCAAGGCCAAGGCCATCGCCTTCATGACGCCCGAGGACGCCGCCATCCTAAACGCCGACGACCCATCGTACGAGTATTTCCGTGCCCGGACGCGCGGCCGAGCGCTGCCGTTCAGCACCCGGCGGCGGGACCTCGACGCCGGCGCGGTCCTCCGAGAGGGATGGATCACTGTGGTCGGTGCCCGGGTGATGCCGGCCGCGGAGGTGCCGCTGCCCGGTGAGCACAACGTGAGCAACGTGCTGGCGGCGGTTGATGCCGGCCACGCGGCTGGAGTTCCGCTCGATCGGATGCGGGCCGCGGTGCTGGCCTTCAAAGGCCTCGAGCATCGGCTGGAGCTAGTGGGGACTTTCCACGGGGTCCGCTGGTACAACGACTCCAAGGCCACCACGCCCGACTCGACCTCGCGGGCACTGGAAGCCTTCCGGGAGCCGATCATCCTGATCGCCGGTGGGCGCAACAAGGGCATGGACCTGGACCCGCTGGCGCGCGTCATCGCCCAGCGCGCCGCGGCGTTGGTGGCGATGGGGGAGACCGGGGATGAGTTGGTGCAGCGGGTGCGCGCCTATGGACTGGTTCGCGCCGAACGCGCCGACGATCTGAAGGACGCCGTGCGCCGGGCGGCGCACGCCGCGCCCTTGGGCTCGGTGGTGGTGCTGTCCCCCGCCTTCGCCAGCTACGACATGTTCCAGGACTTCGAGGACCGCGGCCGCCGCTTCAAGGCCGCGGTGCGCGCCGAGGTCGGCGCATGAAGCGGCATCGCGGCCTCACCCTGGTGTCCATGCCGGTGCCCCTGCCGGGATGGAGCACCCTCTGGCGGCGCGGCGACCGCGGCTTGCTGCTGGCCGTGGGCGGGCTGGCCGCGTTCGGGCTGGTGATGGTCTTCTCCGCATCCGAGTCGCAGGGGTGGCTCTGGCACCACAACGCCGCCTACTATTTCGAACGGCAGCTGGTCTGGTTGGTGCTGGGGGCCGGCCTGCTGTGGGGCTGCGCCCAGCTCGACTATCACCGCTGGCGTCCGCTGGTCCGGCCGCTGGCGCTCTGCAGCCTGGCCCTCCTCCTGCTGGTCTTCGTCCCGCACCTGGGTGTGACCAGCAACGGCGCCCGCCGCTGGCTCAAGTTCGGCCCGCTGGAGATGCAGCCGGCCGAGCTGGCCAAGGTGGCCGTGCTGCTCTACATGGCCTCCTGGCTGGAGCGGCGTCGCGACCGGTTGCATTCCGTGGAAGAAGGCGTGCTCCCCTTCCTGGCGCTGCTGGCGCTGATCACCGGCCTGGTCCTGCTCGAGCGCGACCTGGGCACCACCTTGATCCTGGCGGCCATCATGCTGAGCCAGTTCCTGGTGGCGGGCTCACGGAAGCGCCACGTGCTGCTGCTGGTGGCGATCGTCGCCCTGGCCATCGCGGCGCTGATCCGCATGGAGCCGTACCGGTTTCATCGGATCATGGCGTTCCTGAACCCGTGGGCCGATCCCCTGAACAGTGGTTTCCAGTCCATCCAGTCGATCCTGGCGCTCGGCTCGGGTGGGATCTTCGGCGTCGGCCTGGGCCAGAGCATCCAGAAATACCAGTGGCTCCCGTTTGCGCACACCGACTTTATCTTCGCCATCGTGGGCGAGGAGACCGGGCTGCTCGGCACCACGGCGGTGCTGGCCCTGTTCGCCCTCTTTACCTATCGCGGGTATCGGATTGCGCTGCGCGCCCCGGACCTGTTCGGGTCCCTGCTGGCCTGCGGCATCACCACCTGGATCACCGCCCAGGCGGTGATCAATATCGCGGCCGTGACGGTGACCCTGCCCACGACCGGCATCCCGCTGCCGTTCATCAGCTACGGCGGCTCCTCCCTGGCCATCTCGTTGCTCGCGGTCGGCATACTGATGAACATCGCCGTGCAAGGCGAGAAGGTGGGCTGGATACGACATGCGCGTGTTGATCTCGGGCGGCGGTACGGGTGGGCACCTGTTCCCCGCGATCGCGATCGCGCAGGCGCTGTCGCGGAAGGACCCTGAGGGGCAGGTCCTCTACCTGGGCAGCAACACCGGCCTGGAGGCGGAGGTCATCCCCCGCCATGGCATTCCCTTTCAGGCGATTCCGGCCGCGGGTCTGTACACGGACGCGGTCTGGCGGAACCTCCGGCTTCCGTATGTCATGCCGTGGGCCTATGTGCTGGCGTCGCGCGCTATCCGACGCTTCCGGCCGGACGCCGTGGTCGGCACCGGTGGATACGTCACCGTTCCAGTGATCCTGGCCGCCGCCCGCCGCGGCCTGCCTATCGTGCTGCTCGAGCAGAACCTCGAACCCGGCCGCGCCACTCGCCTGCTGGCCCGATTCGCCCGGGCTGTTGCCACCGCCTACCCGGAGTCGGCCGGCTACCTCGACGGCCGCGCGGTGCTCACGGGGACACCGGTGCGGCAGGACTTCCAGGTCCGCAAGCAGGATTTTCCCGACCGGCCGCGCCGGCTCCTGGTCCTGGGTGGGAGCCAGGGCGCGCTGCGTATCAACCAGGCTGTGGCCGAGGCCCTGCCCCAGCTGCTGGCACGGCCCGACGTCAGCGTCACTCACCAGACGGGAGCCAGGCACCTGGCCATGATGGAGAGCGCGCGGGCGCGCCTTCCCGAATCGCAGCGCGGCCGCTACCATCCCTTCGCGTTTACCGAGGATCTGGCGGCCGCCCTCCGAGCGAGTGACCTGGTGCTGGCTCGGGCCGGAGCCAGTACGCTGAGTGAGACCAGCGCTGTCGGCGTGCCCATGATCCTGGTCCCGGGGGACTTCGCGGGTGGCCACCAACGCCTGAACGCCAGGCCATTCGAAGAGGCGGGCGCGGCCGCCGTGATTGCCAATCAGGAGTGCGATGGGCCACGCTTGCTGCGCGAGCTGGGCGCCATCCTCGATGACCCGGAACGCTACCGTCGCCTGGTCGGCGCCATGGCGCAGCAGGGTCGACCGCAGGCAGCGGATGCGGTCGCGGACCTGGTCCGCGGCGTTGCCCGGGACTAATGCGCATTCATTTTCTTGGCATCGGTGGTTACGCCGTCTCGGGGCTGGCGCTGGTGGCGAAGTCCCTCGGTGATGAGGTCACCGGCTCGGACGAGGACGCCTATCCGCCCACGACGGAGATCCTGACCAACGCCCAGATTCCGTGGGTCAACCGGCACGATCCGAAGAACTTGACGAAATGGCCGCGCCCCGACCTGGTCGTACAAGGCAACCAGGTGCGAGCGGACAACCCCGAGGCCGCGGCCGCTCGCGAAATGGGGCTGCGCATCGTGAGCGAGGCCGAGTACTGGGGGGAGCTCACCCGGGATCGCACCCGGATCGTGGTCGCCGGCAGCCACGGCAAGACGACCACGGCCGGCTTGATCGCCTGGATCCTCAAGATGGCGGGGCGGAATCCGGGCTTCCGGCTGGGAGCCACTGTCCGCGACCTGGGTGGGGCGGCCGACTGGGGCGGCGGCAGAGAGTTTGTCTTCGAGGGGGACGAGTACACGTCGGCGTCGTTCGATCCCAGGCCCAAGTTCCTGCACTTTGCCCCGAACATCGCGGTCTTGCTCAACGTCGATTGGGACCATCCGGACGTGTTTCCCGATCCGGCCGCCTACGAGCTCGTATTCCGTCAGCTGGTGGAGTCGCTCGGTCCCGAGGACCGGCTGTTCGCCTGCCATGACGACGCCGGGGTTCGGCGACTCCTCTCCCGCACCCGGGCCTCGGTCGAGACCTACGGGCTCAAGGGCGGGGCCGACTGGCAGGGACGTGATGTGCAAACGGAAACCAATGGCATGCGGTTCACCGCCTGGCACGGCGGCAAGGTCATCGCCGTGGTCGAAACCCCGCTGGCGGGTGCCCACAACGCGGCCAACGCCCTGGCCGCCCTGGCGACGACGGTTCGCCTGGGCGTTCCGGTGGCCACTGCGCTCCAGGCCATCGCCCGCTTTCAAGGTGCGGGCCGCCGGTTCGAGATCCGCGGCCGAGCCCGGCAGGTGACCGTGATCGACGACTACGCGCACCATCCCAGCGAGGTGCGGGCCACCCTGCGCGCCGCGCAGGAGCGCTTCGCGCCTGGTCGGGTGCTGGCGCTCTTTGTCCCGCACACGTTCTCGCGCACGCTGAGCCTCCTGGATGGGTACGCGGACGCTTTTGCCGGGTGTGCGCTGACCCTGATCGGCCCCATCGAGCCAGCCCGGGAGCGGCACCTGGCCCACACCGTCAGTGCCGAGGATCTGGCCCGGCAGGTTCGGGATGGGGGAGAGGTCGGCACCGTGGCCTCGGCCCGCGACGCGGCGGCACGACTGGCCACGACGGCCCGCCCCGGGGACGCCATCGTCTGCATGTCCGTGCGTGGGTTCGATGACGTCGCTGCCAGAACGCTGCGCGCCCTCGAGGGGTCGGCGGTTGGCTGAGTCATGGCTACGCTCCATTCCCGGGATCCGGGAACGAGAGCCGCTGGCCCGCCACAGCTGGTACGGCATCGGTGGCACGGCCGAATTCTTCCTGGAGCTCGAAAGTGACGTCCCGCTGGCGCGCATCCTGCCCCGGCTGGTCGCGGAGGCGACGCCGGTGTTTCCCCTGGGGCTGGGCACCAATACCCTGTTTCGCGGTCCCGGGCTGCCCGGCCTGACCATCCGGTTGGCCACCGAGACCATCCAGATCGATGGCCAGACGGTCGCCGTCTCGGCGGGCTTTCCCATGCCCAGGCTGGCGGCCGAGACGGCCAAGGCCGGCCGAGCCGGACTCGAATTTGGGGCCGGGGTTCCCGGCACCGTGGGCGGCTCCGTCTTTGGCAACGCCGGCGCCTTCGGGACCGAAATCAAGGACCGCCTGATTTCCGCTGACGCGATCGACCCAGCCGGATCCGTCCATTCGCTGACCGCGGCCGATTGCCAATTCGCCTACCGAGATTCCGCGTTCAAGTCGGGACCCGCCCGCGGGTTCATCATCACCCGGGCCACGTTCTCGGTCCAGCCAGGGGACCCGGCCGCCATCCGGGACTGCATCAAACAGGTGCAGAAGCATCGGCGGGACACCCAGCCGATCGACAAGCGCAGCCTGGGCAGTACCTTCAAGAATCCGCCGGGCGACTCCGCCGGCCGCTTGATCGACGCGGCCGGCTTCAAGGGCCGCCGGATCGGCGGCGCCCAGGTCTCTCCCAAGCACGCCAATTTCATCGTCAACATGGGCGGGGCGACCGCCGATGACGTGCTAGCCTTAGTGGCCGAGATGCGGGACGCGGTCCGCCAACGGTTCGGGATCGAGCTCGAGCCGGAGATCCGCATCGTAGGAGCCGGGTGACGGGCCGGCTCCGGGTGGGCGTCCTGTTTGGCGGACGCTCGACGGAGCACGAAGTCTCGGTGCTCTCCGCGCAATCGATTATTACGGCCCTCGACCCCACGCGGTATGAGGTCGTGCCGCTTTACATCGACAAGGAAGGTCACTGGCTGCTGGGCGACTCGATTCCGCGTCTGATCCATGATGCGGCTGCCCGGACCTATGTGTATCTGCCGCCCGATCCGACTCAGCACGGCCTGGTGCCGGCGTCACTCAATGGCGCACCGGCCGGCCGAGCCGCCGTGCCGTCGCTGGACGTGGTCTTCCCCGTCTTTCACGGGCTGAACGGTGAGGACGGCACCATCCAGGGGCTGCTCGAGCTGGCCAACGTGCCCTACGTCGGCGCCGGCGTGCTGGCCTCGGCCCTGGGGCTGGACAAGATCTTCATGAAGCGGGCCTTCGCCGCAGCTGGCCTGCCGGTCGTCGACAATGTCTGGACCTCCCGAGCCCGCTTCGAGCAGGACCCGGACGCATTCCTCCGGCTGGTTGAGGCGGAGCTCGGCTATCCATGCTTCAGCAAGTTCGCCAACTCGGGCTCCAGCGTGGGGACGTCCAAGGCCCATAACCGCCAGGAGCTGCTGGCCGGGTTGCGGCTGGCGTCGAGCTTTGACCGAAAGATCCTGGTCGAGCGCGCTGTCGACGCCCGCGAGCTGGAGGTCAGCGTGCTGGGCAACGACGACCCCCAGGCGTCGGTCGTGGGCGAGATCGTACCGGCCCATGAGTTTTACGACTACGAAGCGAAATACATGGACGAGGGCTCCAAGCTGCTCATTCCCGCGCCGATTCCGGCGTCGGTGGCCGAGGAAGTCCGAGCGCTGGCCGTTCGCGCCTTCCAGGCGATCGACGCGGCCGGCATGGCGCGCGTCGACTTCTTTCTGGAGCGGACGACGAACCGAATCTACCTGAACGAGGCGAACACCATCCCCGGGTTCACGCGCATCAGCATGTATCCCAAGCTGTGGGAGGCGAGCGGCCTTTCCTATCCCAGCCTGGTGGACCGGCTGATCACCCTGGCCCTGGAGCGGTTTAAAGAAAAGCAGCGCTCCCAGACGGCCATCGATTCCCGCCTGCTGGATCCCGAGGACAAGCGATGACGGTCACGACTCGACCCACCCGGAAGACCCGCACGGCGCGACCCGCCCTAAAGACCGGCAGCGGCTTGCGCGGCTGGCTCTGGGCCAGCGGCCAGCTCATCGTGCTTGGCGTGGAGGTGTTTGCGTTGCTCTTCCTTCTGGCGAACCCGGCTTTTCGTCCCAGGGCCGTGCAGGTCGTGGGGACGGCGCATCTCGACGCCCAGCAGGTAGCCGCGGCCCTGGCAGTGCCGTCCGACCGGAGCATCTTTCTTTTGGACCATTCCGTCCTGGAGGCCCGGTTACGAGCCCTGCCCTGGGTGAGGTCGGCCAGCGTGGCGCTGACGCTTCCCGATCATGTGCAGGTCCGGATCGACGAGTGGATCCCGGTGGCCGTGCTGCAGCAGGGGGAGCGGTCGTTCTTCCTCAATGCCCAGGGCCGCATCCTGGGGCCGGCGCCCGAGGCCGGCAGCCTGCCCATCGTCCAGCGTCCCGCCCTGGCATCGACCCGGGCTGGGACCGCGGTCCTCTCCCCGGAGCTGGAAGCGCTCCTGATCCCGATGAGCAGCGGGTTCCCGGGCGCGTATCACATGCGGGTCGTCGCCTTCTCCCTGGACGATCGCCAGGGTTTGTCGGTCAAGACCGACCGGGGCTTTGTCATCTACTTCGGCCAGATGGCGACGGCCGACGAGCGGGCCACGCTGGAGCCGAAGCTGGCCGCGCTGAAAGCCCTGGCCAGCCGGATCGACCTGGTGTCGTCGCCGATCACCTACGTCAACCTCATGAACCCGGCCGCGCCCGCCGTCCAGCTTCGCAAGTAATCATGAAAAGCGCGGCCAGCGGGAGTCGCGAAGCCGTCTGGATCGTCCTCTTCGCGGCGGTGTTTGCCAGCGTGGGCATCTTGCTCGGCCTCAACGCCCCGGTGCAGATCCCACCCGGGTATGCGCGCTACACCGCGGTCATGATCCTGGCCGCGCTGGATTCGATCTTCGGCGCCATCAAGGCCTGGCTCAACGGCAACTTTGAAAACAAGGTCTTCATCTCGGGCCTGCTCGTGAATTCAGTCGTCGCGGGGGCGCTCACCTACCTCGGTGACAAGCTGGGGGTGGAGCTATATTTCGCCGCCATCGTCGCCTTCGGGGTCCGCATCTTCGAGAACATCGCGGTCATCAGGCGACATTTGCTCTAACCATCCCGGCTGGGCTGTGGATAACCAGTCCCGGATTGTATTGTCAGGTGGCAGCGACCACCGTATAATGTGGCAAACCGTCCGTCCAGTTCGTCCCAGGAACAGTCTTTGCCACGTTCTAAATACATTTCGGCCCTGGACATCGGCACCACGAAGGTTTGCTGCGTGGTCGGCGAGCTGACCGAACGCGGCCTCAACATCGTCGGGGTCGGCGAAGCCCCCTCCGAAGGCCTCCGGCGAGGCTCCGTGGTCAACATGGAAAAGACCGTGCACAGCATCACGCAGGCGGTGCAGGGTGCCCAACGGATGGCCGGCCAGCGGGTGGAGTCCGTGTATGTCGGTCTGGCCGGCACCCATGTGCTCAGTCAAAACAGCCGCGGCGTGGTGGCGGTCTCGCGGACCGACCACGAGATCGCGCATGCCGACGTGACTCGCGTCATCGACGCGGCGCGGGCCGTGTCGGTGCCCAGCGATCGCGAGATCATCCACGTCGTTCCCCGCGGATACGTGGTCGACGGCCAGGAGGGAGTCCGCGATGCCATTGGCATGTGCGGTGCCCGCCTGGAGGTCGAAGCCCACATCGTGACCGGGGCGCTGACTGCGGTCCAGAACGTGGTCAAGTGCGTGCAGCAGGCCGGGCTCAGCGTGGAGGACATGGTCGTCCAGTCGCTGGCGTCGGCCGAGGCGACGCTCAATGACAACGAGCTCGACCTGGGGGTGGCGCTGGTCGACATGGGCGGCGGAACAACGGACGTAGCCGTGTTTGTGGACGGCAGTGTGCTGCACACGGCCGTGCTCCCCGTTGGGGCGCTGCATGTGACGAATGACGTCGCGATTGGGCTGCGCACGACGCTGGAAGAGGCGGAGAGCCTGAAGGTGAACTACGGCCACACGGTGCCCTCCTGCATTCCCCGCGAAGAGATGGTTGAGGTCCACCAGATCGGCACCGAGCGGAGCCAGACCGTGCCCCGCCGGCACCTGGCCGAGATCATCGCCCCGCGGGCGCGCGAGATCCTGGAGATGGTCCGGCAGGAGGTCCGGCGCGGCTCCCGCGATGGGTACCTGCCGGCCGGGGTGGTGCTCACGGGCGGCGGCTGCCGGCTGATGGGCATGACCGAGACCGCCCAGACGACGCTCGAACTCCCGGTGCGGATCGGGACGCCGGCCGGGATCAGCGGAATGGCCGACCGGGTAAGTGGCCCCGCCTATGCGACCGCGATCGGGCTGCTGCGCTGGGGGTTCAACCTCAGTCATCGGCACAACGGGCATGCCCCCACGCACGAAGGCGTGACCGCCGTCTATCAACGGACCGTCACCTGGTTCAGAGAGTTTTTCTAAGGAGGCCACGATGGACTTTGACGATCAAGTGCGTATGAAGGGTTTCGTATCGCGGCCCCCTGCCGAGCGCTTCGTGCGGGCCCGCCTGGATCGGGACAAGGAGGACGGAAGAATGCGCGACGCCGACCAGACGCTCGAAGGCAATGCTCGCATCAAAGTCGTTGGGGTCGGCGGCGGCGGGAGCAACGCGGTCAACCGCATGATCCGCTCGAAGCTGCGGGGCGTCGAGTTCATCGCCATCAACACTGACCTGCAGGCACTGGCCAAGTCGGAGGCCGAGATCAAAGTCAACATCGGCAAGAAGTTGACCCGCGGTCTGGGCGCCGGCGGTGACCCGACCATCGGGCGCGAGGCGGCCGAGGAGAGCCAGCAAGAGCTGACCGAGCTGCTGCGCGGAGCGGACATGGTTTTTCTGACCGCTGGCATGGGCGGCGGCACCGGGACCGGCGCCGCGCCGGTGATCGCCGAGGTGGCGCGCAACAACGGCGCGCTGACCATTGGCGTAGTGACCAAGCCGTTTACGTTTGAAGGCACGCGACGCCGCCAGCTGGCCGAAGAGGGGGTGGCCAGGCTGCGAGAGAAAGTCGACAGCCTGATCACCATCCCGAACCAGCGGCTGCTGGACGTCACGGACAAGAAAGTGCCGTTCACGGAAGCCCTGAAGATCGCCGACGACGTCCTGCGCCAGGGCGTGCAGGGCATCTCGGACCTGATCGTGATGCCCGGCCTGATCAACCTGGACTTTGCCGATGTGAAGGCCGTTATGTCCGGCCAGGGCGCATCGCTGATGGGCATCGGCTTCGGTAGCGGGGACCAGCGGGCCTCCGACGCGGCCCGGGACGCGGTCGCCAGCCCGCTGCTGGAAACGTCGATCGACGGGGCGCGTGGCATCCTGCTGAATGTCACCGGCGGTCCGGACATGACGCTCCACGAAGTCAACGAGGCCGCCGAGATTGTGCGGGCGTCGGCCGACCGCGACGCCAATATCATCTTCGGGACCGTCATCGACGAGAAGATGGTGGGCGAGATCAAGATCACGGTAGTCGCCACCGGCTTCGGCACCTCCAACGAGATCACGATCGAAACCGACGAACCGTACCTGGCCCCGGTCAACGAGCCGACGCCAATTTTCCGTGGCTTTGATGCCTCGAATCTGGATATTCCGGCGTTCCTGCGAGGGCGGCGCTAGCGGGGTAAGGTCGGGCTGAACCACAATATCTGGGATACTGGGCACGGATGAAGTGTCCATATTGTGGCCATCTCGACCTGAAGGTCGTCGACTCCCGGGACTCTGACACCGGGGAGTCGATCCGCCGCCGTCGGGAGTGCCTTGAATGCGCCAAGCGCTTCACGACGTACGAACGAATCGAAACCGTGCCGCTGTACGTCATCAAGAAAGACGGTCGCCGGGAGGACTTCGATCGACAGAAACTCTTCAGCGGCTTGATGAAAGCGACCACCAAGCGGGAGATCTCGCCCAGCGCGGTGGAACGGATCGTGGACGAGATCGAGAGCGAGCTCCGCACCAGGGGCAAGACCGAGATTGCATCCCGCGAAGTCGGCGAGCTGGTGATGGACAAGCTACGCAGCCTGGACGATGTGGCCTATATCCGCTTTGCCTCGGTCTATCGCTCCTTCATGGACCTCCAGGAGGTCAAGCAAGAGATCGACCAGCTCCTGAGCAAGGACAAGAAGTCGTAGAGCGTCGCTGTCGGCGCTAGCCGGGAGGGCTCCAAACGCGGGGGCGGGCGGCCCAAGCTGGCTGTTGCGTTCGAGTGTCCTCCATGAACAACCCTCCAGCCAGGTTGTTACGTTAAAGTTCCATGGAGCCTTGGGTAACAACCTTCCCGGAGCCGTCTACAGAATGCTTCGAGTGGAGGAATACCGGCCCGGTCGTTATGCGTTTCTTCGAGGATGGCGAAGGACGAATTCATGATTGGACCGTCAAGCGCACGCCTCGAGCGCGCCTCATTCCCAGCGCGCCACGGATTCTCTACCAGCGCGCTCGGTTCAATGGGGCTGAATGGCTCGGCGGAACCCGAGGCCGTCATGCGACGCCGCCAAGCGTTTGCAGCCGCGGTCGGGTTCGACCTTGGCCGGGCGGCGCTGGCGGCCCAGGTTCACGGCGCCCGGGTGCGTACCTTTCGGCGGACGGAACCCAGGGAGGGCGGGCAGTCGGTCCTGGGTACGGACGCCCTGGCAACGGACCTCCCCGGCCAGGCCCTCCTCACCTACCACGCCGACTGCTACCCGTTGCTCTTCACGGACCCGGCAAAAGGGGCGGTGGCGATCGCCCACGTGGGCTGGCGGGGAGCCCTGGCCGGGGTCGCGGGCGAGACCGTCCGGGCCATGTCCAGTGCCTACGGCACAGACGCGTCTGACTTATTGGTCCTGATCGGTCCCGGGATCTGCCGGGCCTGTTACGAGGTCGGCCCCGAGGTCTTCGAGCCGATGGGTCAGCGGTTCGGCCGGCCCGACGCCTAGTTCGGCCGGCCCGACGCCTACCTCGAGGAGCGAAACGGGCGAGCCCTCCTCGACCTGGCGGCCCTGGCCCAGCTCGAGCTGCAGGACGCGGGCGTCGATCGAGGACAGATCCTGAAGACCGGATGGTGTACCCGCGAGGATGATCGCTGGTTCTCGCACCGCGGACAGCGCCCCGGCCGCTTCCTGGCGGCCATTGCCCTTCCGTGACCGACGGCCTGCTGGCCGAGAACCTCGACCGCGTACGCGCCGCCACCTCCGCGGCCGCCGCCCGGGCCGGCCGAGACCCGGAAACCATCCGGCTGATCGCGGTCACCAAGACCGTTCCCCTGGAGCGGATCCGGGACGCGATCGCGCTCGGGCTTCGTACCTTCGGCGAGAACCGCGTCCAGGAGGCAGTGCCCAAGATCGAGGCGCTCGCGACCGAGGAATGTGAGTGGCACCTGATCGGTCACCTGCAACGAAACAAAGTGAAGGACGTCCCCGGCCATTTCGCCATGGTGCAATCGGTCGACAGCGCGCGGTTAGTGGCAGCCCTCGGACCGCGCGTCGGGACACCGTTGGACGTGTTGATCGAGGTCAATGTCGGAGAGGAGCCGCAGAAAACCGGAGCCCGGCCGGCGGACGTCCCGTTGGTCGCCGAGGCCATCCGCGACCACCCGACGCTGCGTTTGCGGGGCCTGATGACCATCGCCCCGCTGCGCCCCGATCCCGAGTCGGTGCGGCCCTTC
>WNFE01001065.1_pt1 | contig 19761 bp, 17 predicted proteins | sample 5400451 | NCBI WGS metagenome assembly WNFE01 (sample SAMN13153344, study PRJNA577476) | soil metagenome | isolation source: 200 cm saprolite under Douglas fir tree site 2 hole 2 | place: USA:California | collected 2015-04-18
AAAATCCGGTTGGTTGTCCGTGAAAACACCGGCCATCAACTCCACGTAGGGTCCATCGGAATCGGTAAGCTCGCGGTCCCACATATACCCGAACTCCGCGTTTCCCCACGTCCACAACTTCTTGCCAGGTGATATATGTCGATCCGCTACGTGCACCAGGCCGGCGCGTCGTCGATGATCATACCCGCCGAAAAAGTCATATTTCGAGTCGAGTATCATGTACGAAGTCGGTACCGGAATGTTTTTGTACCAGGTGATGTCCACCCCCGGTGTGTAATCCACGCCGTAATAAAAGTTTCGTGCTACGGGAAAGGAAGACACGGCACGCTTTGCATGGTCTGCGACGTAGGCGACATCTGGAGGGAAGAAGGCCTGATATTGTTCGTGCACCTGCACGGCGACATTAGCCCACCACAGAAATGTCTGGACGAATGGAGTGCGGTTAAATAGCTGAGCTTTGGCTTCTATGATGCTTTCCCCCGGATGCATCGTAAGCCCGACCATACCTTTCATCCGGTTCATTGGTTCGTGCTCGCTGAGCCAGACCGTACAGCTCCCGTCTTCTTGCTCTTCGATCTGGTAATCCACAGGCATAAATGTGGAGGGTCGGTGGTGCTGCGGCCAGTTGAACTCCACCCCGCCGGAAATCCACGGCCCCAGCAGGCCGACGAGCGCTGGCTTGATAACGTTTTGCCGGTAAAAGAAATCGTAGTTATTGGTCTTGTCCTGCCCGATGTGAATCCGTCCGCCGATCTCCGGCAGGATCATGATGCGGATGAATTCATTCTCTAGAAAAATCGCCCGATACTGTTTGTCGAACTTTCTGTCTGAGATATGGTCGGTAAAAGGGTTCGGGTACACCTTTCCGCTGCTGCCCTGGTAAACGCGCTTGTCCAGAAACATGGGATTGCGATCTGGAGCGGGCGCGGGATATGTTTGGATCATTACGATCTCTTCCCAGGCGCGTACCCGTTCATCTGGGGAAGGATCTTTCACTCTGTAATCTCCTGTGCTTGTTTACCCAAAATCCTGGACTGTGATGCTGCGCCTGAGCTCCAGGGCAGGTTCCGAATCTGGTTTTCTAAGATCTTGCGGGCGCTCGGAAGGCGTCCATATCTTCGTGAAAGCCGAGAATCTCTTGGGACGCTGAACATCGAATGCGAAGCGCACCGGCCTCTTTTCCTTACACTGGATCGAGACTTTTCCTGAGGTCGCAGAGCAAATGTCTTGACCTGACTGGGCATTCTTGTACCTGCTACCTTATCATTCGCTCTGCGCCTCCGCCGCCAGCGCAAGCAGCTCGCGCTCGAACTTTCGGAACTGAGTGACATCACGTAGATACTCGGTGAATGTAGGCATCGCCGTTCGGGCCAGTGCGTCTGTGCGTTCTCGCGCGTGTCGAGCGGATTCCATCAGAAGTTCGTAATCCTCGATGCCCTCTCGCATGACTCCAGACGCAGTGACATAATCAGCAACCTTAATCCGCGAAAAGGTAAGTCAAGGGTTCCAGTTCCAGGAACTGGCCGAAAAACCAGTGGGTCGCAAAACATCGAATTTGACCCTTAGCGGTAGGCCGGATCGGCTAAATGTCAGATCGACTGTGATTTCCGCACCGGGAGCGATTTCAGGAAGTTCTCTCTCTCGTCGCTCGACAGGGATGTCGCCTTCGCCATAGAAAGTTCCCCTCAGCTTATATCCCCGAAGAGTGTACATCGGAAGATTATGCCGGGCTTTTAGCCGCAGCTGGAAGGCGTTCACGCGGTTTTCCGAAGTTAACGATTCGACCGGGCTGCATTCCTCCCGCAGGGCGGCGTAGGAAGGTTTGCGCCCGCCGCATAGATCCACAACGCCGTGAACATTTTGCCGCAGTGATCCTACCCCGGTGGGGCCGACATGAGAGCGGTAATCGTTATAGGAGAAATAAATCGTTCCTGCGACGAATTCTTTTGAGCGCAACACGGCGTCGTGGGAACGAAGGGCCTCGACGCGGTGCTGGTCGCCCTCGGGGCGGTCCGGGGTGCAAGCGCAGTAGCCGTACTCGGAAATGACAATGGGTTTGCCGGGAAATGCGGCGTGAAGGTCATCCAGATACTTAGACAGTGCTTCAAGAGTTCCCGGATCCCAAGTTCCGAAATATTCATTTACTTCGATGATGTCCATCAATCCGGCTGCGTCTCGTTCCGGAGTTTTGATCAAGGAGTTCGAAGCATAGGAACAAAGCCGACTGGGATCCAGCTTCTTCGCTTCCGCCAACATATGTTTTGCAAATTGATGCGCAGGAGGATGTTGACCGCCAACCTCATTGCAGAGGCCCCAGACCACCACCGAGGGGTGGTTGCGGTCGCGCGCGATCATCTCCCGCAACTGCTCCAAGCCGTTTTCCATGATATCGGTATCAGGCTCGACTCTCATGCCGCCAAAACTGTCCCAGCCCCAGGCAGGAACCTCGGTCTGAATAAGAATGCCGTGTCGGTCACAGTAGTCGAGAACCCTCTTATCTTGTGGCCAATGAACGCGGGTGAAGACGCAATTGAGATCTTTCAAGTCGTCTTGATCGTGCGTGATCCATTGGCTGGGCTCCGCCATTCCGAATTCAGGATTGCTCCCCGCCATGCGCTCGACGCCCATCAGCCGCACCCGCTCGCCGTTCAAATAGAACTCGCTACCCTTAGCCTCTAGTTTCCGGACCCCGAATGTTACCGTGCATCGATGAGTCTCTTGTCCGCTTGCGATGGAAAAAATAAGCCGATAGAGATTCGGATGATCGAAATGCCACAACTTCGCGTTGGGCACCGTGGCTTCAAATTTTGATATTTGGGCCGTTCCGCCCTTAATGGTGAAGCCCGGAGTATCTGCACTGGTCACCACTGTCAGTCCGGTCTCATCGTCGATAATTCGATAAGTGGCGCGTCCAATCCATGGCGTCGAACCTGTATTTCGAAGATAAGCAGTTATGGCAAGCTTTCCGTCTCCGTTCGCGAGATCGGGAACAGCTTCGAGCTCAACGCGTTCCACAAAAGTTTTCGCGGTAATGAGCAGTTGTACCGGCCGATAGATACCGCCGTCATGCGCCCAGTCACTGGAACGTCCCCTGGGCAGCATATTCCCACTGAAGGCATCATCAACGCGTACGGTGATCGTGTTGGAATTCCCCCAGCGGAGCAGATGAGTAATATCAAGCACGAAAGCCGTGTAACCCTTGCGCGCATGCTCTCCAGCCAATTCCCCGTTTACCCAGATCGTGGCCGTATGGAACACGGCCTCAAACTCGATCCGTACCGCGGAGTTCTGCCATTCACTCCGAGACTCGAAGGTTCGCCGATACCAGGCGACACCTCGATACTCCGCAAAAGCCGAGTCAATTTGCCAAGTATGAGGCACGTACACTTTGCGCCAGGCACTGATCGAATCATCGGTTCTGTCCCAACGCTCCTCTTCACCAACATTTAGAGGATCAGTCCGAAACCACCATTGGCCGCACAGGTTCACCGTCTCCTGCGCGGACCAGTCCGTTCTTTTCGCGGCGCCTGCCGCGATGGTAGGCGTGCCCATGGTGCCTACCGCCAGGGCTCCGGCCTGAGTCAGGAACTTTCGACGAGAATTCACGGCAACGCTCCGTTTCCGATCACGGCGAATTGGCAGTTAACCAGACATTCTTCAATCATGTCAAACCAAAGCAAATTGGGCAGTGAGCTAGGGGAAGGGACAACAACGGCCTCCGGAATTTGAAGAGTACCTCGTTCTTCCAAGTGTTTCTGAAACGCGCAGATACAAAGATCTTGAGATCTTGATGTGTTGGAGTTCTTTCTTTCTAGGGAAACGGATATCGATGCCTTTCTAAGAAGCCGCGCGCATACCAGAGCGCAGCCCGGTCGGTCCAATGAGAAGCCAACACCAGACCGTATTGTACAAACGGCACTTGAGATATTGGCTGCTCATCCTGCTGGCATGGAATTCGCGCCGCTTGTTGAAAGACTTCACGGGCTGCTGCCAAACGAATCAGAAAACACCATCGGGATTTACGAAAAGGATCGGTCCTTCCTATCGACGAGACTGAGCTGAAGTTGAGAGGTTGCAAAAGGTTATGTCTGGATGTTTGCCAGCATGGGCGCAGTCTATTTTGAGTATCGCGACTCCCGAAAGGCTCGATTCCTTGCACCGCTTCTCGAGGAATTTCAGGGCGTTCTTATTTCTGACTTCTTTACCGGGCTCCCTGAAGTGCCCCCAACAGAAATGTCTAATACATCTGATACGAGATATGAATGAGGATCTGCTCGGCAATGGCTTTGACAACGAATATAAAGATATGGTGCCAGAGCACGTGCCCCAATGTACTCAGTTTTGCGGTTTTGCAGTTTCTGCCGTTCAGGAAAATGTTGCTGCGTCTATATAGTTATCAGTTATTGAATATTACATTTTAAGTAAATGGTCGGGGGGCGAAAGGATTTGAACCTTCGACCTTCTGGTCCCGAACCATAGACTCGAAAATTCTAAAGCCTTGCAGGTGTCGCACTTACGGCCCGTCCGGCTCGCAAAACCTGCCCTCAGTTGGTCCACATGGTACACAAGCCCGCAGTTCGACAGTTGAAACTCGACGCGAACTTATCGGGGAAAGTCGTAGTTCCGAAGAAACTGCGTGAGATTGACTTGCCCGGTTGAGGGACCTAACATTGCACGCGCTCGTTCAGGGAAAGCACGCCGTGTGCTGCGAACGTCGCGCCATTCATCCGCTTCATCCTCGAAAAAGGAGACGGCAAGATGCAAGACCGTCTAGTCCAGACCGTTTTTCGGAGAGCTTGTGGTTTGCTGGCGTTGATTGTGCTGGTTGCCGATCTCGCCTTCACGAACGCGTCGAATCGCTATGACAAGACACCAGAACGAGTGATCGCCATTGGCGACGTGCATGGTGATTTTGATGATTTTTGTCTGATGCTCAAGGAGTTGGGCCTAGCGGACTCCCAGAACCACTGGATAGGCGGAAAAGCCATTTTGGTGCAAACCGGAGACGTAATCGATCGCGGCAACAAGGGGCGCGAGGCAATGGACCTGTTAATCCTGCTGGAGAAAGAAGCCGCGGCAGCCGGCGGGCAAGTGGTGCCATTGCTGGGGAATCACGAAGTGATGAATATTCTCGGCGACCTGCGCTATGTCTCCGCTGAAACTTACGCGGAGTTCGCGGATGGTGAATCCGAGAAGCGCCGAAAAGCGGCCTATCAGGACTATGCGGCCTGGTACACGAGCCATACGAAGTCGCTGAAAGCGATCCAGCAAACTGCGTTGCCGGCAACGGAAGAAGAATGGATGGCCAAGCATCCGGCGGGGTTTCTGGAATATCGAGAAGCGCTGGATCTCGCCGGAGTGTACGGGAAGTGGGTGAGGCAACATGCGGCGGTGGTAAAGATTGGAGGAGTTGTCTTCCTGCACGGCGGCATATCTCCCAACCTGATTTCGCTCAAGCTGGAACAAATAAGCTCACAAGTGCGCCAGGAAATTGACGAGTTCGACAGAACGAAGCGGTATCTGGTCTCGCACCGGGTGATTTTGCCGTTTTTTACTCTCCAGGAAACTGCGGCGGCTGTACAGGCGCAAATCACTGCGGACCGTGCAGCGGAAACACCACTGGATGAGGAAGAGCGAAGCATGATGTCGCGGCTGGCCGATATAGGGCATTGGCTATGCATGCGCGAAGACGGCCCGTTGTGGTTTCGCGGCTACGACGAATGGAGCGACGAGGAAGGCAGACAGCAGACAGAGAAAATCCTGGCGGCATACGAGGCAACGCATATCGTCGTGGCCCACACGGTACAGAAGACTGCGCACATCCGATGTCGCTTCGGAGGAAGGGTATTCCTAATAGACACCGGTATGCTTTCGACGTATTGGCGAGGCGGGCGGGCGTCGGCGCTGGAAATCCAGGCTGGCCGCAAATTCAATGGCGTGTATCTGGACGGCCAGGAATCAATTTTCGAGGAAAAACCTATCGAGTCTATGGGAAAAGAAAAGTAGAAGGACGGAAGCAGTGCGAGTCAGGAAGGGTCAAAGGATGAACCGTTGGATTGAACGGGCTCTGGATATTCAGCCGGGGGATCTACGCAGCGGCGTCCTACTAAGTTCTTGCCTGTTTCTCACAATCAGCGCAGCGGTCGTCGGCAAGGTGGCGAGCAATGCGTTGTTTCTGGCGCAATTTCCGGCGGTGGAACTCCCGTACGCAGACATTGCCAGTGGCGTACTCGTCGGGTTTGTGGTGGCGGCGTACTTGCGGTTGGGGCGGCGGACTTCGCTGGGACGTTTGCTGGTGTGGAGCCCGCTTTTCTTTGCCTCCGGCTGCGCGCTTTTCTGGGTTGTGGCGCATTATTATGTTCCCGCGTGGCTTTATCCAGTGTTCTACGTCTGGGTGGGCATCATTGCAGTGCTGGCGCCCACTCAGGTATGGACTCTGGCCAACTATCTGCTGACGACGCGTGAAGCAAAACGCATTTTCGGAATGGTGGGCAGCGGTGGCATTTGTGGCTGGATTTTCGCGGGCTACCTCTCAAGAATCGCGACCAAGGCTTTTGGTACGGAGAGTTTGCTGTTCGGTATGGCAGCGCTTCTCCTGATTTGTTCGGTGCTGATGGCGGTTCTTTCGAAAGGAGGCCAACTGAAACTGGATCCCGAAAGGGATCGAGCGGTCGGAGTGGCGGGAACCGGCCAAAGGAATTTGCGTGACAGCGCGCGTTCCGTCTTTTCGTCCGCCTATCTTCGCGCCATCGCTGCGGTCATTTGTATTTCCTCGTTCACGACCACGTTGACCGGCTGGCAATTCAAGGCTCTTGCCAAGCAGTTTTCCCAGGGCAAAGATGCGCTGGCGATCTTTTTTGGCGATTTCTTTTTTTACGCCGGCCTGTTGGCCCTGCTTTTTCAATTGCTGCTCAGTACTCGGCTGCTGCGGCGTTTCGGCATCCGCCCCATGCTCTTTGTTCTTCCGGTGGTAGTGCTGGCAGGCTCGGCGGGAGTGCTGGTCCTGGGAACGGTTGGCGCAGCGCTGTTCCTCAAAGGAAGCGATCAAGTGCTTCGCTATTCGATCGACCGCTCCACCATCGAATTGCTGTACTTGCCGATGCTGCACAGCGTCAAGCTGCAAGCGAAGTGGTTTATAGACACGGTAGTATGGCGACTGGGCGACGGACTGGCGGGAGTGGTAGTGCTTATTTTTGCTACTCAGCTGCACTGGGCGCCGCAGCGAATCAGTTGGATCGTGATACTGCTGACAGTAGTGTGGCTCGGCGCCGTTTTCGTGGCGGGCAAACAGTATGTTGCCCTGCTCAAGGACTCCATCAGCCAGCACCGTTTCGATGTCGAACAGGCTTCCACACTGGCCCTCGACCGCTCCACGATGGATTTCCTGACGAGCAAAATTCTTGCTTCTGATCCGGAAGAAATTCTTTACGCGCTGAGCTTATTCGGAGTGGAGCGGCAGCGCGCCGCCCACCCGGTGATTCGTGGCCTGCTGAGCCATCCGGCACCGGAGGTACGGCAAAAAGCCCTGGCGGTCCTGAGCGCGGCGGGCGACAAGTCGGTTCTGCCATCCATCGAGGCGCTGCTGAAAGATCCCGATCGTAACGTGCGAACCGAAGCGATGCTGTACCTTGTCTACCACGCGCACATTGACCCTCTCGCCCTGCTCGCAGAAGTTGGAGACTTCGCTGATTATTCGGTGCGTTCCGCAGTAGCGGCATTCCTGGCGAGACCTGGGGAAGCACAAAGACTAGAAGCGGCCAGTCAAATCCTGAACGGAATGGCGGGCGAGGCCGGCGAGGAAGGGCAGCGCACTCGCGTGGAAGTCGCGCGCCTGCTTGGCGAACTGCCGGACTCGTTCGATCCCTTACTCGAATCGCTGCTGGGCGATGCCGCCTTTCCCGTCAAATGCGAAGCCATGCGCTCGGTGGGAACGCTTGGAAAACTTTCTCTAGCCCCGGTTCTGATCGGGTATCTTTCGAACCTCGAACTCTGCAACGAGGCGGCGCAGGCGCTTGCGAAATTCGGAGACCCGGTGGTTGGCCTACTGGGCGGCTATCTGTTTGATTCCTCGCGGCCGACTGATGCCCGGCGTGCGGTCCCGCCGATACTGGTAAGCATCGGAACCCATGCGGCAGCTGAAGTGCTCTCAGACCACCTTCTTGAAAGAAACACCTCGGTTCGCTTTCAAGTGATCAGCGCGCTAAATAAAATTCACCAGGTGCACCCTGAAATCGAACTAGACGTGCAAATGTTGGAGACGATTCTGGCGGCGGAAATTATGGGCCACTATCGCTCCTATCAAATCGCGGAATCACTGCGCGTTCCCGGGGACTCCGATGATGCGGTGCTGCGAGCGATGAGTGAAGCAATGCGGCAGGAACTAGAGAGAATTTTCCGCCTGCTGGGACTGTTGTATCCGCACCTGGATCTGCACTCGGTGCATTTTGGATTGCAATCGAACAATGTGACCGTCTATGACAACGCATTGGAGTTTTTGGAGAACGTCCTGAATTCGCAATTGCGCGGAGTGCTGGTGCCGCTGTTGGACGGGAAGGTGAGCCCGCGGGAAAGAGCGGCGATCGCGGAGCGACTGGTGCACGCAAAAGTGGAGAATCGGGAACAAGCTGTTGCAGAACTAGTTGCGAGCGATGATCCGTGGCTCAAGTCTTGCGGCGCTTACGCGATAGGGACGCTCGGAATGATCTCGCTGCAAACCGAATTGGACAAGTGCCTTGAGCATCCGGATCCGCTGCTGCGCGAAACCGCGCGCGCGGCAAAGCTGCGGCTCGGAACGGCGGCGAAGCCGTAACACGTCAGACGGTCGTGCGACATGTCTCGCGCTCGGAAGCCCGCGGCGGCATCGAGAGTTTCGAACGCCGCCCAGCAGAAAAGGCCTCCGGTACCGCGAATCTGAAAGGATTAGCGGGGCAAACGCAAATCAATGCGAGTCGCGTGCAAGACGCCCTTGTCATCCACGTGGCCAACGACAATGACGAACGAACCTTCCTTGACCTGGTCCATTTCTCCCGGTTTTCCGAGCTTGGTCCATTCTGTAGAGCTGTCGTAGGCGATTTTGCGGAGATCCTCGGCCCGGGTGTTAACGCCGCCGCGGATGTCCATCTGCGACAAGTCTTTGTAAATTCTGACGACGTGTCCTTGCCATTTTGTTTCTTTCTTCGCAGCGGGTGCCGGTTTGGTTTCCGACGTGGCCTGTTTCGCGCCCAGGGGCATGGCGGCAAAGAGTGCACCTGCGAGAACTACGGAAAGCAAATTCCGGTAAAACTTCATTGCGTCCTCCAGTTAGATAAGCACAGGGTTTCGACCGACTGCAAAGGTAGGAATCCGGTAGGAGAGGATAATGCGGCGATAGGCACGTGTAAAGAAGAATCTGGGCGAGGGGCGATAATAGCTTCGCGCCAGGCGATTGATGTTGTCACTGTGCGCGCGCCGGGCGTACAGTATGGACCAATTGTCGGAGGAAAAGCCCATGGCCACGTTGAGCAAAGCGGCGGTTAAAGGTTTAGTCGTTGTTGTTGCCGGCGTCATATTTTCGCTTGGCGCTCGTGCAGGGGATGACGCGCAGCTGAGCAAGGAACAGATTAAGCATTTTCTTCAAACGGCCGAAATAGTAAAAAGCAAGCCGTCGAGCAAGGGCGTGACTCATCCGTGGCGACTCACTCTGAGCGACGGCACCCTCACACACGATGCCTCATTCCAGCCAATCGATGAGCATAAAGCGGAAATGAAGCTGGAAAGCGGCAAGGTGGAACTGAATTTTGTCGATTCATATAAGTACAACATCGCGGCCTACAGGCTCGCCGAGCTTGTGGGCTTTGACGACATGCTGCCGGTCTATGTCGAGCGCAAATGGCAAGGAAAGACTGGTTCGCTGAGCTGGTGGCTCCCCGTGAAGATGGACGACGCCGAGCGAGTACAAAAGAAGATCGAACCCCCTGATCCTGACAAGTGGAATCGGCAAATGTTCCGCATCCGCGTCTTCGATGAGCTGGTTTACGACTCCGATCCCAATCTAACCAATGTGCTGATTGGTGAAGACTGGACGGTTTGGCGCGTCGATTTCAGCCGAGCTTTCCGCAGGAACAAGGAACTGCGCGCGCCGAAGGATCTGGTCAAATGTGACCGGCAGCTCCTAGAAAGACTGAAAGCGCTCAACGCCGGTGAGCTGGCGGAAAAAACCAAAGGCTATCTGACCAAGGATGAGTTAAACGGCGTGATGGCCCGGCGGGACAAAATAGTCGCCACGTTCCAGGCAATGATCGCGCAAAAAGGCGAAAAAGAAATTCTCTATTAGCGCTCGCTTCTAGCCAAAGAATTCGGGGATGAAACTGCATCAACTGAATCCGGAGGAAGTGGTCGGGGCGAAAGGATGATGCCGACAGAAACTTTTTGAACCCTTCGTTCACGCCCTCACTCTTTCGGCCCTAACCTCTGGGTGAACTTTGCCGATGAGTTCGCTGATTAGTGGCTGCATCCAAATGGGCACGCCCGAAAATCCTTTTTGCAAATCCTCACGAATTGCCTCCCCCTGGTCCTTGTCAGCAAGTATTTTTTGAAGTTTTCGCATTGTTCTCTCCCGCTCTTCTTTCCGGGAGAGTATGTCTTGCATCCAATAAAGCGCTTGAACTACCCGCATCGCTGGCCGACCCGCCCAGAACACCCGGCTCGGAGCGGCGGTCCTAAAGTGGATCTCTTGATTTCCAATCCGGATCGGCTTCAGTCGTGCATCCACTAGAACTTCGATTCGGGCCGGAACAGCGGTCGTAAGGCCAAGGTCATTTGCAGCAGTCATCCCATCGAGTAGCAACCGGACCTTATCTCTTCGCGCGACCGCCCGAATCACCGCTCGATAGTCGGGTACCGTTGGCTTGCCTGTCAGTTCATTCTTCGTCGGTCGGTCATACAGACCCCGATCAATCCGACGAAGGTCTCCAGTCGCAATTAGGCGCTGCAGCGCTTTATCAATCGCCGACCGGCTACCAAGTGCCGTAAAGTCGCTTGCAGTCCAGACCTCGTTTCCTGGTGCGTTGAGAATCTGCTGCAGGACATGAGTTTTGAGTTCTGAGCCCCTCGGCTTTTTCATGGCATTTGTGCCTTTTGTCCGAAATTTACCTCTTTTTTCGGACAAACTCAAGTCAATGTCCGAAATATGCGTCATATTTCGGACATTAAAACATTTAAGTAAATGGTCGGGGCGAAAGGATTTGCTGAAACATTCGCTTGACTCCTGAGCCGCGCCGTCGTGCAATATATTGCGGTGCCATATATGGACAAGGCAACCTCACAAGTGGAGTGGAAAAAGGGTAGCGCCGAGTTGCTCATTCTTTCGCTCGTCGAAGCCCGTCCACGCCACGGTTACGAAATCAGCAAACTTATCGAGCAACGCTCTGGCGGCACTGTTCGTTTTCACGTCGCCTCGCTCTACCCACTGCTCTACCGTCTTGAACGCCGCGGCTGGCTGTGTGGACGCTGGGTCGAAAAAAGCGGACAGCGCCGCCGCCGTTACTATCGTCTGACGCGCCAGGGCCGCAGGGTCCTCGCTTCGCAGCTTCGCGGCTGGCACGAATTTGTAGTCGGTATTAATCGCATCACCGAGGCAGAAAATGCCTGAATGGAAGCCGGAAATTCTCCGCCGCCTTGCTCCGCTCAAACTCTCCCCGGCGCGCGAAGGGGAAATTGCCGAAGAGATCGCACAGCACCTTGAGGATCGCTACCACGAACTCCTCGTGACTGGCGAGTCCGAAGACGCAGCTTTCCGCACCGCGATCGCCGAGCTGAAAGGCGAAGACCTGCTCGCGCGCAGCCTCCAACCAGTCGAGAGTGATTTGTATCGCGAGCCCGCAGCGTTGGGAAAGGGCGGTAGCAATTTGTTCGCTGGCATTCTTCAAGACATTCACTATGCCTTGCGCATGCTGCGCAAATCCCCCGGCTTCGCGATCGTCGCCGTCCTCACCCTAGCACTCGGGATTGGCGCCAACACCGCCATGTTCAGCATGGTCGATGGCGTCATCCTGCGACCGTTGCCGTTCAAGGATGCAAGACGCCTCTACACTCTCTGGGAGCGCAACGCGAAAATGGGTTACGAACAAAACCCTCCTGCAGCAGGTAACTTTCGTGATTGGAGAGACCACAATCGCGTGTTTGAAAGAATGGCGGCGTTTGACTCCCTCCAAACCTTCAATCTGGCAGGCAACAGCAACCCCGAACGAGTGGACGGTGCCGCCGTCTCTCCCGAGCTCTTTGAACTGCTCGGTGTTTCACCCGTCATGGGCCGGGCGTTTACGCCCCGGGAAGATCAGTTAGGTCAGAACCGAGTCGTGCTCCTGAGTTATGAACTCTGGCAACGCCGCTTCAATACCAATCCCTCGATCGTTGGCAAGCCGATCGTTCTCGACGGCAGCAATTCCACGGTGATCGGTGTGATGCCCCCAGCCTTCCATTTTCCGGGGGACACGGGAACGGTCCTGAACATTTTCACAGCCCCGCCCGCCCAATTATGGGTGCCGCTGGCACTGACCCCCAAGTCCTGGAGTGAGCGTTCTTCGCACTACCTCGAAGTCATCGGCCGCCTGAAACCCGAAGTCACGCTCAGCCAGGCGCAGACGGAAATGAACTCCATCGAGGACCAGCTTGTCAAAGAGCATCCTGGTGACTACATCGGTTCGGACGTGAATCTTGTTCCGCTGCACGCGCAGGTCGTGGGTAGCGTTCGCTCGGTTCTGCTCGTCCTTTTCGGAGCAGTGACGTTTGTGCTCCTCATTGCTTGCGCCAACGTAGCTAATCTACTGTTGGCGCGCGCTACTTCGCGGCGACGTGAAGTTGCCATCCGTACTGCGCTGGGGGCCAGTCGTTCTCGCATCGTCCGTCAGCTAGTCACTGAGAACCTAGCCCTGGCGATCGCGGGAGGAGTCCTCGGCATACTGATAGCGGCCTTGGGAATCAGCTTGCTCAAGCTCGTTCTGCCGGACAATTTCCCGAGGACCGCAGGCATTCATCTGGACAGATCAGCATTGATCTTCACCGCCCTCACTTCGGTGGCCACAGGCTTGATCTTCGGGTTGGTGCCAGCATTCCAGGCGTCAAGAACCGATTTAACAAAATCTCTAAAGCAGGGCGATCGCGGGGACGAAGGCTCTAGTCGCAATCGCCAGCGCAATGTCCTGGTTATCTCGGAGATTGCCTTGGCAGTGATCCTCCTGATTGGCACTGGCCTCATGCTTCGCACTTTCGTCCGCTTGCAGCAGGTGGACCCGGGCTTTAAACCGGACCATCTCCTAACCATGGAGATTTCTCTCCCCGACGTGCGGTATCCAGACCCTCAGAAGGCTGCCTTCTTTAGTCTAATTCTCGAGCAGCTTCGGGCGTTTCCCGATGTCCAATCCGCCGGAGCTGTCGGGCACCTTCCCTTGGGAGGGGACATCGAAAGCTATGCGATGGAGGTGGAAGGGCGCGCCAAGCTACCCAATGATTACGCCAACCCATCTTGCCATGTAGTCATGCCTGGCTACTTCGAGACAATGAAGATCCCTCTCGTGGAGGGACGCTACTTTAGCACGCGCGATAGCGCGAACTCTCCCCTCGTCCTCATCGTCAACGACGTTGTAGCGCGCAACGTGTTTCCCCAAGAGAGCCCCATCGGTAGGCGCTTGCAAATGGGAATCGGCGGCTTTACCGGCGAGATCGTCGGTGTCGTGAGACACACAAGCCACCTGACTCTGGATTACGCCCCTGTTGAGGAAGTCTACATACCGTACCTCGAGGCGCCCATTTCGGGCACGATGATTCTCACGATTCGCACTGCGTCCGCTCCGCTCGCTCTCTCTCGGCCCGTCCGTGAGCTGATTCTGGCACGCGACAAGGACCAGCCGGTATCAAAGATTCGCGCCATGGAGGACGTAATGGGAGCTTCGGTGGCTGCGCCCAGATTTCGTACCCTGCTGCTGGGACTGTTCGGATTGGCGGCCTTGTTGCTCGGTGGCCTTGGAATTTACGGTGTCATGTCCTACTCCGTTAGCCAGCGCACGCGCGAATTCGGCATCCGCATCGCGCTTGGCGCTGATCTTCCACAGATACTCAGATCGGTGATCGCTGACGGATTAAGACTCGCGCTCATCGGGGTATTGATTGGCGTTGCCGGCGGGCTTTTCCTGACGCGCTTCTTGCAAAGTCTTATATTTGGCATTAGCGCTAACGATCCGCTGACATTTGCGAGCGTCGCACTCTTGCTTACACTGGTCGCGACCGCGGCGTGCTACATTCCCGCGCGCCGCGCGATGCGCGTGGATCCCATGGTCGCCCTTCGGTACGAATGATCCCTGCGGGCAGGTAAGCGAACGTCTGCATGCAACCAGGAGGTCGTCAATCGGAATTCGCCCCGTCAAAACATGCCGCCGCAATCGAACTTTCGTCTCTTGCAATCGCCGCCGCAACCCCCCCAACCCTCCGATATCAACAATTTGTTCGTCTCTGAATTCCCTTGCCGACATAGTTGGCGGGCGTCCATGCGAATTAGTTCTGAACGAAGGTTCGCAAATTCTGGCATCAATTAATTTGCAACAGTGGTTGGTTGGTATCCCGAAAGGAGGAGGCTCTTCGCAGAACCCGGCTGCGACTATGTATTCATCACGTATCTAATATTCTATTTAAGTAAATGGTCGGGGCGAAAGGATTTGAACCTTCGACCTCCTGGTCCCGAACCAGGAAATAAATCAACCTAAGTCGCTGTCCTGGCGTCACTTATTCGTTTTCGGGCCGCTCTCAGTTAGACAAGTTTGGACAAGTCCCTCTTGACCTTTTGGAGTGCCCTCTTTGGCTTCATTCTCAGCATCAACCCTGCGGTTACCCGGAACACTTGTCCACAAGACCGAGGTAGCTAGCACTCCTGCTTGGCAGACAGCCGAGCTACCCAGTTCAGGCCGTTAGAGTGGTGGGCTTTCGATTCCACGACCCGTTCAAGGCGCTACGGAAAGTCTAGAACCCTATCAGAATCTATCTTTGTGAAGGAGGTTGATAGCGCCCCCGTAAAATCGGAACGACAATGTCGATTTGATTCGCAATACCGCAGTCGTATGTGAAAACCGACTCGACTCGTTGCCCAATCCTTTCTCATAACGCTGTAGCTTGATAAGGAGCAACAGCTCGGCTTGCCTCTTTGCCAGTAACCGACCCAGGAATTCTGAAGAACAAATTAGGCGCTGGCCCCCGGAAGTACCTTCGTCATCCTGACGACTGTGTCGGCCCCATGCTTCAGACAATGCAACGCGTTTACCGCCTGGCGTGAGCCACGCACGATTAAACTCAAGCGGTAGCGGTTGAGCATCTGTGCCCGAATTACGCGGTTGGGCCTTCTTTTTCGACGGCATAGATCATCCTCCTGGTCTCTACGTCTACGGCTTCTTGCGCATCAAGAACCAGAGAAGGAGGATGACCGCAAGCAGCACCAACGACAGCCACCACCATTTTTCGAGGATGCCGCCACCACCAGTGATCGTCCCCACGGCTGCCGGTGGGAGCGAGTCGACGAAGACTTTGGCCGCGGCGTCGTTACCGATCACCGCGACGTCAAGGGTGCAAGCCTCAAACAGCGGTCCCGGTTTCACTCCTGCCGCCGTGCAGACTCCCTGCGCCTTCTCGCGGATGCCCGGCTCGAGATCCTTGGCATAGAAAGCCCGCTTCGGAATGCCGACCTCGATAGGCTTCCCAGCGTTGCAGACCGACAGCATGGAAGTTTCACCGGAAACCCGCCAGCTGTCGGCAAAGCGGTGATAGAGGTCGTTGAAGCTGAACGGGTTTGTTAGTACGAAGCCATCGCGCGCCTCGATCTGGTTGAGGTTTCCGTTGGGATTGACGATGAGGCCGTGCACCGATGAGGGCCAGAGGCCCAAGCCAACGGACACATCGATCCACGTAGGGTTGACTGTGGCGCGCACGGAATCTCCACCTTCGCTCGTGAGCTGGTAGACATTGCCCTGTCGCGCGATGCCAACGCCGTCCGGCAGCTCCAGCGTCTTGCCGTCCGGCACCGGCGTGAGTGTACCGTTGACGTGAATCCCTGTAGTCTCGTCCCTTCCTGACGGCGCGAGACAGATCGCCACCTGGGTTTTGCCGAAGCGGGCGGCGACGGCCTTGTTCACCGTCGCGTTCGGCCAAGTTGGCGCGCCGGAGACCTGCCGAGTCTGAACCGAGAAGTCTCGACCGACCTCCGCCAGGGTGAAATCGCCAGCCGCCTGAAAATCGTAGAAAAGACCATTGAACGTGCGCAGATGCGTGTCGCCAATCGTCGAGGCGGCGGCGCAGTTCGACGTTGCGCCACCCGCGATGCTCTCGGAAAAGATGACCGCCGGTCCGGGAGCAGTCGCGGCGGGAGCGGTGGGCCCAAAACTGAGGTTGTTCATCTCGCCCGTAAAACCTTGCGCTACACAGTTGGGTGCGGTGTTGCCACCATAGATGATCTCGGTGCGCGGTACGATCGATGCTCCTGCATTGAAACCGGCTGTGCCGCCGCCTGAGCTGTTGCCGGCGTCGCCTAAGACGTTCCACTCCGCGATCGTCCAGGCCGCGCCAGCCTTGACCGCATTGTCGCCGGTACGGTTGTACGTTGTTGTTCCCCCGGTCGACAGCGTGACGCTGTCGCTTGTCGAGGTGACCGCGGCGGACATCCTCATGTTGCCCAGGTTACTGATCGGCTGGCTGGGCACTTGGGCCCACAACCCGTTGCTGGAATCCCGCGCGTTCTTATAGCAATAGATGTCGGTGTCTCCCGTAAACTGGAACTGGGTCCAGTTCTGGCCGGAGGGGCAAGTCGCGTTGTACTTGAGCAGCCAATACTGGATGAACAGCTTGCCGAGAGTGCCCGTCGTGGCGTCGTTGGTAAGCACAAACTGCTCCCAACCCTGACAGTTGGTATTCGGCGATCCGGAGCAGACGCCGTCCATTTTGTTGGTGTTGATTTGGAGCGAGTACGCGTCGGCGACCGCCGGTCCGGTGTTGTTTACCGGACCGCTCTCGCTAGTGACGTTGACGGTATCGAACGACCCGATCGCTAGAGAGATGGTGCCCGAGGGCGCTTGCGCCGAAATGTCGTTGTTGTTCCCGACCACGGCCGGTCGCACGCCGTGACGCGGGATCGCCGGGAACTCTTTTCCTTTCCCACACGGAACCTCCACCCACTCGGTCGCCGGATAGTCGGCCTTGAAGCACCCGTTCCTGGGTGCGGGCTTGCGCAGCATGCCGTCGTTCCAGTCTTTCCGCTTCCTGTTTTCCTCGGGTGACACCTGTTCTTGCGCGGTAGCGGCCGCCTTCGAGGCGGGGGTCCTCGGCCGCTCTTGGGGCGGCGCTTTGGGTGCACCGGATGAAGCGTAGCTGGAGAACAGCACTAACAGCAACATGGCCGCGACTCTAAAACGAAGCATCTTCATGGTCCCCCCTCTAATCGGCGTGCAACCGTTTGTGATCGTTGCAGGGCTCGACGGCTTCGACAGATTTTTAGGTTGTCCCGGGATCCGATGGGTCTAGCAGGTAGTGCCGAACGATGCCGTTTCGTTTCAGCGAACTGTCGGAAACTCTAGGTTCTCGCAAGGAACCTCCGAATTCCCATTCGAACCTTCGCGTCTCCACGCTGCCGACATCAAAATCGGAATAAAAGTCGCACTCTAGCGACGTATGACTAAAAGCGTTTTGTTACCACGATGCGGCACCAGATCCATCCGCACTCGAGACAAACGCGCCACCCCCGGATGGTCACGCACTTAATCACCAACCCAACCGCGTCGGGGTGGCCCGGCTGAGCCAGCACTACCGTTTGCACGCGACCACGCGCTGCTTCCATGTGGGGCTTTCCGTGTCCATCCCACGTGATATTGGCGCCTTTGAGCACGGCCGGCAGTTCCAGGCCGAATTCCTTAGCGTAGCGAGTGACATCTTCCCCGGGCTTCAGCTTGTGTTCATCGAGTTTGCCGAGAAAGGCGTGCAGGAAGGTCTCGAGTTCATGCACGTTGTTTAGAGAAGTTTCGAACGGATCACTCGTGTCGATGTTGGCCATATTCCCCTCCTGCTCCCGCCAAAGCGGCGTTTTCGTGCTTGACAGGTAGTGACGAGCGACCGGGGAACGTTTCAGCGGTGAGGACAGCCTGGCCAGCAACAAGGCCGGCGCCCTTCTTTAAGTTCCGTGCGTACGCGCTCAATGTGCTGCCTTCTGGTTTCCGGTTTCTTGACAGAGAGAACCCAGCAGATCCACTCATTGCGAGCGAGTGGCGTAATATCCTCCCATTTTGCGCGCGCGGCGGGGTCAGAAATGAGAACTTTTCGTAAATCTGCCGGTACGCTATGTGCCGCACCCGATGAGATCGCTTTCTTGGTCATGGATTTCATTCTACATCGCCTGTGCCGCAGCTCTTCCTTTCTCTCCTCTATTCCTGGCCTGTGACATTGGAGCTGCCAACGGCAGAGCAAGAAAGCCAAGGCCGCGAAGTTCAGTTCACGATCCATTCGCGCCAATGTTGTGCGCAGGTGACCGTGGCGAGCAGCAGTCCGCAAACTTCTACAACACTTGGTCCCGATCATTTCAGTACACCTGCGGTATCCACCAATTCTTTTTGCACAGGGTTCTCGAATTCGTGCAATTGCCAAGCTTTCGACCTGCCATCTTTTCCAAAGGCATCATCGACAACCGCACGATTGTTCTCCACGTCACCAGTGAAATCCAACCATCTCAATTGCAAGCATCCTTTTCGCAAAACGCAGATAGCGAACAAGAACGAACAGCCGCAGGTTTCGACGTGGGCGGATAGACTTTCCAATGCTTTTCGGAACTTGCCCATCAGCGACTTGATTGTCCCCCGATTCGCGTTCTCCAAGACGTGGAACCACATCCCTGTTGAGTTTTCACGAAGCAACTTTTCCAGGTCTTTGCGGATGTCTTCAACCCCGCAGTTGTGGGCCTTGAATTCGACGTGGGCGCATCGCCGCGTGCTTCCCTTGAGAAGGGTTAGGTCGACACGTGCGCTAATCTCTTTGGAACCCTTCTGCCTGTACCTCTGCTATGTGGGGACTTCTACCGAAAGGCAAAAGCGACGCTCCGACAAGACGCGATGAAGGAAGAGTGTCTTCGACTCTTGTTCACTGATTCTGATTGACCCATCGCGTTTTCACGGAAAAACGAGCCCGTGTTCGTGGTCCGTTCGAGAATGGATTTCGCCCAACTCCTTCGAAATGTGTTTGGCAGTGGCTTCGAGGTACTCCATTATTTCGTTCATGTTGTATTCCCCAAGACGACCCGGCGAACCGGGCAAGATTAGGTTGCAATGGGTTATACAGATTCGGCTCTCCGCTTGACAAAGGTTCTCCCACAAATTTTGCGAAAATTTACAAAGATCGATCGCGTGGTACTCAAAACGGCCTACAACCACATGTACACGTCTCGTCCTTCACCCATTGTTTGACGAGCGACGGCCGCCTACTCAATCATAGATTCCTACTCCTCGGGCTAAAGCGAGGCTTTCCCATCCGATGACGGCAATCGCTATGGTGTACGTGATGCCAGGGTTCGTTATCGCTGCAGACGGCCGCCGCCGCTGGGCGGACCAACGATCCGTCGACGAATCCATGAGGCTGCAAGAGACCGAGAACCAGCAAAAAATCTTCAAAGCTCAGTTCAAAGGGCGCGACATCGCCTATGCTCTCACCGGTCTAGTCTTCAACAACGACAAGACGTTTGACCTGATTGAGGAATCGCGAAAAACGGCC
>WNFE01001068.1_pt1 | contig 19717 bp, 21 predicted proteins | sample 5400451 | NCBI WGS metagenome assembly WNFE01 (sample SAMN13153344, study PRJNA577476) | soil metagenome | isolation source: 200 cm saprolite under Douglas fir tree site 2 hole 2 | place: USA:California | collected 2015-04-18
GGCCAATAGCGGGAGCAAGCAGAGAGAGGAATTTAAAAAAGGCGCGTAGCTGACGGACTGCTACACACGCCGTGCAGAAATGGATGGAAAACCTAAACTCAAGCAGCCAGCCGCCACCTCGGCGATCCACAAGGGGCGCGAGGAAAAGTGAACCGCGCGTGCTTCTTAGCCGCGCCCGGCGGACATTACATAACCAACACTTACGCGAAGCTGCCCCCCCGCCCTTAGCCCCATGCCCGGACGCCGCACACGCCGCCGCCGCACAGCCGAGATTGACCGAGCCGAAATCAAGCATTGGGAATACGCCCTCACCTGCCCATTGTCGCCCGACACCAGCTATTACGGCTGCTGCCTAGCGTGCTTTAAAGTCCGAATCGTGTCTTCACCTCTAATGTGCCCCGGAAAAGTCACGATTGAGGCGGATGGCCTCCTTGAACTGGGCGATGGCGGCGTCGTGCTGGCCCTCGGCGTCAAGCGCACAAGCCAAGGTGTCGTGCGCCGCGGCTAAGTCCGGTTTAAGGCGGAGGGCTTCTTTGGACTCAGCGATGGCGGCGTCATGCTGGCCCTCGGCGTCAAGCACATAAGCCATTATTGTGCGGCGCGGCATAATCGGGATTGAGGCGGATGGCTTCCTTGAACTGGGCGATGGCGGCATCGTGCTGGCCCTCGTGATAAAAACACATTACCCAAGTTCATGTGCGCATCGGCATAGTCGGGATTGAGGCGGAAGGCCTCTTTGTACTCGGCGATGGCGGCATCCTGCTGGCCCTTGTCGTCAAGCGCAGAACCCAGGTTGTTCTGCGCCGCGGCAAAGTCGGGTTCAGGCCGGAGGGCCTCCTTGTACTCGGCGATGGCGGCGTCGCGCTGGCCATCGGCATTAAGCGCAAAACCTAAGTTGTAGTGGGCCGCGGCATTGTCAGGTTTGAGGCGGATGGCCTCTTTGAACTCGGCGATGGCGGCATCGTGCTGGCCCTTGGCGTCAAGCGCAGAACCCAAGCTGTTGCGCGCCGCGGCATTGTCAGGTCTGAGCCGAAGGGCTTCCTTGTACTGGGCGATCGCTGCGATGTTACTTCCGGACAGATTGAGATCATCTCCGCGCAGGCGTTCCAGCGCCGCATGACTCGCAGCGGCCTCAGGGAGGTGACCCGATTTGAGCACGTCGCCGAGGACTTTGGCCGCTTCTTTGTATGAGTGGCGCTCGTTCAATGTGAGTGCCAAAGCGGTCTCGGCAAGTTGAGCTAAATCCTCCGGAAGCGGCAACGTATCGAGTGTGGCAAGTTGTGGGCTCGAAAATTTTCCAAGACTAGCCTCTGGCTGGAAGATATTCTGAGGATTGACCACGGTCACCCGAGGTTCTTGAGTGCTTTCCACAACGAAGGGCCTCAGGACAAAAGCTGCTCGAAGCCAACGACCCATTTTGAGCGCCTCGGCTTGCTGGGCATCAGCATCCGGGGGCAGTGGCGCTCGATTAGCCTTACCTTCACGACTTCACGCAACTGCGCGATCTGAAGACGTATGGCGTATTGGTAAGCCTCCTGATGATTGCGGTTATTTTGGTCAGGCACTTCGGCAACCAATATGCCGATTTGGCCATCGGCGAAGGAAGGCGGCAAACCCCAAAATCTGTAGGCCAGCCAGCCGATAACCGACAATCCCGCCATCACGATTGCCGATGCGGCCAATACCGAACGCCAGAGGCCAAATCCGCGCTCGCCCCGGTAATCCCATAGATGCCGGTAGCGGCGGTACGCGAAGATTACCGTCAGGACTACGATGACAAGCGGGATGAGCGGTGGATATTCAAAGAAGAGGCCGCCAAATTGCGCTAGTAATTCGACTATTTTGTCCACATCTGTGAACTGGGTCAGACTAAGTTTCGCGGGTAGTCAAAAACCCAATGGCCCTTTCGCTCGCTTCCGCCTTATCTCATGCAGGAGCTCGGAATCACAAGAGATGATAAAGTAACAACCCGTGATATTAAACGTGGCAGGCATTTCACAAAGGGTAGATTATGAAACACGGAGGGAAAGCCCGTAAATAAAGCGCTTGGATGTTTCAGGTTTGATGTTTCATAATCACGGGCATGAAAAACGGGTCTCGACCGAGGAACCCGGCCTTGCAGCTCGCCGCCTTGAAACGCGCGAGGTGCCAGAAAGTCTTGTCTTTAAGGGGATGAGCGCACGGGAGCCACACCAAGCGCCCTGCCCTGCTCCTTTGCCTCAAGGCGCTGCAGGACGGCGACACGCTCATTGTCGTAAACTTGACCGGCTGGCCCCAGCTTGCGCGACTTCGTGGCCATGCTTGATGACTTCCACCAGCGCGGCATACATTTCCGGTCACTCACCGAGGACATCATCACCACGACACCGGGCGGCAGGCTGATCTTTCATATGTTCGCCGCCCGCGCGGAATTTGAGCGCGGACTGATTATCGAACGCGCACGCGCCGGCGTGCAGGCCGCACGAGCGCGAGGCGTCACGCCCAGACCCTAGCCGAAGCTATCCCGTCAGCGGATTGAGCACGCCTGGGAGCTCACAGAAGACGGCCGGCGCCGCGAGGACGTGGCCGACCTATTCAAGGTGGGTCGCGTTACCCTTTATCGGGCGCTCACGACCCCGGTAACAAAGGCTGACGCTGGGTGATACATCAATACTTCCACTTAGTGAGAAATCGGCAACGGGGCGTTTGCTTGTAGGGTCAACGAGTCGGGACGCGACCGGAAGCCGAAGTGGAAATGGCTGTGTCGAATGAGCGACACGCCAATCACGCAGCACGTCAAAGTCAAAGCTGCGGCCAATCCCTTCGATCCAAAAATGGCGGCGTACTTCGCTAAGCGCGATGAATGCGCTCCGCATCAGTCAGTGGATCGGTGGGAGGCCGCGCGAGCTATAGCAACGGCAAGGCGGAAACTGTCCGAGCCGCCGTCAGCGAATCACAGCGGAGACGAGGTGGAACGTTCATCACGTCGTCGCGAAATCCCCAAGGCAGCTCCGACCATCTCGACAATCTGCTCCTGCTACGCCCCAACAGCCATCGTCAGATCCACAGCCTCGAATTGCCCGTGGTCAAACCGGGCTCAGTGAAACGGGCCTTGGCAAGGGCTTGAGCCGTATGCGAGGAAACTCGCACGTACGGTTCTTAGGGCGCGGGGCTGGCCGCAAGGCCGCCCTGCTACCCGAGAATCGCGGCTTGGAAACGTGATTTTGACTTGTGGCACCAGCGCCAAAGCTCGGGCCCCGGCGAGGCGCAGATGTTGAAAGGGGTGTGCCACCTGAAGGCGATTATGAGATTATGGAATTTATGTCAGGCCGGTTGAGTCGGCGCGGATCTACCCGAAGACATAGGACAATCGTGTCTTTGACGAGAGGAGAAGGCGGAATGAGCAGTACCGACCAGAGCGTATGAAAACGTTCGGCCAGGTTCTTACAGAAGCCCGCAAGCGGGCGGGTTTAACGCAAAAGGAGGTTGCCGAGCGTCTCAGACGCGAAGACGGAAGACCGGTCGATGCGCCCTACTTGAATGCGGTAGAGCATGACCGTCGCCTACCCCCAACGAACCATCTGATCGAGCAGCTCGCCAAGATCATCGGAATTTCGGCAGACATCCTCTTCTACCGCGCCAGCCGGATGCCGTGCGACATCAAAGGTGAACTGGAACACGAGCGGGTCGAGGCGGCCTACGAGGCCTTCCGCAAGGCGTTCAAAGACGCGAAGTCCGGCAAAAAGAGAAGATGAAGGAATATCGCGATCCACTCGGACGACCGATTAGACGGCTTTACCTCAAGACGCACGTACTGGACAAACGCTGCGAAGGGATAATGCGCGAGTTCATGAACCGCCGCTCGGGCGGCTACCGATTGCCGATCCCGACGGACGAGTTAATCCGGTTGATCGAGGAGAGAGCTGGTAAAGTTGACACTTACGCAGACCTGCCCGAAGGGATTCATGGGCAGACATCGATGTACTACGACCGCCGACCTGACGTTAAAATCGCCGAGAGCATTTATAGGACGCGCAGCGACCATCGAGTCCGAACCACGCGGGCCACGAGTTCGGGCACGTGTGGCTTCACGCGCCGTTATGGCGCGAGGCCGGCGCGAGGGTGGGAGCAACAGCCGGGCCGGTTTGGAACTGCTATCGAGAGAACATCATCAACGCTCCAGAGGATGACGGGACGGAGTGGCAGGCCGGATGGGTCAGCGGGGCAATTCTGATGCCGGCGAGCGCACTTCGCACTTGGTCTGTGGAATACGCTCGTAAAGTTGGTGTGCATCCCCCATTTCCAGCGAAGTCTCCGGCCGGTAGCGGTTTAATCAATCTCGTGGTGGAACGATGCGATGTTTCAATAATCGCCGCCATCGTGCGGCTTAGCAAACTGCATCTGTTGATCGAGGACTAAACATCGACGTCAAACGTAGGGTTTAACTTTCTGGAATATGGAGCACTTCCACGACCTTATTTCTTTAAAGGCAGATCTGCGGAGCTCAATCGGTGGTTTGCTTTCCGGCTTTTTCTCGTCTAGCGCACCGACGGAGATCTATATATGAAAAGCCCCTTGAGCACTCATTCCTGGCCTGACGGATCGGATCTGACTGCGAGTGCGTGCGATCGCGAATAACACTTGAGCTAAATTTGACCACAACTGAACAAATCGCAGCCAAATGTCACTGGTTTCAATTAGACTTTGAGTGATTCCGCTTGGCGACATACGGGAATATACGGGTTTGATTCCCGGCCGGGGCAATTCATCCTTCAAAATCAAGTACTTGCAACATTTTCGCCTCTTGCCATTGCTGGACGGCGGTGGCCGGTTTGACCAACACCACGCATCTAGACAGCGCGGCCACAATCGATAGAGTCTTTGACCACTCTTTTCGACAATCGTTTTTCCGCTCATTCTAGAGTAATGAGAAAATATCAATCGACTCGAACCCTATTGACAGGGTGCGTTTTGCTCACCATTTCGGTTGCTTTTGAAAGTCTTCGTAAAAAGTTCATCAGTCGTTGTCATATTTGCCGTTGTTAGCGCATTGAATGCACCTCCCGGCCTAGTGCGACGGCGTGTACGGCGGAATCGCGATCTGCACGGCCGGGCTCACCGTGGTCTTCTGCCAAGCCATCACTGGAGCCTCAACGCCTTCGCCAACCTTCGGAGCCTTCGGTGCCGCCGTCGAGGCAAACCCGATCCGTACCGATACCTTATACACGCCCGGCGGTGGCATGGCTTCGCGCTCGTCGTTCCAGATGTCGCTGAGACGACAGGGCCAGGTAATCTCCACCAACCGCCGTAGGCTTCCGCCCGGCGGGATTTTAACGACCTTGGGATCGAAGTAGCCGAACACTTGCACGCCGGGCTTCATTTTCTCCCGTGCATACGACAGTTCAATGTTCGCGTTATCCCGCCGGAGCACCAAGCTCTCGTCCACAACCAGCCAGATCACTACCTGTCCCGTGTTACGCACGTCGTACTTCAGGTGCCATGCAGATGGGCTTACCCGTACCAGCGCGCTTACGATTGAGACCAATACCGTCCCAAGCATCGGTATGCTCGGCATGAATCAGCCTCCCTCAAGGGATCTTGTCACTGATCTTGTATTTTCCGCCGTAAGTCTTCTTCCGCCAGGCCTCACAGGTCTTCAAGTACGCGGACCATTGCACCGGCCCAGGCCCGGCCTTGTCCCGCCAGAAGGACTCGCCACAATAAGGATCCTTGAAGCTGCCACGTGCCTCGATGCTGTGCTCCTTCCGCAACTCGTTCTCGCGCTCGACCGTTTCCTGGTGGCCGCCCTCGCCGCGTGTAGCGTTTTGGTCTGGGAGGCCTTTCTCCGTGAGCCAGGCATGTCCGCAGAATTCGTGGCCGAGCACCAGCCAAGGATCGACAGCCATCGTTTTGCCGCTGACAGTGGCCGCGCCCCAGACCTTAGGGCTGTTGGGCGACGGCGCCGTGACCACTCGACCCGACGTGTGCGGCCAGTCTTTGTCGTCGACAACGATCGTATAGTCGTTGGCGGAGCCGACCAAGTCGCAAAGGCAGCCGCAGCCCGTCGGCTCCTTGGACTTGTCGGCTGGCGCTGGCGCGGGTGGACCCGCTACACCGGCTGGCATCGGCGTTGGGCAGAAATCCGCCACCAGACTCACCACACCGCTGCCCTTGTTGATAGAGACAGCGCCTCCCGAGCAAAGTGTCTGAAGGTAACCCTCCACGGTCTGCGCGTTTGTCTGCACTAACCCCTTACCGGTTGGGTTGTCTATGAGGGCCTTTGGTTTCTCGACATTCACCTTGCGGTGGAGCGATGGGCCTGCTTGCGCCAGCACCGCACCTCCAAGCGCCCCACCGATTATTCGGTCCGCGACGCGATCGGCCTCAGTCTCCGCGGGCCCTTGCTCGTAGCCGCCGAAGGACTGCGGCGTATGAAGCGCTGCGTTTTGGCTTTGTTGCAGCACATGCGTGAGCTCATGGGCAATCAACTCTCTGCCTTCGCGCGTGTTCGAAGCTACGTGGCTGATGCCGAAGACGATATCCCGTCCCACCGTGTAGGCCAGTGCGTTCACGGCGCGCGCTGACTCTGCTGCCCGCACGTCCGTATGCACCCGCACCTGACTAAAATCATAGCCGAAACGTGGTTCCATGAAGGCGCGCGTCGCTGGGTCCAGCGGCTGACCCCGCGAACGCAACACCTCATGCACAATGGGCGGCACCTCGGATGGCTTGCCCAGATCTGCAGCCTTGCGTCGCAAACCTATCCGATTGGCCATACAGCCCCCGCATTCACCACCGCTCGTGGTATGGCTGCCGCATGCGCATTTGCGCAGCAAAAGCCCACCCCGCACCGGCTTGTAGGCCGGTGCGGGGTGGGCTGTCTTCTGTTGTCGAACTGTAGTCATGGCTTCCTTCATCTGATGAAATGAAAAGACAAGCTATGCATTGCATCAAAGCATCAATCCATCAAACCATGAGCCCGCCTATAAGAGGTGTTAATTACCCGACTTCCAGGAGAATTCCTTCAAAACTTAATACCGGCGCCCAGGATAATTGAATCGACATTGGAGCTAGAGCGGACAACATTCTCAAGATGCTGAACATCAAGTTCGACGCGGAACGTCTTTCCTCCAATTCCGATACCTCCGCCTATCGTTGGACCGAAAGGAGGCAGCAGTGGAGGCTTTCCGCCCCCGGACGCAGTTCCTTCGATCGCTCTCCCCGCCACCCCACCCACAACCCGCACATTCACGGGAACCTTCGTGGGCAAAGGCAATTTCGACGCCTTGGAAACGCCTGCCAACAAGGACTTGGGAGGAGCATATTCGACGTCGACATGCAAAGGAAACCTGCACGACACCACCGGTCTTTGCAGGTGGGTTGAAGCTGATCCGCCAGGAAGTAGCCAACACAGGGTCCAGTTTAGCCCGCGACTGCCGCCCCGCCCAGGGTAACTTACTGACGCCGCTCACGACGCGTTGCCGCCGCCTTTTGGCTGATCTCCTCGACAATCTTGTTGTCTTGGTTGAAAAGGATCTTGGCGCCGACTTCCAGTTCGAATGTGAATTTTCCATCGCGCTGACGACGGAACCTTAGTGCCACGTTATTGACGATTTGTTCGGATCGTTACCTTCTGCAAGAACTTTAACACTGGGAATCACTGCTTCGAACAACATTATCGTTTGCTGTTGGCACCGTTGCGACTTGTTTGTTGGTGGCGCGAAGGACTCGCATAGGCAACACCTGATCCGGATCGCCCCTGGCATATCGAGCCGCCGTATCGACCATCTCGTCAGAGAGCACGCCATTCACCAACCAGCGACTTTTTCGGGATAGGGAAACACCGTTCTCGCCGTAATGGGCGTGTTCTTGGCTGGGCCTTGCCGTTGTACTGACGAACTTGCCTGTTTGATCGATCCGCTCAGTTGGTGGGTCTGTACGTTTGCAATACCTGACGGATCATGTTTCTCACCGCTTTTGTCCATCATGAATTCCATCTGAGCCTGCCTTGCTGCACCACGTGCGTCAGCTCGTGGGCAATCAATCGCCGTCCCTCGTGCGTCCCAGGGGCGAACCGACCCGAATCGAACACAATGTGGTGTCCCACGGTGTACGCATCGGCGCTCGCATCCCTCGCCGACTGCTCGGCCGCAGCGCCGGAGTGCACGCGCACTCGAGAAAAATCATGACCAAAACGCGATTCCATGTCTTTCCGCAAGGAAACATTCAGTGGCTCGCCAGAGCTGCCAAGAACCTGTTCTACACTTCCTGGAACTTCTCTCAACTGCCCTGACCGTTGCCCTCCATAGCGTTGGATGCTCGGAGTTATTCCGCTGATGGCAGGATTAGCTGCCGCTGCCATTATTTGCTGAGCAACCCGATCAGCTTCTGGTTCCAGCGGTTCATTACTTGCGCCGATGCTCAGTTTCTTTTGCAATTCTGGTTCGTCTTGTTTTTTCTTTTGCTCGCCAGGCAGTTTGAGTTTGAACTCGTTACCGAACAGCGATGGCGGTTGGATTACGGAGGGCTTTGGCATCGTCAGCTGCAAGCCGCTCTTCGCTTCGGGTGTTGCCAGCCAGGGATACTTTTTAAGGGCAACTTCGATATCTGGGCCGCCTGAGGATTTCAAGACGGCTTTTCTAATCGCCTCCTGCTCGGCTTTCTGCTGTAAGTCTTCGGGCGAACCCGGACTGTAAGTCATGCCAGCCCTGAAAATAGCATTTTCAGCAGCTAATCTAGCCGTGTCAGCACGGAATTTATCTGTCGCGCTCATGGGCTTTTTGTCAGCGCTACCCTTCGGTGCCTGCTCAGTGAATTTGAACGTGATCATGGCCTCGGTCGGCTTATCTACCGGCCCCTTGTATGTCAGTTGCACACTGAGACCGGGGGTCAATACATCCAACGGTATCTCAGGAATCTGCGCGGGCAACTCTTTGTGTGCGGCGGCTAATGCCGCCACGGCACCGGTCGCCGCCGCGCCAGTAACAATCTTGCCTGGCCACGTTGAAATGAAATCTTTGCCAAACTCGGTCGCCCCCCTGACCAGGGCATCCTGCTTTATCTTCTCCAGAAGCTCCTTGCCCAAAGGCGTTTTCAAGAAAGCTTCACCCAGTTTTTCAAGGCCTTCCTTGTATTTCTCTTCATTGGTTTTTTCCTTGGGGACCGCTTCGCGTTGTAATCGCCCAAAGGCCAAGGATGAAACCGATGAAGACGCTGCTCTACTGGCCACAATTTGATCCGCAACCCGATCGGCTTCCCGTTCCAGCGGATCACTAATTGAGCCAATAGCAAGCTTCCGCTGTAATCCAGTCTTCTGCTTCCCACACTCCGCACACTCCCCACCTGCAACAGTGTGATTGCCGCAGGCGCACTTGCGCTGAAGTATGCCTTGCGCAGGCAATAAAAAAGCTGCCATTTTGGAATGCTGATTAACCGTTGCTTTATTCACGACCGATTCCTCCATACACCGATTGTGCGATGTTCTGGCCGAGTTGCATCGGGTTGTTGGTGCGGTGTCTCGCCTGGAGTTGCGCTTCGCACTCTATACAACGCACGAGAGGGCCTTTTTCTTCAATCGGTCGATCTCTCCCGATAAGTTTTTTTTCGCTTTGAGGTTAGAAAGCCACACTCAGAGATTGGGACGCTTGACTCCGTACCGCTTGACCAGACGACCAAAGGCACGCCGTTCCTTGCGTGCGAGCTGCGCGGCACGCGAGACATTGCCTCCAGACTCACGCATCAGTTGCTCCACGTATCTCCTCTCGAACGATTCGATTGCGCGTGTGCGTGCCTGGCGAAAGCTGTCGTATCCCGGTTCGCTATCCTGATCCGCCGGTTCTTCTGTGTCTATAATGTCTGACGGTAAGATTTCAGAACTTCGGGAAAACACAACAGCCCGCTGAATCACGTTATAAAGTTCGCGGACATTACCGGGCCAATCGTACTGACTAAGTCGTCTCAATGTTGCCGGACTTAGCGACTTAACGGCGATTCCATTCTCTGCACACGCCTGCTTAACAAAATGACGCGCGAGCAGCTCTATATCATCGCGCCGCTGTCGCAGTGGCACCAGGTTCAGTTGCAGCACATTCAGCCGAAAAAACAGATCCGCCCTGAACCTTCCGATTCGCACCATGTGGCGAAGATCGATGTTGGTCGCGGCAACGATGTTTGCATCGACGCTGACCGGGCGTCCGCTACCTAGTGGCCGGTAAGAGCGCTCCTGTAAAAGACGCAGCAGCTTCGATTGGGCTGTGAGTGAAAGCGAGTCGATCTCGTCCAGGAATAGGGTGCCGCCGTTGGCGAGGTTGACGAGCCCTTTGTGATCGCTGCGCGCGTCAGTAAAGGCGCCGCGAACATGACCGAACAATTCGCTCTCGAATAGCTCCTCAGGCACAGTTGCACAATCGACCGGTATATAATTGCGCTCGCGGCGAGGACCCAGGGCGTGGATAGCTCGCGCACACAACTCCTTCCCGGTGCCGGTCTCACCGGTGATCAGAACCGGACCCTTAATGCGGGCGGCCAGTGGAATCTTGCCAACCGCGCGCAGAAAAGCTGAGTTTCGCCCAATCAATCCAGCGAGTGTAAGCTCTCGAATCAAGCGTTCGTCGACGTCGCTTGCGGCAAACCATCGGTCGCCGATAATCCGCGCCATTCGGTGTTGAAGTTCGAGAGAACGCACTGGAGCGAAAACGAAATCGTCGAGAACTCGTGAAGCCAAGCCAATCAATTCGTCACTAGCGTCGCTGGGGATGATCGCGAGCACTGGTGTTATGAGCGGCTCTCTCTGCAGCACGACCATTAGGCTCGCCGCTTGCTCCGTGGCTGATACTGCCACAACAATGACCAGATCGGGATTTTTTTCTCGGACGCGATCACACAGCTCCGGACCCCACTCGATTCGTTCGCAAATGATGTCTTGAACGGCCGGGTGGAGGCACACTTCTAGCGACAACGACGAGTGCGATTGGATGACGAGCAACCGATGAGGCATATACCCCCTTTGTATAGCCAAGGCTCACACCGCTCCTCCGCAATCCAACATCGTCTCGGAGGCATCCGATCGGTTACTAGGCTGATAACATGGATCTCTCGAAAAGCAAAAGCAACGCCACCATCTCAGTTGTATATTGTCGGCTGCGTTTATACCGAGCGGAAGCATGCCTTCACTTGCCCGACTGGTGCAGCCGGGGGATTGCACCCACGTAACTGGCAAGCGCTTTGACATTTGCCGAAGCGGGCCGGAATCGCCGAGCTAGGCCATGATGCAGGCGGCGGTTTGCGGTCCGATGCCTTCGATGGTGGTCAGTAATTTGCCCAACTGGTGCTGCTCGAGCCGACGCTCGATATCGGCTTCCAGTTCATGTCGTCGGCATCGCGGTCTCACTATTGCGGCTGTGCTTGCGTACGTCGGTAGCCGGTCGCTCTCGTTGCGTGCGAGCAGCGCCCAGATCAACCGAGGGTTTCTGCTGGCCATCGCCACTGCCGCCACATTGGGCCCGCGTCTGAGCTTGAGCCGACTCGCCCAGATGGAACGCGCATCACGCTCGGCTACACTTACCGCGGCCCGACCACCGTGGATGAGAAGCGTGCGCAGGTAACAATTGCCGCGCTTGCTGATCCGGAGCAACACGATGCAGTTGCCGCTCGAGTGCTCGCGCGGCACCAGCCCGAGCCAGACGCTTAGCTCGCGGCCGTTCTTGAATTGCCGCACGCTACCTATCGCCCCGACCATAGCCGTCGCCACCAGCGGACCGACGCCTTCGACCTGGACCAACCGCCGACACCGTTCGTCCTGCTGACAGAACCGCGCAATCCGCTGGTCGTACTGCGAATGTGATCGTGAGCATTCGAAGCCGCTCGGCCATCTCGCCCAGCAGTCCGCGCATGAGTCTCACTCAAACAATTGGCCGCGTTCTACTTCGAATGGCCATGCGTTACGGAGGGGTGGGTCGGATGTGACCCGGTCGCGGGTCAATCCCGACCCACTCGAAGAATCCCAGAATTTTGCTGGTCATCGCGTTCGCCCTCCCAGCGATCCGGCGTCCCCGCTGGGCTTGATTCGACCCGGACGCAGTATTCCTAGCTTCGGCTCGATTGAAAAAATCGCAGCACCTCTCAAGCGAGTGCGCAGCGGCACTGTGGCATTTTCCTTGCTGCCGTCAAAGTCGATCCGGTGGACGAGTGACTCAACGATGTACAGGTGATGAGAGAAGTGTGGCAAAGCAGATTGTCAACTACTTCCTTCGCAACCCAAGAGCAGCAGACAGCTTAGAGGGTATAGCTCGATGGCGCCTCCTCGATGAGCAGGTTCATCAAAGCGTCCGAATGACCGAAACGGCGCTGTCTTATCTCGTAGGAAAGGGACTACTGCTAGCAGAACGCACAGAAACTGCAGGAAGGCTCTATCACTTGAACGAGAGCAGGCGCAGTGAGGCCGAACAATTTGTAAGGGGGAAATCCAGTTCCGCACCGCGAGGAGAATCGCGTGGAAAGAGACGCGGTTGCGAATGATCCGAGCATGCGTGGAGGCTTCGGCGCATGGTTGACGAGCCGGTCCGTCGCAAAATCGAGGAGACGCGGGTCTTGCGCTCGACTGGCTGGTCGATCACGGTTCCATCGTCAAGACCTCGGTGGCCGGTGCCGGACAATATCTTAAGCCTCAATTCGGCGGAGACGCCGGCGGCCGCGACTTTTCTGGCGGGAGACGACGAGCGCAAGCCGCGCAGGAAGAAGGGGACCTGAAGCAGGTGATTCGGAGCCGCTGGTTGAGCTGCCACCACGAGCGCTGACAAAAGGAGATTACACAATGCCAGTGGCTGTGAGTTATCCGGGCGTTTATATCGAAGAGATTCCGAGTGGCGTTCACACTATCACCGGCGTGGCGACATCGATCACCGCGTTCGCCGGTTGGGCGCCGAAGGGACCGACCGACAGCGCCACACTCGTTCTGAGCTTTGCGGACTTTGCGCGGACTTTTGGCGGCCTCGACAACCGAAGTCTGCTCGGCTACGCGGTCAACCAATTCTTCGCCAACGGCGGTCAAAAAGCGTACATCGTTCGCCTCATTCAAGCCGCTCCCGCAGCCGGTGCGGGAGCGCCGGCTGCGGGAGCGCCGGCTGCGGCCGCACCGGCTGCAGTCACACTCGACGGCAAGCTGACGATCACCGCATCGAATCCTGGTCTGTGGGCCAACGACTATGCGATCGTCACCAAGAAACGCACCGACAAACCCACCAACTTCCGGCTCTCGGTCGTCAATTGGAAGCTTGACCCCGCAGGTATCACAATCGAGTCGTTCGAAAATCTTTCGATGCATACAGACGACCCGCGTTATGTCGTCAACGTGCTCAAGGCGGAATCGCAGCTAATCATCGCGTCGATAGTGGGCGGCGCGACGGATCCACCGGCCGACACCGCCTCGGGCGCCGTACCCGATTCGGCCAAGCTGACCGGCGGATTGGACGGTGACGTGCTTGTCCCCAACAACGCGAACGCGGCGTTCGAGAGCGCGCTGATCCCTCCGAGCAAAACCGGTGGCGTCTTTTATCTGGACCGCGTCGACCTCTTCAATCTGCTCTGCGTGCCAGGAGAAACGACTGCCGCGACACTGTCGTCTCTCGAGCAGTTCTGCCACGTACGCCGCGCCTTCCTTATCGCTGATTGCGCACAGGGCGCAACTGTCGCCAGCGTGCAGAACCTCGACGGTAGCCTCACCGGCGCCGACGCGATCAACGCCGCCTTGTACTTCCCGTGGCTGATCGCGCCGGATCCCCTGCAGCAGAATCGTGCTAAAGAGTTTCCGCCATGCGGTTTCATCGCCGGCATCTATTCACGAACTGACAGCAGCCGCGGCGTATGGAAAGCGCCGGCCGGTACCGAAGCCAGCCTCAGCGGTGCGAGCGGCGTACGCACCACGCTTACGAACGATGAAAACGGTGTGCTCAATCCGGTCGCCGTCAACTGCATCCGCAATTTTCCGGTCTACGGTACGGTCGTATGGGGATCGCGCACGCTCCAGGGCAACGACGAACGCGGCTCGGAATGGAAGTACGTACCTATACGGCGGACGGCGTTATTTATCGAGGAAAGCCTCTACCGCGGCACGCAATGGGTCGTGTTCGAACCGAACGACGAGCCGCTATGGGCACAAATCCGGCTCAACGTCGGCGTCTTTATGCACGACCTGTTTCGCCAAGGCGCTTTCCAGGGCAAGACGCCACAAGCAGCCTACTTCGTGAAGTGCGACAGCGAAACCACCACGCAAAGCGATATCAATCGCGGCGTGGTCAATATCGTGGTCGGCTTCGCACCCCTGAAGCCGGCGGAATTCGTGATCATCAAGCTCCAGCAAATAGCTGGACAGCTCCAGACTTGAGGAGGAGGTCATGGCCCAGTTCAGCGTCAATGCGCAGCGGTTCGACCCCTACAAGAATTTCAAATTCCGCGTGAAATGGGATGGCCGCTACGTCGCCGGAGTTAGCAAAGTAACCGGATTGAAGCGCACCACCGAAGTAGTCAAGCATCGCGACGGCGGCGACCCGAGCAGTAGCCGCAAGTCTCCGGGCCGGACGGAATATGACGCCATCACCCTCGAACGCGGCGTTACCCACGATACCGAGTTTGAGAAGTGGGCGAACAAGGTATGGGACTTCGGTGCGGGCCTCGGCGCGGAAGTGTCGCTCAAAGACTTCCGCAAGGACATCATCCTGGAGATTTACAACGAGGCTGGGCAACTCGCGATTACTTACAACATTTTCCGTTCCTGGGTATCAGAATATCAGGCTGTACCCGACCTTGACGCCAACGCGAACGCCGTCGCGATCCAGCATATCAAGCTCGAGAACGAAGGCTGGCAGCGGGATAAAGCCGTAACAGAGCCAACCGAACCAACCTTTACGGATCCCGCTGCCTGACAGGTATGGGCATCCCGAACGCAGCACAGTTGCTCGCCTTGTGGGAACAAGGCGTCGACCTGCCGCTACCGCGCAAGGCCCTCTTGCTGCTGGCGGCGGCCTGTCCGGAGTCGAGTGGCGACGAACTCGCGGGTCTTTCGCTCGGCCGGCGCGATGCGTTGCTAAGGGAATTGCGCGAGCGGTTCTTCGGCTCCGCGATCAAACTTATCGCGCCCTGTCCGGCGTGCAACGAGACGCTCGAGACCGAGTTGTGCCTCGGCGACCTCGGATTGGAAGCGCCCGCGATCGGCGAACAGACGCTGACCATCGACGGCTACCAGATCGCGTTTCGCTTGCTTGCCGCCGGTGACCTGCTCGATTTGCCTGACGACCCGGCAGAAGCGCGGCTCGAGCTTTTGTCCCGGTGCGTGATTGCTGTGCGCGATGTCGAAGGTGTGAACGCGCTACCACGCACGCTACCGGAAAGTGTAATCGCCGCGCTCGGGGAAAAGCTCTCACAAGCCGACCCGGGCGCAGATTTGCAATTCTCGCTCATATGCCCGGCCTGCGCTCACGAATGGAATTCACCGTTCGACATCACCATGGCTCTTTGGAAAGAGGTTCAGGCGTGGGCGCAGCGTACGCTACGGGACGTTCACGCGCTCGCTCGCGCTTACGGTTGGCGTGAGCGGGACATCTTGGCGCTCAGCCCGACCCGGCGGCAAATTTACTTAGAATTGAATCTGCAATGAGCGATACGGCTCGAACTTCTCGCAATGACTTCTTCGCCAGCCTCGTTGAACGCGCCACGGGCCGCGCGAGCATGCTCTTGCCGCGTTTACCGTTGTTGTTCGAACCGGTCGCAAGTCCGGGTCCGACGAGTGAGACCGTGCTCGACGGGCCCGCGGCGGCCTGGCGTCGCGACGCCGCTGATGCGATCTTGCGGGCTCCTCGGGACGGCGCTCGGGTTGTGCAGAAGACACGAGTAGAGGTATTCCGCGAGCGCATCGGTATAGCTCCCCAACTGGCAATGACGCCTCGCTCGACACCCAAGTCTCCGCAAATTATCGCATCGCCGATCGCCTCCAAAATTGCCGTCGGCGACAACGTGGAATCGTCGAACGCACCGCTGCGCAAGCGCGAATCGTTTGTGCAGCCCGCGATGATGGCGACTCCGCCCCACACAGATAGCGACGAGCCCGAGCATGACGTGCCGATAGTCAGGTCTGGCGCGCAACCGACTCAACTGCCCCATACCGTACTTGAGTTTCGCGTCCATGAGAAGAAAAAAATTCCGGCCGCGGCTCGGGTTTCGCGAAAAGAGAGCGGCGATATGCTTGCGGCCGCGATTCCCCCAGAAAATTCCATTCAGCTCGCGGTGCCGGCTGTCGCGACGAGTGTGATGATGCCGAAACCGGTACAGATGCCGCCTCTGCCGACGCGCCAGCCGGCGGCGCGCGACACCGCACGTATCGCGGTGCCGCCAACACCGTTACCAGAGCCGGTCATCAACGTCACCATCGGTGTGGTTGAGGTGCGTGCGGTCGAGAAGGCCACGTCTTCCGACCAGCCGCGGACCGATCGTAACCGCCGGGCGCCGATGGGCCTCGAAGAGTATTTGAAGCAGCGCCTAAATTGAGCATGAGTAACTCGCTTGCGATAGCTGCCACCACGGCCACCATCCGGAACCTCCTGCTCACGCAGATGCCGCAGCGCGACGGAGACCTCGGCGACCTTCAGGTGACGACGCAACCGCCGGACGCCGCGCGTAAAGGTGTCACGAGTTCCCAGATCAACCTGTTTCTCTACCAAACGATGATCAACGGGGCTTGGCGCAATATGGACTTACCGCGACAGGTGCGTCCGGGCGAGAGCGCCTCGCCGCCGCTCGCATTAAACCTGCACTATCTCATCACGGCTTATGGGCGCGGTGACGGCGACAACGAATCGGTCAGTCATCGCGTGCTCGGCAGCGCGATGAGCGTGCTGCATGACCATCCGGTGCTCGGGCGTGACGAAATCGCGTTGGCGCTGGCGAACAACGACCTCGGCAGCCAGTTCGAGCGCCTTCGCATCTCGCCGCTCACCACACCGCTCGACGAGATGTCGAAATTGTGGACCGCTTTGCAGACGCAATACCGGCTCTCGGTCAACTATGAAATCACCGTAATCCTGATCGACAGCCGGCTGCCCGTCAGTTCGGCGCCGCCAGTGATTAAGCGCGGCGACGCCGGCCGAGGACCGTCCGTTGTCGCCGGTGCGGCGCCGACCCTTTCAGGAATCACACCCCCGCTCTCACAGCCGGCGGCGCGCCTCGGCGAGGATATCATCCTAACCGGCACCCAGCTGTCGACCGTTGACGCGTCGGCGCGATTCGCCAACCCGCACCTGCCCGCTCCGGTGGTGCTCACGCCCAGTGTTGGGCCGGCCCCGGGTCAACTCGATGTGCACCTAAGGAGCCAGCCTGAGGATCCGACTGCGTTCACGCGCTGGGTACCAGGTTTCTACACCGTGTCGCTAGTGGTTGTGCATAGCGGAATGCCGCCGATCGTGAGCAACGCCGTGCCGTTCATGCTCGCTCCGCAAATTACGGTGTCGCCCAACAACGCCGCGGCTGGAAGCTTCCCGCTTACGGTTACGTGCGCGCCGCGGCTCGCCGATGGACAGGCGGTTCTGCTGCTCTTCGGCGACAAGCAGATCTGGCCCGATTCGATTACAACGCCGGCCGATCCGTCGCAGCCCTCGGCCGTCGATTTCACGGTGCCAAATGCGACCGTGGGTAAATATCTCGTTCGCCTGCGCGTCGATGGCGTCGACAGCATCGCGGTGGTTTACAGCGGCACGCCGCCGCTCGCCAGTTTTGATCCTGCGCAACAAGTGACAGTCGCATGAACAGCCTCGGGGAATGGCAGGAAGCCAACAATAGTTACTTGGCGGTCGCGTTAGGATGGCTGCGTCAGCGCCTCGATCGTCTTGCCACCGCCGAGGCGGACACCGGTGCGTCAGCACATCCGGCTGCGGCCGCACCCCCAGCCGTCGTACCCGCTGTCGTGCGGCGGCGCTCATGGCTAAGCCACCGCGTCGAGGAATCGGCCAAGCCTATAACAGCGCCGAAAGCGCCGCCCGCGCACCCTACTTCAATCGATACGACTGCGCGGCCGGCCGAACTCGCCGAAGCCGAAACCGCCGAGCACCCGCCTGCACTGATCACTCTCGCGCGGCGTCTCGGACTCAGCGAGTTCGAGCGCAATGTTCTGCTGCTCTGCATCGCGATGGAACTCGATACGGGAATCGGCACGCTGTGTGGCCGCGCCCAACATGATTCCTCCAAGCCCTATCCCACCTTCGCGCTTGCGCTGGCGCTATTCGATGAGCCGGCATGGGAGGTGATGTCGCCCGAACGGCCGCTGCGCTTTTGGCGACTTATCGAAATCAACCAGCCTGGCGCTCAGCCGCTCGTTACCAGCGCGTTAAAGGCCGACGAGCGTGTCGTCAACTACGTCAAAGGCGTCAACTATCTCGACGACCGTCTGGCGCCGCTCTTGATGCCGCTGCAGCCCGACTCTCCTGCGCTGCCGACTTCGCAGCAAACTGTTGCCGACGCGATCGCTGCGCGGCTGCGGGCCTCCGCCGGGGCACGCCGTCTGCCAGTCTTTCAACTTATCGGCAACGACAGTGCAAGTAAGATGATGGTCGCACAGCGGGCCGTTACTACCCTAGGACTCACCCTCTATCGGCTGTCCGCCGACGTTATACCGCTTTCGACTAACGACCATGAGGCATTTTTGAGGCTATGGGAGCGCGAAACTGCGTTGCTGCCAGTCGGCTTGTATCTCGATGCGTCGCAGGCCGATCGCTCAACCGCGCAGGCTGGTGCGGCGGTGAGGCTCATAACCCGCGGCACCAGCGTGGTCATTATGGATATGCGCGAGCCGTGGCCCGACCTCGGCCGCGAAGTTGCCGCGTTCGACGTAGCCAAGCCGACGCCGTCGGAGCAGCGCGCCATATGGCTCGAGGCCCTGGCTGAAGCGGGGGACACCGCTGCGGCGGTCGCGGCCCGTCCATCCGGCCATTTCAACTTCAACGCCTCGACGATCCGCGAAGCTGCGGCCGCGGCGCTCACGGCGAGCATGTCCGACCGTACCCGCCTCCCGGATACCCTCTGGCGGGTTTGTGTCAGCCGCGCACGGCCCGCGCTCGACCAACTCGCGCAGGTGATCGAGCCCAAGGCTGCATGGAACGACATCGAATTACCCGACGCCGAGAAGTCGCTGCTTCGTCAGATCGCCGATCAGGTCGAGCGCCGCTCCGTGGTTTACGACGATTGGGGCTTTCGCGATCGGATGAACCGCGGACTCGGTATCAGTGTGCTGTTCGCAGGCGACAGTGGCACTGGCAAGACCATGGCGGCGGAGGCGATCGCGAAGGAATTAGGACTGCTGCTTTATCGCATCGACCTCTCGGCGGTCGTCAGCAAGTACATCGGTGAAACCGAGAAAAATCTGCGTCGTTTGTTCGATGCGGCCGAGGACGGCGGGGCCATCCTCTTTTTCGACGAAGCCGACGCGCTGTTTGGCAAGCGCAGCGAGGTCAAGGACAGCCACGACCGTTACGCAAATATCGAGATCAATTATCTGCTGCAGCGGATGGAGGCGTACCGCAGTCTCGCGGTGCTCGCGACCAACACGAAGAGCTCGCTGGATCCGGCTTTTATGCGCCGCTTGCGCTTCGTTGTGAATTTCCCGTTTCCCGGGCCGGCCCAGCGCCTCGCCATCTGGCAGAAGGTCTTTCCCTCGCAAACGCGTACCGCGCCGCTCGACTACCAGCGGTTGGCGCGGCTC
>WNFE01001463.1_pt1 | contig 19714 bp, 14 predicted proteins | sample 5400451 | NCBI WGS metagenome assembly WNFE01 (sample SAMN13153344, study PRJNA577476) | soil metagenome | isolation source: 200 cm saprolite under Douglas fir tree site 2 hole 2 | place: USA:California | collected 2015-04-18
GAGAAACAACAACGTACCGGCAGTGGCACTCATGACCTTCTCCCCACAAGAAAAAGTGGCTTCTCCTTCTGCCACATAGACACCTTCATCTTCGTCCCGGTGTCGATGCGCATAGATGTACGTCCCCGCGGGAAGTACATACTCGGTGAGATGAACGGCACGCCCAGCCTGTTCCCCGATGGCCTGGATGATCCTCAGCGTGCCAAGATACCAGAGTGCTTCTTGCTCTGTATTCAAAGGGGTACGTGGTGCCATGACTGAAAAACCTCGCTTTCAGAACTTCTATCAGATATGTCAGAGTTGCTTCTGCTGAGCATACCCTCCATCACCCATGTCGAGTCATACCCAGTTGGATAGACACTTATTAAACTGTCGTGACGAGCAAAACTGTGCGGTCTGATGGGGGAGATTTGCTGCTCGATGTGGCAGGTGGCACGAACTGTTTCGGAACGCTCGGACCAGTGGCAAGGAGCAAAACTGTGTGGTAGAATGGGCGTGTTTGGGACATCGGTTCGCATCGCGCGGCCGGTTGCATGGTTGATGAGAGAGAAGCGAGGAAGCAGCGTGACAGATACACAAAGGAAGACTGATCGTGTGCATGAGGCTCAGATCACAGGTCTTGCTGTTCATGACCAATCTGATAGTGGCCTCTTGATAGAACCCTATCGCGGGGAGTTGCTCCTGCACTGTTATCGCCTCCTGGGGTCATTGCACGATGCCGAGGATGCGGTGCAGGAAACCATGCTGCGTGCCTGGCGGCACTTTGACACGTTCACGTTCAAGGGTCCGGGATCGCTGCGCACCTGGCTGTACACGATTGCGACCCACACCAGCCTCGATACACTCAAGAAACGCTCGCCGCGCACGCTGCCGACCGCAGCCTCTCCTTCGTCGGACCCAACGAGGCCGGTTGCGCCCAGGAGTGCCGAGGTGCTCTGGCTTGAACCTTTCCCTGACGCCTGGCTGACTGAGGCGACGGAGAACCCTGAAGCACGCTATAGCAGACACGAGAGCGTTTCGCTGGCCTTCCTCACCGCCCTGCAGGTGCTCCCGCCCCGCCAACGAGCCATCTTGCTCCTCTCAGATGTGCTGGACTGGCGTGCAGTCGAGATCGCGCAACTGCTTGAGATCTCGGTCTCAGCCGTGAACAGTGCCTTGCACCGCGCTCGGGTGACGCTTGAGAAGCACTATTCCACCGAGAAGCGAGAGATGGCGCAGGTTTGCCCTGCTGATGCAGCAACGAACGTGCTGCTTTCTCGCTACGTCCACGCGTGGGAGACGGATGATATCGCCGGGCTTGTGGCGCTCCTGAAAGAAGACGCCATCCTGAGTATGCCACCGGTCCCTTCGTGGTATCGGGGGCGAGAAGCGATTCGCGCTATTCTCCTTGCCGTCGTATTCCGATCCGAAGTGCAGCATCGGTGGCGTTTATACCCGACGCGCGCCAATGGACAGCCTGCCTTTGTCGTGTATCGAGTTGACGAAGCGACAAGGTGCTATCGAGCGTTCAGCGTGCAAGTCGTCACCCTCGATGGTTCGCGGCTTCCCAGGCAGATTGCCCAGGTGACGGCCTTCCTTGGCCCATCGCTCGTCACCTCCTTCGGCTTCCCGTTTCAACTGCCTGAGTAAACTCGGCATCCTGCGCGCTCCCTCCTGGTTTCTCCGGGCTTTGTCCGGCGAAACCAGGAGGACACCTGATCAGAAAAAGTCCGATACAACTATAGTTCTCTGCCTTGTTCACAGTAAGCTGCTTCTCATTTGATACGAATTTGCAGTCAAAGCTACAACTATTTACCGGCAAGGGGCGATGCCAAGGGGCGATGCAAGCATCCCCACCACCCATCCGCACCGCTCCCGCCCCTACGCGGCTTTATAGGGCAAGGGGCGATGCAAGCATCCCCACCACCCGTCCGCACCGCTCCCGCCCCTACGCGGCTTTATAGGGCGGTTCGCGAATCCGTATGAGACCAGGAACTCGAATACGTACGCCTGACCGGTGATGTGGCATCAGGGAGTGAAGCTTTTTGTAACGTTGATGTATCTAGAGTGAGACGCAGCGGTTCACGCCAGTTGCCTATCAATAGCGAAGCCGCTCCTCCACTGCCACCAACCGTTTTCTTCCTGGCAGTCTCACAGCCCTTGTCCAAGTCTACCCGTGCCGATTGCTAAAAAAGCTTCGCTCCCTGACACGATCTCCCTCGTCCCATTCTAGATGTGCAAAAACATCGAGTGGCCTGACTCCCTGGTTGTGCTTCAGGAAAATAAACCCACCAAAAAACTCTTCGCCTCACGTTTACCCGATGGTACTGTTCAATAAACATTGTATAGACGAAAGGAGTTCCAATATGCCAGGAACATGGCAACCACTAAATAATCAACCATCGTTTAACGCCAGCACCATGTTATTGCTTACTGATGGAACAGTCATGTGTAATGATGAAGGCTCAGGATTTGCAGGTTCACCGCACTGGTGGAAGCTGACCCCTGATGCCTCTGGTAACTATATCAATGGCACTTGGACGCAACTTGCGGACGGTCCGAATTCACCGCTCTTCTTCGCTTCCGCTGTTTTAAGAGATGGGCGGGTTTTTGTAGCCGGAGGAGAATACAACGGCAGTGCCACTGTCGTCGATCTGCTTGCGGCTGAAATCTATGATCCCTCAACAAACACCTGGACCAGCCTTCCAACACCTGCAGGTTGGACAAACATCGGCGATGCTCCCTGTTGCGTCCTGCCCGATGGAAGAGTGTTGATCGGCTCGATTCTTAATGGCAATACCGCCATCTATGATCCAGTAAGCAATACGTGGACAGCAGCGGCTAACAAAAACAATGGCAGAAGCGAAGAGGAGACCTGGACACTGCTTCCCGATCAAACCATTTTGGTGGAGGATTGCCAGGGACATCCACAGACGGAGAAATATATCATCGCCGCCGATGGATGGATGAACATCGGCCAGACACCTTCCGACCTGGTTGAAGCCGCTTCTCTCGAAATTGGACCCGCGTTGCTGCTACCAGATGGGCGCGTCTTTGCGATTGGTGCAACAGGAAATACCACGCTCTACACGATGGCACCAATTGCAAGCCAATCAGGAACCTGGGCGAACGGGCCATCGTTTCCACAGGTAAATGCGGGTCAGACGTTAGGGTCTAAAGACGCCCCTGCCTGCCTCCTGCCCAATGGCAAGGTGCTATGCGTAGCCGGCCCGGTAGACGGGGTGAGTCGTGATTACCTGACGCCAACCTACTTCTTCGAGTTCGATCCAGCAAGCTTATCCTTCACAACGATCTCCAATCCACCTAACAATGGGAGCGCACCCTTCAACGGGCGCATGATGCTCCTGCCAACCGGGCAGGTTCTGTTCGCTAACGGTTCCAATGATATCGAGGTCTATACACCTGACCTGGCACCCGATCCAGCATGGAAACCACAGATTCTCAGCGTTTCGAGCATACTACAGCCCAACCATTTCTACACGCTCACCGGACGCCAGTTAAACGGGCTTTCGCAGGCGGTGAGCTATGGCGACGATGCAGCTATGGCGACGAACTATCCACTGGTGCAAATCTGTAACCTGGGTACCGGTGCCATTACGTACTGCCGCACCCTTGATCATTCCACGATGGGCGTAGCCACCGGAGTCACCACGCAGTCCACATCTTTCCACGTGCCTGCTGGGCTTCCAGGCGGCTCATATGCATTGCGCGTGATCGCCAATGGTATCGCTTCGGACCCGGTGACGGTGATGTTACAGAGTAAAGGCCTCAAGGAGCATAAGGAGAAAGAGAAAGACTTCAAAGAGAAGGAGAAAGACTTCAAGGAGAAGGAATTTGACGGCTCGGTGAAGGTCACCTTTGATCAAAAAGGCAAGGAAATGGAAGGCAGTGGAAGTGCTGGACCTGCCAGCGAACCTGAGTGGATGAGGATTATCCGTATCCTGGCTGAACGAAGCGATAAAGTTGAAGCGCTGCTAGCGCAGCAACGAGCCTTTATCCGCGAAGAGGAACGTCCTGTCGTTGGTGAGCAAGCCCTCTCAGATGGAGAAGATGGTCAAGTATGATTGTCGTTGTTGCAAACCGTCATGACCAAAGCGCGCAGGACATCGTGGCACGCTGGAATAACCAGGGTGCCGCGATGCTCACCTGCGAAGATCTTTCCCTAAGCGGATGGAAATACCACATCGGACATCCAGAGAACTCGGCGGCAGTCGTTGATGGGCAGATTGTCCCCCAGACCGCAATTACCGGTGTGCTTACGCGCAGGCCATGTATCTTTGAAGAAGAGCTTTTGCATATTCACCCGGCTGATCGGACTTATGTTGCCAGTGAAATGCACGCTTTTCTGGTTTCATGGCTGTCGAGTCTCACCTGCCCAGTGCTAAATTGCCCCACGCCTACCTGCCTTTCAGGACCGTACTGGCGGACTGAACAATGGACGATGACTGCTGCTCGCATGGGAATCCCTGTGCGAGCAGCGTACAGGCATATCTCCTGGCATACCACTACGGCCACTACTGCCGCAACGACAAGCCAGTCGGTGGAAGTTGAAAGCTGTAAGAGCGAAGAGATCATCGAGGTCACAGTTGTTGGTGAGCGTTGCATTGGTAATAGTGATAGCACACTGGTAAGGCAGGCACGACAACTTGCCACTGCCGCCGGAGTCGATCTGTTGAGCGTGCGCTTCAATCATCGTGATGGGACATTTTCCGGCGTGAACCTCTGGCCCGATCTCACTGATGATATAACGCAGGCAATTCTGGAGCTTTTGCAAGGGAAGAAGGTATGATCCTACTGTGGGGTATCAGAGGAGATGGCCCCCTTGCAGCCATTCGCCAGGAGATTGAGCGGCAAGGATGGCCTCTGTTCTTTCTCGATCAGCAGGCGGTACTCGAGACAAGCATGGAGATGTCTGTCGACGACAAGGTAACAGGAAGGCTATCTTTGCGCTCTTGCGAGATTGGGCTGAATGAGATTACCTCTGTCTATCTCAGGCCCTATGACTCACGCCGTATGCGGGCTGTGCGACAGGCCGGACAGAACAGCCCGGCGTGGCGCCATGCGCTTGCGTTGGAAGATGCGCTGCTCTGCTGGGCTGAACTCACGCCTGCACTGGTGATAAACCGGCCTTCAGCAATGGCTTCCAATAATTCCAAGCCTTACCAGGTATCACTGATTTCCTCGCCCGGCATCTCCATTCCTGATACGCTTGTTACCACCGATGTTCAAGTAGCGTTGGACTTCTGGGCAGAGCATGGCACAGTCATTTACAAGTCGGTCAGCAGTGTGCGCAGCATCGTTTCACGGTTAAGCCACGAACAGCGCCATTCCCTCGAGGATATCGCACATTGCCCCACGCAATTCCAGGAATATATCGAGGGTATCGATTATCGTGTCCACGTTGTGGGCGAAGAGATTTTCGCTACAGAAATCTGCTCGACGGCGGACGATTATCGTTATGCAGACAGGCAGGGAACTACCATTACCCTGCGCCCGTATCGCTTGCCGGATGAAATTGTTGGTGGATGTAGGAAGATTGCCACCGCATTGCAGCTCTCTATAGCTGGCATCGATTTACGGCGTACTCCTGCCGGTAAATGGTACTGTTTTGAAGTCAACCCCTCGCCAGGTTTTACTTTCTATCAGGAGGCAACCGGGCAGCGCATCAGTGAGGCGATTGCGCGACTCCTGGCACGGGCCTACCTGTAGCAACATCGCAGTAGGATAGCCTTGATTACGGAACAAGAATGCAGAGGTTATGCCAGGCACTTCACCAGGGGCTTTGGCAAAGCCTAAACTGCACATCTAAAGTGGGACAGCACCATCTCTACCAGGGAGTGAACAGGAAGTGAGCCTTTTTAGGCTTGCGTAAGTAGAATGAGACGCAACCGGTTTGCACCGGCCGCTGCCAAAATGAGAACGAAGCCGCTCCCAGATTGCCACCATTGGGCGTCTTTCGTCTGGCAATAACTCTTGAGCTTATGCCAGTCTAGATGTGTCGATGGCGTAAAAGGCTCACTCCCTGGTGAAGCTTTTCTTCGCGTTGATACATCTAGAGTGAGACGCAGCAGTTCGCGTCGGCTGCCCCTCAACAACAAAGCCGCTCCTATACTGCCATCAATCGTCTTCTACTCGGCAGTGTCGCCCAGCCTTATCCCAGTCTAGTGGTGTCGATTGCCAAAAAGCTTCACTCCCTGGGCATAGGCTGCCGGTGCCGTTCTAAGCGAGCCACTCTCCATGACGATGCTCATGGCGCTTTCATGACGCCTGCTCCTTATACTGGTACCAAAGGATCTTATTCCGACCGGAAACGCACTGCGTGCTAGTGCTGCGCACTCATCCGGTCGGATCAGTAGTATCGAAAGGGAGAAGATTTCATCGCGTCTGGAATAGTAGAGTTGCCTGTGAAAGAGACTCAAACAAGGCTCTGGTGGATGGATGTGATACGGGGTGTCCTGACCATCACCTTCGGCCTGCTCTTTATTTTTATTGATGTGCGTTTCTTCATCTATGCCCTGGGGATCTACCTGATCTTTGATGGAACCTCTGATATCTATAAGGTTGCCACGGGCAAACGCGCTTCAAAACGCAAAGTGCTCTCTCCTCTTGGGAGTGCCTTAATAAGTATCGTGCTCGGTCTGATCTGCCTGGTGTATCACGTCTTGACCATCTTCCTCCTACTCATTATCGTTGCGGTCCGCATTATCATCAGTAGCGTCAGGGCGATGATCGAGGCCTGGCGATCAAGGGGTCCTTACGCAGGTGTCGCCTGGCTCTATGGAGGACTGTTAGGGCTGTCAGGCCTGGTGATCTTCCTCTTTCCGGCCCAGGCGTTGTTCTTCAAACTGAACTTCTTGCTTGTCTTCATTATTGTTTACGCTTTGTGTGATGGCTTCTACCTGCTGGTTAGCGGCCTGCTTCTGCGCTTCGCCCCTGCTGTCTACACGAGATCGACCTCCCAGGCGCCAGCAAGTCTGTTGGGGATGCCTGACGATCTTCCTCCTACTACCCGGCGTGCAATCGTCTTCGTCCGTCGTATGGGAGCAAACGGGCTGGGTCATATCGCGTGGGCCTTCGAGTGGCACAACGGCTGGTTTAACGCGGGGTCGGTCGAGAATGCAATGGGGAAACCTTACGCCAGGCCGGAGGAGATGGGGTTTTGGGCTATGCACACGCTGGATCCTATCGCGACGATGCAGAGACAAAGCAGCACGTACGATGAGTTTAAGCTCTTTTATGTCTCGCAGCCGAGACCGAAAGAAGGCTGGAGGACGGTTGTCTGGGAGAGTCGACAGCCCTACTTCGCCTTGCGTCACAATTGCAATGATGTGGCGTATGATGTATTACGAGCGTATGGCACTACCGAGCTACTCGATCCGGCACAAGAGCACGTCCCCAACGATTGGTATAATGCCTTGCCTGGCCGCAGCTACACGATCGCTGAACACCCGGTTATCCCGGTGCACCTGCACAAGATGTCACAGCGCGAACTGGCGACCAGGGAAATCGAGCTGACGATCCCGCCACGCATTAAAGGAGCACCACCACCCTGGCGCACGCGTGGTTGGCGCGCCTGGGAAGAACTCACGCTGGTGTGGGATAAGATGCTCAAAGATGTGGGGACGCTCTTCATCTCGATGGGCAAGCGCGTGACGAAGCGACAGCTATCTTGATTCAACTACCCCGCTTCGTCGCTATTGTAGCGCTGCTGTCAGGCGGGAGAAATTCTCAAAAAGTATCTTTCTAGCAGAACGCGTCTTCCACTCTTGCAGATTCACTTGCTTGGACTTACGGATGTAGTTTGCCTCAATCTGTCGTAGATCAGCTACCACCTGAGAAGCGTAGCAGATCAACGTTACCTCCAGGTTTAACTGGAACGAACGAATGTCGAGGTTGCTCGACCCAATCACTGCTATATCGTCATCGATGCTCATCGTTTTGGAGTGGAGCAGGATAGGTGCGTTGTACTGGTAGATTTTCACTCCTGCAGTGAGTAAGTCCTCGTAGTAGGAACGCTCTGCATTGCTCACCAGGAACTGATCAGACACCTCCGAGTTGATCAGCTTGATGTCTACCCCGCGCTGTGCTGCACTCGTGATTGCCGTCATCAACGAGTCGTCAGGTACAAAATAAGGAGTACTAATGACCAACGTTTTCTGCGCCGCATGGATCAAAGAAGTAAACAGCTTCAGATTGTTCTCGTTCTCGAAGCCAGAGCCACTCGGTAACACCTGGCAGAGGATATCGCCAGCCGCCACCGGTACCAGGGTGGTTTCTGGCGCAGTGTCGTTGTTGAGTAAAACACCGGTCTCCGAGTACCAATCTGCGCGAAAAGCTGCCTCGAGCTGGGCAGCAATCGGTCCTGTGACCTTTGCGACTAGCTCATCATGGTAGATGGCATCCTTACGGAAGTAATTGCGTTTGATCATGTTCTGCGAACCGGTAAAGCCAACCTGTCCATCTATCACAACGATCTTGCGGTGGTTGCGCAGGTCGAAGCGCGTGTACCCGGAGCCGAAGAAGTGCAGAGGTAAAAACAAGTGATACTCGATGCCGGCTTCCGCGAACCACTTTCTCATCTTTTTGAAGTTGGGGTATTTGCGCGAGCCCAGGTGGTCTAACAGGACGCGCACCTTGACGCCCCGCTGGTGGGCGCGTTCCATTGCCGCGAAAACGCTTTCGGTATCTTCGTCTCGGCTCAGGGTGAAATACTCGATGTGGACAAAACGTTGAGCACGGTCGATCTCTTGTGCGATACACTCAAGATTAGCAAGGTAGTCGGGAAGGAGTTCGACGGCATTCCCATCGAAGGCAGGGAGACCACCTAGATTGGTATTGAGCTTGACAAATGGTTCGTAGCGCGGCGGAATCGGCGGTTCCAGGAGAGAGTCAAACTCGTCGTGGCTTTGGGCCTCAGCCACAGCTTTGACAATGGTGTCATTCATGGTGCTTTGCATTGCACGACGGCGCTTCGACAGCTTGGGATTGCCGATGAGAAAGAAGATGATTAGCCCCAAAAGAGGTATGACGTACATGAGCAAGAGCCAGGCAGTTGCAGATGATGGTTTGCGGTTCCGAGGAACTATGAAGAGCAGCACTATACCAACGATCCAGAAAATCACAATCGTAATGAGAGCATCGACGTCCCAGCTCCATCTCCAGATCATGCTGTACCTCCTTCTCTAAAGTAGCCTTTCAAGTGCAGCGTATAAGAAGCCACTTGAAGCGCTCTGCGATAGCGACGATGAATATCACCATCTTCAGTAAACTGCCCTCTCAAGAGGTGCTTGAGCTGCCTGGACATGGGCGACAAGCGCAGCATGGTCGCGTTCCGTCTGATCAGCGTATGTCTCGGCGAACGTAGCAATCGCACGGTCGAACACGTCTTTTCTGCCCAGGTAGCCGCTGATCAATGCAGGGTCACCTGAGTGAGCATGGGCACGCGCGAGCGCCCACCCACAGAATCTACAATACTCGATAAAGCCTTCTTCACTCAACGTTTCAAGGTCCACCGATAACTTCATATCACGCAGTTGGCGAAAGTAGAAATCCATAGAGTCCAGGCTTGCCCATCCAAGAAAAGTGCCGCTGACCGCCTGCATGAGCCGTTGCCCGTTGATGACTCGTTCGCCATGATTTGCGTAAGTACTCGGTCCAAGGTAGCGCTCGAGTACCGAGGACCCCGCTTCCTTGAACTGCAAAAAGATTGGATCGTTGCTGCCACTTCCAATGAATAAGGCGATATAGCACTGCGTGCCCACACTCCCTATACCCACAACTTTGTGGGCTACATCTACCAGGTGGTATTTGCTTAGGAGCACCTGCCGGTCAATCCGCAACGATGCTTTGTATTCTTCAACCAGTACGCTCAACTTTTGAACAAGTTGATCGTCATCGAGGTGCGTAATCAGCGGTGGATCATCCTTGATAAAGATCCTGCCATCAACTTCCTGTGTGAGCTTGGGTAAGAGTTCAACATGAGTGCGCCGACTAGCCTTCTCGCGCTGTTTAGTGATCCACCAGCGAAACGTGCGGCGAACGGCCTGGAGCGAACTCGTGTAGTCAATGCGGGAGTACCATACGTCGATGTAGCGCATTTCACTGTACGCCCACATGTGCTGGCGATATGATGCTATACAACTTACTACTGCCTGCCTGTTCATGTCGCCAGAGAACCCATTATTTCGTCCCGCTACAACGATACTGGCGGCAAGGCGTTTTACATCCCATTCCCATGGACCTGGGAGCGTCTCGTCAAAGTCATTCACATCGAAGACCTGGTTTCGTTCTGGTGTTGCGTAGATTCCAAAGTTGTTGAGGTGCGCATCACCACAGAGCTGTACCTGGATACCTGAAACAGGTGTTGCTGCCAGATCCTGTGCCATGACAACAGACGACCCGCGCAGAAAAGCAAAAGGCGAGGTGGTCATCCGTTCATAGCGAATTGGCACGAGATGTGCGAACCGCGTGCGGTTCTGTTCCTCTGACAGACTAACCGGGTCAGGGCGATCAGCAGCCGGTGACCACTCGGCATGGCTGGAACGGGCCACCTTTTTACGTAGAGCCTTACCGGCAGCACGCCGTTCGGCCACTATTCCCATGTTCTGAACTGCGAGTAATGGGACGTTCTCCATACTCATACTACGCCTCCTTCAGCCCTGATGACGATCATAGTGTACGTCGTCTCATCATCACAGATACTCTCACAAAGAAGTGTCCATTATGCGGTTTAACAAATTAATCGAGATAGCGGAAGAGCCGGCAAAGGCCGATAATGAAGTTTCATAAATTAAGCGGGATAGCGGAAGAGCCGGCAAAGGCCGATAAATCGGCGGTGTGCACGAAGGATTGATACGCGCTCCGCTTCGCTTCGCTGAGGCACCTACGGGTATCCGGGGTATGTGCTTAAAACCCAAAATCGGCGGTGTGCACGAAGGATTGATACGCGCTCCGCTTCGCTTCGCTGAGGCACCTACGGGTATCCGGGGTATGTGCTTAAAACCCATTATGGAAAACCTCATGCATAGTATTTCCGTTCTTCTGGTACGATCAAATATTGACAACATCTTGCAATTGAGACACGTTTAAAGTTGCTCCAGCGCTCAATTGCTAGGGTTGCTGCCTGCGCTCCCCCTGCTCCTGGATCAGCGATGCGACCAGGCCGGTCCAGCCCGTCTGGTGGCTGGCGCCCACGCCTCGACCGCTATCTCCGTGGAAGTACTCATAGAAGGGGATGTAGTCACGCCAGTGCGGGTCACTCTGAAAGTACGCCACGTCCCCGAAGACCGCCCGCTGCCCCTGCTCATCGCGTGTGAAGATGTGTATCAGCCGACCTGACAGATCGTCGGCCACCTGGTCCAGCGTCAAGTATCGCCCGGAGCCAGTCGGGCACTCAATGGTGACCTCGTCGCCATAGTAGAGGTAATACTGCCGCAGGGACTCGATGAGCAAATAGTTGACTGGCAGCCAGATCGGCCCCCGCCAGTTCGAGTTGCCACCGAACATCCCTGTATTTGACTCTGCCGGCACGTAATCAACACGGTATTCGACACCATCGACGGTCAGGACGTAGGGATGCTCAGCGTGGTAGCGCGACAGAGCGCGCACCCCGTAGGGCGAGAGGAACTCGGACTCGTCGAGCAGATAGCGCGAGAGGGGTAACAATTGCTCTTCGCGGCAAAAGGACAACATGTAGCGGTTGGTCGTTCTTCTTTGCAGCATGCGCCTGAGTATCTCCGCCAGCTCGGGTCGGCGCTGCACGAACCATTGGATGCGCTGGAAGAACTCCGCCTGATTGCGCAGGATCCGGGGCTCAAAGGTCAGCACGGCGTACACCGGGATCAGCCCGACCAACGAGCGCACCTTGAGCGACAGGCCCCCGTGGAAAGGGAAGCGCAAGACATCGTAAAAGAACTCGTCCTGCTTGTCCCACAGCGAAATATGTTCCTCGCCGATGTTCTGCATCGCAGAGGCGATGTACATGAAGTGATAGACATACTTCAAGAAGCTGTCCTCGTAGGCGGGGTCCTCTTTGGAGAGCTCGAGCGCCATATTGATCATGTAGATACAGAACATCGCCATCCAGCTCGTGCCGTCGCTCTGCTCGATGTGTCCGCCGGTCGGCAGCTGCGCACTGCGATCGAAGACGCCGATGTTGTCCAGTCCAAGAAACCCGCCTCCGAAGAGGTGGTTGCCATCTTCGTCTTTGCGATTGACCCACCAGGTGAAGTTCAATGACAGCTTCTGGAACATCTGATGCAGGAAGCTGAGGTCGCCCTTGCCCGACTGCTGGGACTCTATCTTATAGATCTTCACGGCGGCCCAGGCCAGCACCGGCGGGTTGACGTCACCAAAGGCCCACTCGTAGGCCGCGAGCTGGCCATTGGGATGCTGAAACCACTCGCGGCACATCAGCAGCAGTTGCTCTTTGGCGAAATCGAGGTCGACCAGCGCCAGTGTGACACAATGAAACGCCAGGTCCCAAGCGGCAAACCAGGGGTATTCCCACTTGTCAGGCATCGAAATCACATGGTGCGCGCTCACATGGTACCATTCGCGGTTGCGACCCCAGCGACGGGTGGCCGGTGGTGTCGGTTGGGCGCTGTCACCTCGCAGCCACTCGGCTACATCATAATGGAAGAACTGCTTGGACCAGAGCATGCCGGCGAAGGCCTGGCGCTGCACCAGCCGCTCGTCGTCGCTGAGTGTGGCCGGCTGGATGGCAGCATAGAATGCATCGGCCTCAGCGATGCGCGTGGCAAAAAGCTCGTCGAACGTGTTGAAAGCTCCCACTCCATCCCCATCGCCGGATGAAAGGCGCAGGCACACCTTCACGGAGGCCTCGGGTGGAACGCTGAACTGGTAATGCACGGCCGCTTTGGTGCCAGTTCGCTCCGGGTTGACGGTACCGGTTGCGCCGTGCACAATGGCATCGTTGATGCCATCCTTGACGAAAGGCGCCGAATTGGGAACGTCGAAGAGACGCTGGGAATTTGTCTCATTGTTGGTGAAGAGCAGGACAGGGAGACCGTCAGCATGCTCACCCGCGCCCTCACACGCGAGCGTGTAGCGCCCGGTGCGGGAGTTCTCGGCAACGATCACCCCTGGTTCACCTTCGTGAGTGGCAGTGGCGCGGAGCGAAGGCTTGACGAACCCCGGCTCTTTCTCGCGATGCCAGCTCCAGTTATTCCGGAACCAGAGGGTTGGCAGCAGGTGCAGCGCCGCGGCGTCTGGCCCGCGATTGACGGCGCTGATGCGGATCAGGATATCGTCTGGGGCCGCCTTGGCATACTCGACGAATACATCGAAGTAGCGGTTCTCGGCGAAGATCCCGGTGTCGATCAACTCGTACTCTGGTGCGTTCTTGTCACGCCAGCGGTTGGTGTGGACGAGATCATTGTAGGGGTAGGCTGCCTGCGGGTACTTATAGAGCATCTTCATGTAGGAGTGGGTCGGGGTCGAGTCAAGGTAGAAGTAGTACTCTTTGACGTCCTCGCCGTGGTTGCCCTCGGGCCCTGTCAGGCCGAACAGCCGCTCTTTGAGAATCGGGTCGCGCCCATTCCAGAGCGCCAGCGCAAAACAGAGCATCTGCTCGTCGTCACAGATGCCGGCCAGGCCATCCTCATTCCAGCGGTAGGTGCGTGAGCGGGCATGATCGTGCGGGAAGTACTGCCAGGCGTTGCCATCTTCGCTGTAGTCTTCGCGCACCGTCCCCCAGGCGCGCTCACTGAGATAGGGCCCCCAGCGCTTCCAGGTGTCGCCGTCGCCGTGTAAACGCTCCTGTTCTTTTGTTTGTACCATTTCTTTTGTTTGTACCATCATCTTTTCCGTCCGTATCCCGAGTGATAGGTACTCGTTTGATAGCATTCACACCCGTTGGCAAGACAAGTTCATCTGCTGTGCATGCTATGCAACCACACTGCATTGCATCTCGCCTGGAAGTACTTAGTTCAGCACATGAGCATCTTCGTCAGATGTGATAGCCTGATAAGGTAATGGTGCGGCCCCGTCCTGATGGTTTTTCACGACCAAACCCGGGAATGCGCGTTTCCCCGTCCTGTAGGGACAAGGGGCGGATGTGGGGCAGGGTGGGGGCCTTGTGCTTGTCCTGGTGGCAACGCGATCCATTGAGTTCCGTGAGGCAAGATGGTCGCACCCCAACCAGGACAAGCACAAGGCCCCCTCATCCACCCCACCCCGCCCCTTGTCCCTACAGGACGCGGGACGCACATTTCTCGATTCGCTTGTCACACATCATCAGGACGCTGGGGACGCAAGCGTTCCGCTGGTGCAATTACCCGATTCGCTTGTCAAACATCATCAGGTGTGCCGGGGTATTTGCTTAAAACCCATTTAGCTGCCGAGCAGTTTGGCTTTAGCGGTCTGAAACTCGTATTCAGAGAGCGCTCCCGCCTGTTTGAGCTGCGCCAACTGCTGTAGCTGCGTTATGAGGTCAGGCTGCGCTGATGGAGCAGCCGCAGTGGTGGCCTGTGCCTGGTCGGCCTGGAGCTGCTGTGCTTGCATCGCCGCCAATTGCGCTTTCATCTGCTCAAGTTCAGCTTGCGCTTGATTCACAGCAGTTTGAGCCACCTGCTGCTGCTCCATCTGCTGCTGCTTGCTCATGGCAGACTTATCCATGGAGTCGCTGACCCCTTTGGATACAGCGGTCGCCGTACCAGCAACCACAGCTGTGGTCGCAGCCGTCCTTAGTAAACCCGGGCCACGCCGCTGGCCTATAACGGGTCGTCTTCTAAACATCTGAACTACCTCCTGCTCGCTAAAGAGCGCAATGAACGCGACAACCTGCCTACGCCTGTACTCCAGCGGCCAGCGCCTGCTCAATCACCCCCTGCGGGATGCGATCGATCAACACCACCCTGCCCTGCGCGTCGATAATGGCGTCGCGCAGGCGCGTTGCCCATGTGTCCTCGAACAGCATCACTCCCGCCGACGAGTTGTTATTCAGCGTGGCCGCCAGTTGCTGGACGTCGTCCCTGGATACTAAACCGTCGATTTCCGCGACGATGGGGTTGAATGAGGCGAAGCTGGCGTCGTCGAGGTCATTGATTTCTCTCATCGTGACATTGCCATCCTGATCCTTCGTGATAAAGAGGATGTCGATGACGCGGATGGTGCCGTTCTCCACCAATGCCTTTATAGCTGGCACTATATCCCCCTTCACCTCGTTCCCTGGGAATTGAACAACAACTATTTCAACCGGCCCTAACGGCATGATTTCCCTCCTGATCTGGCTTTGACCACTTGCAGTAGGAACCTGACCCCCGCTGGCACTTACCCGTCTCACCAACGCTGCTGCGCAGCTACCCTACGGGTCAGGTGAGACGAAAGGAAAAGGGGTGTCACTACATTTCGTTGACCCGACTCATCAAATGGTGATAGACAGTCCACTAGACATTTGGAGATACTGCCTGTCACCCCTTAGCTTCTCTCAGGGCAGGCTCTGAGCGCGGCAAAGGGTCTGGCTCGCCGGACGCAGAACTCCTGCGCTGCGCTCAGGATGACAGCCAGGACACCGCTCCAGTCCGCTCACGGGAAGCCTTCTCTCCAAATGTCTATCCACACCGTAGGTATCGTACCAGTGAAACGATTTTTGCAAGACCAATATATACAACCTTCCCATTCCACTGCTCCGAAGGTGTTCCTCTCTTGTGCTTGTGCTCTTGCCAACACCATGATCTGCGGGCTGCCATTACGCGTGTGAGGGGACTGCTGGCCCAAGCATTTCGTGCAATTGTTTCTCATTCTCCTCAGAGAGCGAGGTTTGGATCACCTCAAATTGGTACTGTTTCAGTTCAGGCAGTACCTTATCGGCAACCTCGTCACGGGTGAGCAAAAACAGAGCGGATTCGCCGGGGTGGATCGCACTGCCGACCTGTTTGATAAAGTCATCGTTGATACCTACATCACTCAGTCTCCCCGCCAGTGCTCCCATGCCCGCTCCAATCGCAGCGCCCAGGAAAGGTGACAAGAACAGCAGTCCAATCAGCATGCCCCAAAAGGCTCCTCCCAGTGCTCCTGCTCCCACCAGGTCATTGGCCTGACGAATTTTTGGCTTTCCATTCGGTTTAAGAGTCACAAGAGCCGCATCTTCAACAGTGATGAGATGCTGGTTTTGTAGGCGCTTCAGGGTCCCGAGAATGTTTTCCCCAGTCGCCTCATCCGCGCATTTGAGAACAAATAGATTGCTCATGCATAGTTCTCCTTTTCTTCTGGAACGTTCTGCTCACTCTGCGCAAAGCGTAAAGTACAGGACGTGTTTTATCTCTGGAGAGCATTTCGTCACGCAAAGGCCCACCCGGCAGAGTTTGGGGCCACTGCCCAACTGACGCGTCCCGCGCTCTCTGGTACGAGTATAAGGAGGAAGCGTCATGAAAGCGCCATGAGCAGCGTCATGGGCAGTGGCTGAAACTCTGAGCAGGAGAGGAGGCAAAAAATAGGGAATTTGATGGTATACTGTGTAGCGGTGAACACAACGAGTATTTTGCAGGAGACCTGGTATGCTGAATCTCTCATGGCATTGGAGTCCTATTGCACTCATTGGCCTGGTAATGCTTTGTTTGCTCTACGCTTTCGGTATCAGGCAGGCACGTAAGGGCAATGTGCAGGGTACGCCCCTCCAAAAACGCCGGATTGTTGCCTTTATCGTCGCGGTTGTAATGATGGCCGTGGTATTCCTTACACCTATAGATACCATCGCCCGCACCCAGCTATTTTTCATGCACATGGTGCAGGCGGTGACCTTGACGACAGTGTGTGCGCCGCTGCTGTTGTATGCCTGCCCGGCCTGGCTGCTACGGCCACTTTTAAATCAGCCGTTGGTACGGCCTGTGGCGCGTGCGCTGACTCAACCGGTAATAGCGTCGATAATCTTTAATATCAACTTTCTGGCCTGGCACGCGCCCGTACTTTACCATTTTGCGCTTGTGCATGGCACAGTTTATCACGTGGCATTATTGTCTTTTCTGCTGACGTCGCTGCTTAACTGGTGGCCGCTAATCGGTCCCGTACGCGATTTCCATAAGATGACTTACCCGATGCAGATGCTCTATGCGTTCCTGGACGGGCAGCCCGTGGATATCTTTGCCTTCCTGGTGGTGTTTAGCGGGGTAGTGTTTTACCCCTATTATCCCGTGCCACCACCTTTGGGCATCTCCTCGTTTGCGGATCAAGCCGTTGGGGGGGCCTTGCTGTTGATTCCCGGGCTGGTTGACCTGGTCGTGATGTCGCCGCTGTTCTTCCGCTGGCTGGCCCAGATTGAGCAGAAGGCGAAGATTGAGGATGAGCGACGGCAGGAGTTGGAGGAGGCCCAGGAGTATGCAGATGAGGAAATAGAGGAGACATCGGAGGCGTGATATGTCCAATTACTCATCCCATGTACATCCCAGGCGGAGCGCCTCTTGCAGGCGTCTTTCGTAAGCTGTGCGTGGGATTTCTGTCACACCCAACGTGGCCAGGTGGGGCGTCCAGAACTGTACATCGTGCAGTACATATCCCCGCGCTTTCAAATGTTCGACCAGCGCAAACAGGCAGACTTTCGAGGCATCGGTGGCACGAGAGAACATACTCTCGCCCATAAAAGCTCCGCCCAGCGCTACCCCGTAAAGCCCTCCGACGAGCACGCCATCTTTCCAAGCCTCTACACTATGGGCCAGCCCGGCATAATGCAACTGCGTATAGGTCGTGATAAACGAGGCGTTGATCCAGGTTTCTTCTCGTTTTGCACAACTGCGCATAACTGCCTCGAAATTGGTATCCATGCGCACTTCGTAGATACGCTTGCGCATTGTGGCTCGCAGTGAACGCGAGACGTGCAAATTGTGGTGTTCCAGGATAGCACGAGGGTCAGGGGCGTACCAACTGATTCTGCCCCGGGGATCGGCCATGGGAAAAATCCCCCGGGCATAAGCATTGATGACCAGTATTGGATCAAGTGGCTCTGGCGCTCTTCTGAACATATACGTGATTAATGCAGTATCCTCAAAGCGGATCGAGAAAAGGAAGATGAGCCTGCCAGTTCCACACAACTCCGCACGCCTCCTCACAGGCTACACTATACACTGGATTACTCAAGAGGTCAAGTCATTTTGCATTAAGAGTCTTCTACTTGTAAAGGGTAATCATACGAATGTGCAGTCAAGGCTACAACCATTTACCAGCAAGGGGCGATGCTGGCATCCCCTCCCCTACGCGGGTTGAGAGATCGGTTCGCACATCCGTATCAAACCTGGTACGAATGTGCAGTCAAGGCTACAACCATTTACCAGCAAGGGGCGATGCTGGCACCAATCCGTCTCACCAACGCTGCTGCGCAGCTAGTGCTTCGCACTCAGGTGAGACGCAAGGAGACGCATCCCCTCCCCACATCCACACCACCCCCGCCCCTACGCGGGTTGAGAGGCATCGTCTTTGATGTCACAATCCGATGCATAACAGACATCCACACCACTCCCGCCCCTACGCGGGTTGAGAGATCGGTTCGCACATCCGTATCAAACCTGGAAGAAACGTCTATGTATCATAATATCACAGGGTAGCAGGAATGCCTCGGACGCCGGGCGACCATCAAGGCCTTGTAAAGATACCCCGTATCTTTCTTGCCCAACCACGCTGCACCACTGTATGAGGTACCAACCTCGTGACCCTGGGTGTTTCCCTACATCGTAGCCGTCGGGAGCAATTGGCGCTCCCTCTGGTAGCAGCATGACGGTTCGCTTGGTAGTCTACGATGTAAGTAAACAGGAGAGGTCACGATGATGATGCAGGGCATGCTTCAAACTAGATGAACTGGTGATATATGTCTGTGTTATAATCCCCTTAGTGCCTGAAAAATATGTTCTGAGGGGGTACATGGCAATGCAACAGCCGGAACAGAAACTCGATAAACCACATGTAAAGGGAAAGCAGCGCAAGAACCCTCCTCAAAGAACGCTGGTCATTATCACAGTTATTCTCATCGCCCTCGCAGTCGCCATCATCTGGATACTGAGCAGCCTAAGAATCGTCCCTGCTTCCTGGGCCGCCATCTCGTCCATCATCGTAGCAGTATTTGGCGCGGTATTCACCTTCCTCCAATCTCTGCATATATTCTTCCCACCTGCTGCCCATGAATCACCCGTAGTTCCTGAACATGCGTATCTTTCTTCATACATTCCCGCAACTTCCCCTTCCTCGCCACAAATACCTCCTATCATATTTTACGCACCACCAGTTGATCACACGCATCTACCGCAATCGGGTCCCCTCGATAGGCCTGTCTACCGGGGCATCAGAGGCGTGTCCCCACCTACCGATCCCAGAACGATTCAACAGCGTGAGAAAGTTGTCAAAGAAATTTATGCAAAACTGATCCAATCCGATATCACGGCTGTGGTACTGACGGGTATGGCCGGGGTTGGCAAATCGACGCTTGCGGCCTTGATCTATCGCTACGCGGAAGAGCAGCGCCGTGCTGGCGGCGGGCCGTTTACTACTGAGGCAATCTGGCTGAATATCGATGCGGCTGTCACCTTTGCCGACCTGGCTGGAAACCTCTTTGAGATGCTGGGCAAACCACTGCCAGATTTTACCAACCTGTCCCTGCCGCACCAGGCCATGGCGCTATTTAATGTGCTGAATACGGCTGATCAGCCGCGCCTGGTAATCCTGGATCAATTTGAAAGCCTGCTCGACTGGCAGACGGGGCATGCTCTTGCCG